>Ga0302320_10002701_pt1 | contig 41504 bp, 30 predicted proteins | sample Bog_T0_3_FD_202130 | JGI IMG/M metagenome (GOLD analysis project Ga0302320, IMG submission 202130) | Peat permafrost microbial communities from Stordalen Mire near Abisko, Sweden - Bog_T0_3 | ecosystem: Environmental > Terrestrial > Soil > Wetlands > Peat | place: Sweden: Abisko, Stordalen Mire... | reverse complement strand
GCCCGGCGAGCTTGGAAATCGCTCCGCGATTCCCACTTTCCCACAGCCACGACGACGAGCTCCCGGTTACATCCTTAATGTCTCGACGGGCCCTGCCAAAGTAACATTCTTAAATGGCTTGATACGGATGAAAGCAGGTGGAAACCTGCATAATCTGACTGACGCAATTGGCAAGTGCAAGGTTTGAGCAAGCCCGCGTTGGAAATTGGCTGACCAAATTCGGAACATCGTCCCTCCATACCCGATTTCGTTGAAGTTTGGTTAATTTTCTATGAAGCGACATAAAAGCCCTCGGCTTTTTCGAATCCTAAAGCTAAGATGATGCTTGCCATTTCTGTAAGCTCACATGGAGGAGAAGGCGTATGCGCATTCGACAACGTATCGCGGCTCGTAGCGGCTGGGTCGATATCCTGATCCGAATTCACGTGAGCAGCAAATCGGGATTCCGGGAAAGCGTAAGGCTCTTTGGCGGCCTTTGGGCTTTGATTGGGGTCTTGGCGCTGGCTACACCTGCGGCCGCACAAAAAACTGACTCTACCAGCCGAACTGAGGGTGGATTGCCGCTCGTGCAGCCGGTGGAGCCGGGCCAAGCTTCTCCTCATATAACGATTACGTTACAGGACGCTCTCGATCGTGCGGAGAAAAACGACGCGCAATATTCAGCAGTGCTCACCGACGCCAAGATGGCCAAGGAAGACCGCGAGCAAGCACGTGCGGCTGGGCTCCCATCGGTGGGGATGCAAACGAGCGCCCTGCTTACTCAAGGCAATAGCGTGATTCCCACGGGGAGGTTCGTCACCAACGATGGAGTCCACGTATACCGCCAGTGGGGCGTGGTTCATCAGGACTTTTCCGTCAATACACTGACCATGCTGGGGGACCGAAGGGGAGCGGCCCTGGAGGCACTGGCCCGGGCCAAAGCCGAAATCGCGCGTCGGGGACTGAAGGTAACCGTCACCAAGAATTATTATGCCTTGGTCGTGTCGGAAAGAAAATACGCGACGATGCAGGAGAGCATGACACAATCGCAGCACTTCCTTGAGATGACGAAGGACCAGGAGCGTCAAGGTGAAGCCGCGCACAGTGATGTTATCAAGGCCCATATTCAATCCAACGAGCAATTGACATTATTACAGGATGCGCAATTGCAGATGGAAAATGATCGGTTGACCCTTGCCGTTATGATCTTTCCGACATTCACCGAGAACTTCTCAGTAGTCGACGACCTCGACAAGGGACCAAGCCTGCCGCCTTTTTCTGACGTGCAGGCAATGGCCGCACGCGCGAACCCTGACCTGCGCGTGGCCGTGGAGGCGGTGCGGGAATCTAACTTAAGCGTTTCCGCCGCGCGCTTCGCCATGTTGCCGTCTGTTACGACCGATTTGGATTATGGAATTGAAGCCAATGCTTTCGCCCTCCGCAGCAGGGTGAGTGCAGATCCTGCAAAGGGATCGCTTCCCAATCTTGGTTATTTTGCTACTATAACCTTGAACCTTCCCGTGTGGGACTGGGGCGCGTTACGGAGCAAGGTGCGTCAGGCGGAGTATCACCGCCAGCAGGCGCGCGTAGAATTGACCCAGGCGCAGCGCCAGCTGATTAGCGAACTGTACGCAACATACAACGAAGCCCAGACTGCGCAAATGGCGGTGGATAACCTGCGTGAGACCGCCAATTTGGCAAGTGAAGAGTTGCGCTTGTCAAATTTGAGGTATGAGGCAGGGCAGGCGTCGGCTCTCGAAGTGGTCGATGCACAAAACACGCTTTCGCAAGCCCGTAACGCTTATGATGATGGCCAGTCGCGCTTTCGGTTGGCGCTGGCGCAATTGCAAATGTTGACGGGGTCCTTCTGAGCGTGACAGATTGCGAGCACATGGAAGATCACTCGAAAGGCCGGCAGGGCAGACGCTTATCCCCTGCGTGTATAGCTTTCTCGCATACGGCCCAGCGATTTCACGCCGTTAGCGTTAGCGGCGGGGTTTTGCTGCTTGCTCTTGCCCTGTGGCCAGGATGTTCAAATAAGGAAGAGGGTGCGGTCGCACCCACGGTTAGCGTCCAGGTAGCGACAGCAACAACCGGGAAGATTGAGCGCAAGATTTTTACCAATGCGGTGATTTACCCGCTGCGTCAAGCTGCTTTGGTGCCGAAAATCAGCGCGCCGGTGCGTAAGTTCCTCGTGGAACGGGGCAGCCACGTTCACGCCGGTGAGTTGCTTGCCCAGCTTGAGAATCAGGACCTTGTTGCCGCCATGACCGATAACAGTGGGGCTTATGAACAAGCCCAGGCGGCGTATGAAACGGCGACCCAGCAGTCCTTGCCGGAGGAGATTCGGAAGGCTGAACTTGACGCTAAAGCGGCCCAAGAGACTATGCGATCGGCGCAAAAGCTCTACCAAAGCCAGCAGAATCTCTTCACCCAGGGCGCCACTGCCCGCAAGAACGTCGATGATGCCAACCTCGTCATGATCCAGGCCCGAAATCAATATGACATTACCCACCGGCACCTGGAGTCGCTTCAGAAATTGGGCAAAGCGCAGGAATTGAAATCCGCGGAAGGGCAATTGACCTCCGCACGCGGCAAGTACTTGGGCGCCCAGGCGCAACTGAACTTCGCCGAGGTGCGCAGCCCCATTGATGGGGTGGTGACGGACCGCCCCCTCAATACGGGGGAAATGGCCACGGCGGGTTCGCCCATGATTACCGTCATGGATCTCTCACACATCGTGGCTCGAGCTCACCTCGATCAACAACAGGCCGCGGCGCTCAAGGTGGGCAACGCCGCCACTATCTCAATGCCGGGGATATCCGACGACGTGTCCGGCAAGGTGACGATGATCAGCCCCGCTTTGGATTCGGGTAGCACTACGGTGGAGGTTTGGGTCCAGGCTCCCAATCCTCAGGAAAATATCAGGCCGGGCGGCAGCGCGCGCCTTACTATCATCGCGGAAGCTGTGCCTATGGCAGTGGTGATTCCCGCGGTCGCGGTGCTGACTGCCCCGGACGGGGGCACCTCCGTGATGGTGGTTGATATGCAAAATAAGCCACATCAGAAGAGCGTCAAACTCGGAATCCGCGATGGCGAGGATGCTCAGGTGACCGAAGGGTTGCAACCGGGTGAACGCGTAGTGACATTGGGAGCCTATGACCTTTCCAAGGAAGATCCGGACGTTCTGGAAAAGACGAAAGTGCAGGTCGAAGCTCCGTCGGCTCCTGAATAGGAAAACAATGGTGGTGGGAGCCAATGCGGCGTCAAGGGTGGGGCGGATGGCAGTGATGCTGAGTAACACCAAGACACTCGGAGTTGGCTCTTGAAATCCGAATCGCCATACTGGTTTGTACGCTATTCGAAATCGATTATCTTCCTCATCCTCACGCTGGCGTTGGTAGGCGTCTACCTGGCGTTTTCCATCCCCGTGGCGGTGTTTCCCTCCACAGATTTCCCTCGTGTGATAATCGGCGTCGATAACGGTGTCATGCCCATCGACCAGATGATGGTGACGATTACCCGCCCGCTGGAAGAAGCCGTCAACAGCGTGCAGGGTTTGCAGTCGGTTCAATCCATCACCAGCCGTGGTTCTGCCGAAATCGATCTCAACTTCAATTGGAACGTGGACATGTTCCAGACACTCCAGCGTGTTAACTCTGCCCTGGCGACGGTGCAGGGCTCGTTGCCGTCCACCGTGCACATTGAAACAAATCGCCTGACGTTCGCGAGTTTTCCGATCATTGGTTATAGCCTCACAGCGGACTCGGCAAAGCAGCCCGACCTCTGGGAAATGGCAACCCACGACATCAAACCACGTCTTAACCGGTTGGACGGCGTCTCCACGGTCATTGTGCAGGGTGGGGAAGAACCGGAATTCCAGATCAGCCCCGACCCCGCGAAGCTACTCGAAAGCCATGTAACTGTGACGGATATACTCGACGCCGTTCGACGTTCAAACCTGATCGATTCTCCAGGGCTCCTCGAACGCAATCACCAGCTTTTCTTGGGATTGGTGAGCGCGCAGGTCCACACGCCGGCAGAAATCGCGAACATTGTCGTGAAGTCGACCAAAGACGGGGTTCCGATCCGAATTCAAGAAGTGGCAACGGTCGGCTCGTCGGTAAAGCCGGTATACACTATCGTTACCGCGGATACAAACCCTGCTGTATTACTGAGTATCAATCGTCAACCGGAAAGCAATACGGTGGAGGTTGCGCAGGAGGTACGTGACGAGATTGCTCAGATCCAGAAAACCCTTCCTCGCGGCGTAAGCCTCCGGCCGTATTACGATCAATCGACTATCGTTACACAGTCGATCAAGAGTGTGCGTGACGCCATCCTGATTGGCTTGGTCCTGGCTTCCATCATCATGGTTCTTTTCCTGCGCGATTGGGGAACCTCCCTGGTGGCTGGTCTGGTGATTCCCATTACTCTATTTATAACGTTCATCGCCCTTAAGGCGCTCGGTGAAAGTTTCAACCTGATGACGCTGGGGGGATTGGCAGCGGCCGTGGGTCTCGTCATCGACGATGCGATCGTGGTAGTTGAAAACATCGTCCTCCATCGAGACGCAGGCGAAGGCCGCTTGCAGGGTATCCAAAATGCGCTCAACGAGCTCATTGTCCCATTGTTCGGATCCACGCTTGCACCTGTCGTTGTGTTCCTGCCTCTCATTTCGATCACGGGCGTCACAGGTACCTTCTTTCGTGCTCTTGCGGTGACGATGTCCGTCTCACTGTTTACTTCTCTCGGGTTGGCGGTTGTCTGGACGCCGAACCTGGCGCTTTACTTTGTGCGCAGAAATCATCAGGAGGAAGCCTCGCCCTCAGCCTTGGATGACGCGTCGAAGGACCATGAAACCCCCTTGGCTGGCAAAGCGAACGAGATGCAGCGCCTCATGGCAGCCGAAGAGGCTTCCATGACGGGTTTCTTTGGGAAGGTGATCCGCTTCTATGAACATTGGCTGCGGCAAGCGCTGGAGCGCCCCGGATGGTTGGCGGCAATGTGCCTGGTGCTCATCGTTGCTTCTGCCATTTGCTACCGCAGCCTGGGAACGGATCTACTTCCGGCGATGGATGAAGGCGGGTTCATTCTCGATTACGTCATGCCTCCGGGAAGTTCTCTCCAGGAAACCAACCGCGTCGTTTCCCATTTGGAACGAATCTGCCGCTCCGTTCCGGAAGTGGAGAGCACGTCGCGGCGCACCGGAATGCAGCTTGGGCTGGCGTCAGTGACAGAAGCGAATACCGGCGATATTTCGGTCAAGCTCAAAGAAGAACGTCACCGCGGAATTGAGGAGATCATAAGCCAAGTTCGGGCACAAGTTGCGAAAGAGGAACCGGAAGTTGACGTCGAGTTCACCCAGGTTCTGCAGGACATGATTAGCGATTTAACCGGCGCCCCTCAACCGATCCAGATCAAGTTGTTTTCCCCGGATGGTGATCTGCTCAACCTTTGGGCGCCGCGGGTGGCGGACGCCATTGGCAAAGTCCAACTGCGAGGGAAGAAACCTGTGGTGGACATCCTGAACGGCGTCGATAACGCTACCAGCGGGCCGGCGCTGGTTTACCAGGTGAATCCGCATACTGCAGCGCGCTCCGGATTCACTACGGAGGAGGTGGCGCTTGACGCCTCGGCCCTTATGGAGGGGGAGCCGGCTTCCACGCCGGTGATTGTCAACGGCCAAGCACGGACGTTGCGAGTACGGTTTCCCGAGGAGAACCGGGCTTCTCTGGACGCCATAAACAATACGCTGCTCGTAAGTTCTACAGGTCAGACCGCAACACTCGGCTCACTCGCGGCGGTCACTGAATTGCCGGGGCAGACGGAGATTCTCCGGGAAAACTTGCAGCGCGACGTGGCGGTGACGGCGCGCCTGGAAGGAGTTGACCTGGGGACGGGAGCCGTGGCGGTGATGCGGGCTGTGACCGACTTGAGGCTGCCCTCGTCTATTCGCGTCGTGTATGGCGGAACCTACCGCGAACAGCAGCATTCGTTTCATGATCTCCTGATCGTTCTTTTGCTGGCACTTGTGCTGGTGTTCCTGGTGCTGCTCTTCGAATTCGGCACTTTCAGCGCTCCCATAGCGATCCTCTCTTCCGCGATTCTCTCCACGTCGGGCGTTTTTATGGCGCTTCTCCTGACGGGGATTACATTTAATATTTCGTCCTTCATGGGCCTGATCATGGTGATCGGCATTGTGGCCAAGAATGGCATCCTTCTTCTGGATGCGGACCAGAAGTTTCGTTCCGTGGGATTCTCCCCGGAAGAAGCCATGGTGCAGGCCGGCCGGCGTCGGTTGCGGCCTATCGTCATGACCGCGCTTGCGGCTGTGGCTGGAATGCTTCCTCTTGCACTGGCGTTCGGATCGGGGTCCCAAATGCTGCAACCCCTCGCCATTGCTGTGATCGGGGGGATTTTGATTTCCATGGTGCTTTCTCTAATCATCACGCCCGCCGTGCATTTTTATTTGACGCGCGCGCGGGCGTAAGAACCCCGTGGCGTTGACTTAAATACATTGCCGTTGCCATCTTGCAAAGGGAGGACCTGGGCCTGATCACTTGGAAAAAGGTTCACAAGCAGTGGGAATAAGGAAGATAAGGCGAGGTGTGCGGGTGAGACTCAGGAGCCTTGGGCACCGCTTCGGGAGAATTATTATCTTTTCGTAGAAGAGTGGGCGCGCGCTTCCACGGCTGAGCGTGTTGAGCCCAGCGTCATGAGCAGCGACTCGCGGGGAATGGTGGTTACAAAGGGTTTCAGCATCCAGCCGAGCCCCATGGGTATGTCGCGCGTCAGCGAGATCGATTCGGCCTCAACATACACGCCGCCGTCCTGCTCTTCGAACCGCCAATAGGAATTCAGCCGCCACATGAATCCGCCATCGTGGCCAACAGGTTTTTCATGCTCACTTGGAGTGTCAGCATCCGCAACCTCCGCAATGCGAGTGGCAACCGAGCGGCTGCGGCAATGCGTGGCGTCGATGGGGAAGTACTGGACATCATGGTTGGTGTTGAGGGTGATCGTGATGACCTTTTTTTTCACCAGGCGATAGTAGATTTGATATTCGTTCCCATCGTGCCGGATCAATCGCGAACGAACGACCTCAGGTTTGTAGATGTCCTGGTGATGATCATAGTCCTGCACGAGGTCGAGGACCTGGTGCAAGGTGGCTCCGGGAATGAAGACGGCGCCGATCCAGTGGTGAATCAACCCATCAGGGGCATCGAGAGTTAAGCCGGACGTGTCACGTGTCTCCAGCCGGTCCATGTATATCTCGCCATTATGGAGGCTATTGCGGATTTGTGAACGCTGGGGTTCGGGTAAGCCTTCAATATAGAGAAAGGCACCCGGCCGCATGACGTCTTTATCGATGCGCGCCTCCGTCACCTGGTCGTAACGGTTGAAGGCTTCAAGCGTTTTCGGTTCCAGGTCCACAGCCATAACATCGGTGGCTCGGAGCGAGGGCATTCCCAGAAGTAGTATGAAGGCAATCGTTGTGGAGAAAGATAATTTGGCCATAAGGATTCTTGAGTTCTGCCGCCTTCCATCTCATTCATCATACTCCCTGCCGTTTCGGATTGGGAGGAACTTCACCTCCCGTCCATTTCAAGAAGCCGCGAAAAATGCTCCTTTACTCGGATGCAGAAATAGCAAGAATCGGGTTGCTCCTCTTCGCTTATCCCGGCAAGATGAGGCAGGATCAAATGGAGGTCCAATAGCCATGCACCCAAATCTTGAAGATTACTCCCGCATCGAAAAGGCGATTCTCTTCCTGGAAGAGAACTATCACCGGCAACCGGAATTGCATGAAGTTGCGGAGAGCGTGAACCTGAGCGAATTTCATTTTCAGCGATTGTTTCGGCGCTGGGCGGGGATCAGCCCCAAGCGGTTCATCCAATTCCTGACCTTGGAGCATGCCAAGCGATTGCTCGGTGGGGCGCATAGCGTGCTCGAAGCAACCTACGATGCCGGCCTTTCCAGCCCCGGGCGTTTGCATGACCTGTTTATCAATGTTGAGGCCATGACCCCGGGAGAATTCAAAGCCCAGGGCGAAGGCTTGCGCATTTGCTATGGGTTTCACCCCACACCCTTTGGCGAGTGCCTGCTGTGCGTAACGGAAAGGGGCATATGCGGGCTGGGATTTATTGTTGCCGGTGGGCGTGATGAGGCGCTTGGTGATTTCCAGTCTCGCTGGCCCGAGGCGCTTTGGGAAGAGAATGCGCGCCTGACCCAACCCTGCATCCGCCGTATTTTTGGCGGCGAAAAGCAGAATGGAGCCCGGCCCATCACCCTGGTGCTGCAAGGAACCAACTTTCAGATCAAGGTGTGGGAGGCCTTGCTGAAGATTCCCATGGGTTCGGTGGTTCCCTACGAGCACCTTGCCGTTGCGGTTTGCAGTGCGCAAGCGGCGCGGGCCGTGGGCGGCGCAGTGGGCAGGAATCCCATCGCCTATTTGATCCCTTGCCATCGAGTGATTCGCAAGGCGGGGGGGATTGGCGGGTACCATTGGGGCACGGCACGAAAGAAAGCCATTCTTGCTTGGGAAGCAGCGCAAACGCAGGCTCTTCCTTAGATATTGCCTCGCGCAAATCCCTGCCTCGCATTGCGTTTTCCCTTCGGTTGCTGATATCCTGCCGCCGCGACTGCAGGCTCACTCATGAAATTGATTTGTGCGGGGTTCGCAATCGCCGGCGCCTTGCCGCGCCGATATCCGTTTCGAGGTCATAGAGCTTAGACCGCTCCCTACGCATGCGCTCCCAACGCTGGCTGCACATCATTCCTGTTTCTTTCATCATGTACACGATCGCTTTCATCGATCGAACCAATGTGTCCCTTGCCCTTCCCTCCATGAGCAAGGCACTTCACATGAATCCCACGCAAGCTGGTGGCGCGGCGGGTATTTTTTTCTGGGGTTACGTGGCATTGCAAATTCCCGGGGGACATTTGGCCGAGCGTTGGAGTGCCAAACGATTCGTCAGCATCCTGCTGGTGGTGTGGGGGATTTGTTCGGTGGGTTGCGGTCTCGTCCACACCTGGCAGCAGTTCTGGGCAATGCGGCTTTTGCTGGGGGTGGCGGAAGGCGGGGTGTGGCCTGCCGTCCTGGTGCTGCTCTCACACTGGTTCCCGCGGGGTGAGCGGGCGCGTGCCAACGCTTACTGGATGCTTTGCCTCCCCATTGCCGTGATTGTTTCGTCACCACTTTCGGGCTGGATTCTTGGGCGTTGGAACTGGCGGGTTTTGCTAATTGCCGAGGGCGCGTTGCCATTCCTCTGGCTGATCATCTGGTGGATCTTCGTGGATGACTATCCGCGAGAGGCCAGTTGGATTTCCAAAGAGGAGCGCGAGTATCTTGAAACGACCCTTCTGCAAGAGTCTTGCGAAATCAACTCAGTTGAGCCCAACTCTGAGGGCGCTCAGGACACTGTTTGGCGGGCCGTGGTGAAATTCTGGCGCGCGCTGCTTAACCCGATCGTACTGGTTATGGTGGTCGTGTACCTGATGCAGAATATTGGAAATTACGGCTACCTTTTTTGGCTTCCCTCAGCGCTCCAGCATATCCAGACGATGAGCAATCAATTGGTGGGCTGGCTGGCGGCAATCCCTTACATTGTGACTGCGATTGGCATGGTACTGTTTTCCCGCCATTCCGATCAGAAGCATGAACGACGCCATCATGTTGCCTTTGGCCTGGTTTGGGGCGGTGCGTGCATGCTGGCATCAACCCTTCTCACGGGCCATTCCCCCATTTTGGGATTCATGGCCATCTCCCTGGTGGGTGCGGGTTCTTACGGAATGCTGGGGCCGTTCTGGGCGATTCCCACGGAAACCCTGCCGCGCTCGATTTCCGGGCCCGCGATGGGAATGGTGAATGCCCTGGGTAATCTTGGTGGCTACTTCGGCCCCCTGGCCGTAGGGTTTGTCTATCATCGCACGGGCGATTTCCGCTATGGATTTGCCTTCCTCAGCCTGGCCATGTTGACAGGCGGTGTGGCTTCACTCTTCCTGCCGAAACGAGCCGTCACTCAAGCATAGTGGACCCGCGCTTCGAAGATGCTGGCCTATACCAGCCCTACAGCCCGGATGGGCGAGCCCGAGCCCTCGCGAATTTTGAGCGGGAGGGCGAGGAAGATGAAGAAATCCGGGAGTTGATCAAGATTGCAAAGGTTCTCGATGATCAACACCTGCTCCTCCAGCACCAGCGGATGAATCGGCTGCGTGCGGAGCGCCTCGGGCGGGTCAGGCGAAAGGGTGTCCACGCCGATTGCGGCCACCTGTTTTGCTAACAGATACTCCGCCGTGTCAAAGCTGACTCCCGGCCAGTTTTCAAGGTAATTTTGCGCGTTGGGGCGCAGTGCCCAATTCGCCGACCAGCCAAAGTCGAACAGAACAATATCCCCGGCCTCAATTGCGCCGTGGCTGGCTTCCCAATCCTCCAGGCGTTCTTTCGAAACGTACTCTCCCGCTTTCAGGTCGCGGCAATCAACGCGCACTCCCCGCCCCAACAGTTGGTTTAGGGGAACTCTTTCAATGGTTACGTGGGCTTCCTGGCTGGCATTCTTGAGAAAGTGCGCCGGAGCGTCCACGTGCGTTCCGTTGTGTTCATGGACGACCAGTTGATAACTCAGCGAGCGGCCACCGAGCGCGTAATTGTCCCAGAGGTTGTGGAAGAACTTTGCATGTGTTGGAAAATTCGGCATCTGCTCTTCCAGCGTCTGGCTGAGGTCGATGGTGCGCAGGCCGCGGAGTTGCGCCACCAGGCCGGTGATGTCACTCATGAAGTTCTCCTGTTCAAAATGGAAACGATCGATTGCCGCGCGCACAGAAGCTTGCAGGAGTCCATTATTGGGGTGAGGCAAAGTATCCGGGCTTCCAACGAACGGTAACACCTTTGCGCGCCATCACCACCTTGATGGTTCGGTAGGTTCCATCCATCTCATCTTTCTGGGGCCGGTAGCCCAACTCATATTGTTCATCCAGGCTGCGGCCGATGGCTTGCAGAGCATCCGCCAGGTTCACCAGTCGCTGAGCGGAGAAGGCTCCGGTATCCGCTCCCAACCCTTTGTTCTGGGATGTTTCCCCTACCTGCCCGTGCGAGAGGTATCCGGTTTCAAGGTCGGTGCCGGGTGCCTGACGCAGGGGAAACGCCGCATAGCCGCCGGTTTCCGAGGAGACATCCTCAAGAAGTTTGTCTCCTGGATTCGTGAAGCCGTAAGCGGCTGTGCCGATGGTATAGATCATGGTCTCGGTCATGCGGGCGATTGAAACCGCCTGGTCAAGCGTGTGCTGGCTCTGAACATCCAGTCCATCACTCAAAATGATCAGTACGCGGCGTGTCTCCTCCGGCGAGCCGGAATTGCGCATTTTTTCCTGGCAGGCAAAATAGATGGCGTCGTACAAGGCTTTGCCGCCGCCGGACTTAAGGTTCTGCACCTTTTCATTCAGAATGTCCGGGTCATTGGTGAAGTCCTGAACTACCGAACTTGAAGCATCGAAGGTTTGGAGGTAGAGTTGGTTCTTGGTGTTTCCGTTGCGCAGGACCACGTAGATAAACTCGTCGGCCGCTTCTTTTTCATACGACAAGCGGCTGCGCGCGCTGTTGCTGGTTTCAATCAGCAGGCCGACCCGAAGGGGCATGCGCGTTTCCCGGTCAAAGTGAGTGATCTTCTGCTCCACCCCGTCTTCAAAAACCTGGAAATCATCCATATTCAGATCAATAACCGGCATGCCGCGCTTGTTGAGAGCCGTGACGGGGACGTTGACCAGTTGAACGTTGGCATGGATCGTGGCGGTCTTATCGGGATTATCCGCCTGATGCGCAGGGTCTGCTGGCCCAGCGGGAGCGGCGGGGGCGGGGGCTTGCTGGGCAGGGACGCGAAGCGTGCCTGTTGCTGTCACAATCACAACCAATACCAGTGCGGCGGAAATAGCTTTCCACCTGTTCCAAACTTTATTCTTCAGGCTTTCACCCGACGGTGCGATGGCCATTTGTTTTTTCATGCCGGTGTTTGAGCCACCGGTGATTCCCCCTATGTCAGAACTCCAAGAGCCTCATTCTACCCCAAGTGCCCGGGTTAATGTAGATGTGCTCAAACGCGCCCTCCTGCCGAATTTTAGAGAACACCAGCCGTCTGCGCGCCACTGGTGGTAAATTAATCGGGCAGTGAAATGGGATAACCCGGCTCCTGAGGGCTGTGGAGATACCCGGCACAGGCAGGAGCGCTTGTGCTGCCCGTACGAATGGAGGCAATCATGAAGGCGATTCGCGTAGGTGAATTTGGTGGGCCTGAGGTATTGCAGTTGCAGGACGTTCCTGATCTGAAAGCTGGTGCGGGTCAGGTGGTCATAAAAGTCAAGGCGGCCGGCGTGAACCCTTACGACACCTACATGCGACAGGGAACCTATGCCATCAAGCCTCCCCTACCGTACACGCCGGGAAGTGATGCCGCGGGAATTGTGGATTCGGCGGGCGAAGGGGTCAAAGGGCTCGCGGCGGGAGATCGGGTTTACCTCAGCGGCACTTTGACCGGCGCCTACGCGGAGCAGACCCTGGCCGAGGCGTGGCAGGTGCATCCGCTTCCCTCCAATGTAAGTTTCGCCCAGGGTGCGGGCGTGAACGTTCCCTACGCCACGGCTTTCCGCGCCTTGTTCCAGATTGCGAAGGCCCAGGCGGGTGAGACGGTATTGATTCACGGCGCCAGCGGAGGTGTGGGCGTGGCGGGCACGCAACTAGCAAGGGCGGCGGGATTGAAAGTGATTGGCACGGGCGGCACGGAGCGCGGACGCGAACTGGTGGCTGCACAAGGCGCGCATGATGTGTTGGACCATCACTCCCCCGATTATCTGGGTAAACTGATGAAGTTGACGGACGGACGCGGCGTGGACGTGATCCTCGAGATGCTGGCAAATGTGAATCTCGCCAAAGACCTCACTGCGCTGGCTTCCAACGGCCGTGTGGTGGTGATCGGAAGTCGCGGCTCTATCGAGATCAATCCTCGCGAGATCATGAGCCGCACTGCTGCGGTGTTGGGGATGATGCTGTGGAAAGCCAGCCGGGCGGACCTTGAGAGCGCTCACGCCGCGATCGTGGCTGGACTTGAAAACGGTTCGCTGCGCCCGGTGGTGGGGAAGGAATTTCCTCTCGCCGATGCTCCCCAGGCCCAACGCGCCGTCATGGAGCCCGGCGCATACGGAAAAATCGTGTTGGTCCCTTGAGTGAATAATTGAATGAACCACCAACTTTTGCAGCGAGTAATCCAAGTATGCCTCTGCGCCATTTGTTTCGCCCCGTTCGTGATCGGCGCGGAGGACTTTCAGTGGGATTGGCGCCACTCTGAGGCTCTCACGTCCAAGCAGGCGCTGCGCCATGCCAAAGTATCGAGTGGGGAGCGGGCGTTGATTGCGAAGGCCATTGCCCTTGCGCTTATGCCGGATATGGGCGGGCTGGGCGGCCGGACTGAGCCCGAATTGGAAGACACGGCCCTTGAGACTCCGGTCAAATTGATTGACCTCAATGGCGATGGCACTCCTGAAGTGATTGCGCAGGGGACGCCTGAAGACGGTGGTTGCAGTCCCAATGGTAATTGCCGCTTCTGGGTCTTTCAGAAGTTGGGCGAAGAATACAAATTGCTTGTCTCCGAGGAGTCGATTCAATCTTTCACACTTCAAGAGAACCGGTCGAACGGTTTCAAAGATGTAGTTGTGAAAATGTACGTTTCGGCAGCGGAAAGCACACTGAAACTTTTGCAATACAACGACGGCAGGTATCAGGAAGTTGGTTGCTACGAAGCCAATTGGTCGGCGGAAGGCGGCGAAAGTCACGGGCCGAAAGTGCCTCACCTAGCGCCATGCGGCACAAGCAAATAGCCTTTGACTTGAACCGGCGGGCAGACGCGTGTAAATTGGCGCTTGGCGGCAAAATTCGAAACGGACTTTTCCAGGAAATTATGAAAACACATCAACGGATGGGCATTGTGCGCAGTTCTGCCCTGGCAATTGCCATTCTCTTTTCTGCACCGATTGGGATTGTGCAGGTGCAACATCTCAATGCCGCTGACGATGTCGGCGCGCACCCGGGCTATTACCGCGACCCCGCGATTCACGGTGACACCATCATCTTCACGGCGGAAGGCGACCTCTGGACCGTCAGCGTGAAGGGCGGCGCGGCGCGGCGTTTGACGTCGAATGAAGGGCGGGAGCGCGGCGCGGCGATCTCCCCCGACGGCCAGACCGTTGCCTTCAGTGCTGAATACGAGGGCCCGACGGATGTTTACACCATGCCCGTGGACGGTGGTTTGCCTCAGCGCCGCACCTGGGATGGTAACGCTCAGGTTGCCGGTTGGACCCCCGATGGACGCGTGCTGGTGCGCACCCCTCGATATTCCACCCTGCTTGACCCCCAACTGGTGGCTATCGATAAGAACGGTCAGCGCGAGATCGTTCCCCTGTCGCAGGGAGCCGAGGCCTCTTACACGCCCGACGGCCACACGCTGTTTTTCACGCGGTACAACCGGCAGAGCAGCCAAACCAAGCGTTACAAGGGGGGCACAGCGGAGAGCATCTGGCGCTACGACGTGGGCTCAGAGGCCGTCCCTTTGACGGCGGACTGGATTGGCACCTCCCACGATCCGATGTTCTGGAACGGTCGCGTCTACTTTCTCTCTGACCGTGACGGCGTAATGAATGTCTACTCGATGGATCCGAGCGGGCACGGGTTGAAGGAGCACACTCACCGCCGCGGTTTTGACATTCAGTGGGCGTCGATTTCAGATGGCCGCATTGTCTATCAGTGTGGCGCTGACGTTTGGCTGCTCGATCTGAAGAACGGTCATGATGCCATCGTGCCGATTGTGTTGACCTCAGACTTCGATCAGTTGCGCGAGCACTGGGTTAAGAAGCCGCTGGAGTACCTCACTTCGGCTCACATTGCACCTGATGGTAGCGCCGCGGTTTTCACGGCTCGCGGTGAAATATTCACCATCCCGGCAAAGAGCGGCCGGATCGTCCGCGTGGCGGGCAATTCAGACGTGCGTTATCGAGAGGCTCGCTACCTGCCCGATGGCAAGAGCATCATTGCGCTCTCCACCCAAAGCGGCGAAACCGAGTTCTGGAAATTTCCCGCCAATGGCATTGGTACCCCGGAGCAATGGACGCACGATGCCAAGGTGCTGCGCTGGGAGGGCGTGCCTTCGCCCGACGGCCGCTGGTTGGCGCATCGTGACAAGGACCAGCAGTTGTGGTTGTTGGATGCCAAAACGAAGCAGCAGAAGCTGATTGCCCAATCCATGGAAGACGACTTTGACGGCTTCAATTGGTCGCCTGACAGCCAATGGCTGGCTTACGAAGAAAGGGCCGCGAATACTTTTGCCCAGATCAAGGTGCTGAACGCGAATACGGGCGCCATCCACGCCCTCACTACCGACCGTTACAACAGCGTCAGCCCCACTTGGAGCGCCGACGGCAAGTGGCTCTATTTCCTTTCTGACCGCATGCTCAAAACGGTGGTCCACTCACCCTGGGGAACGCGCCAGCCTGATCCTCATTTCGACCGTTCCATGAAGGTCTACGAGCTTCCACTCACAAGCGGACTGCGTTCGCCTTTTGCGCCGGCGGATGAATTGCATCCAGACCAGGCTTCCAAGCCGGATCAGAAACCGGATGATGCGAAGTCTGACAAGACAGCCGAAACCAAGGCGGACAAGCCCGCCGATGCGAAGCCGGAGAAAGTGGCGGAAGGGAAGAAGCCGTCCGTCGTGAATATTGACTTTACGGATATCGCCGCCCGTCTTCAGGAGGTTCCCGTTCCCTCCGGGAATTACTCGGATCTGGAAGCCTCACAGAAGCGCCTTTGCTGGCTGGATCGCGACGAAGGTCCGATGCCCAAGCGGAACCTCGTTTGTGTGGATATTGCCAACAAAGGCGACGCCCCTGAACCCGTTCTTGGCGACGTGAAGGGGTGTGAGATTTCGCTCGACCGCAAGAAGTTGCTGGTTTCAAAGGGCGATGACTTTTTGATTCTTGATGCCGATGCGAAGGGCGCCGCCCTGGGTGACCCGAAGGCGCTGGGCAAGGTCCGCATGGATCTTTCGCGCTGGGCGATTGACACCAATCCGCGCGCTGAATTCCACCAGTTGTTTCTGGACGCTTGGCGGCTTGAGCGCGACTACTTCTATGACCGCAACATGCAGGGCGTCGATTGGCCTACGATGCGAGAGCGTTATCTTCCCCTGGTGGACCGCGCCGCGGACCGCGACGATCTGAACGATGTGATTGCGCAGATGGTGAGTGAACTCTCCGCCCTGCACATCTTTGTTTACGGTGGGGACTCCCGCGAGGCGGCGGAAAATGTTGGGCTTGCCTCGCTCGGAGCGGTATTGCGCCGTGATGAGAAGGCGGGCGGCTTCGTGGTGGAGCACATCTACGTTCATGATCCCGATCAGCCGAATGACACTCCGCCGCTTGCCCGTCCTGACTCCCTTGTGCATGAGGGCGAAGTGATTGTCAGCATCGATGGAGAGAGCTTGCTGGGCGTGCCGGATGAGCGTGAACTGCTCCGCGGCAAGGTGGGCCGCCAGGTGCTGCTGCAGGTGAAGTCTGCCGCCGGGCAGGTGCGCGAAGTCATCACCACGCCGATTTCCACCCGCGACGAAGCCAGCCTGCGCTACACGGAGTGGGAATACACTCGCCGGCTGAAGGTGGAGTCTGCCTCCGCGGGGCATATTGGTTACGTCCATCTGCGGGCGATGGGCTCAAGCGACATTGAGCAGTGGACTCGCGACTTTTACCCCGTTTTCGACCGGCAGGGTCTGATCATCGACGTGCGCCACAACCACGGCGGCAACATCGATTCCTGGCTGCTCTCAAAATTGTTGCGCCAGGCATGGTTCTGGTGGCAACCGAGAGTTGGCAATCCCAGCACCAACATGCAGTATGCGTTTCGCGGCCACATGGTGGTGCTCTGCGACCGCCAGACTGCTTCTGACGGCGAGGCCTTTAGCGAAGGCTTCCGGCGCCTCGGATTAGGAAAGGTGATCGGTGAGCGCACGTGGGGAGGCGAGATTTGGCTGTCATCAAGCAATACGCTTTCCGATGAAGGCATCGCCACCGCGGCGGAAACCGGTGTTTACAGCCCAGATGGGAAGTGGCTGATTGAAGGGCACGGCGTGGACCCGGACATCGTGGTGGATAACCTGCCCCACGCCACGTTTGGAGGGAGCGACGCCCAACTCGACGCCGCAATAAAATTTCTCGAAGAACAAATTCGCCAGGACCCCAGGCCCGTGCCCAAGCATCCGCCTTATCCCAACAAGGCGTTCAAGTACGGAGAATAGTGCTTCCCCATAGGGTGGGGTGATGCGGGGCAATGCCGCAAATGGCGGTGCAGGGGGCGGCACAGGCAGGAGTGCCTGTGTCACCATCGCCATCTTCACCATCGCATTGTTCAGCCAAGACTGAGACTTCACGACCCACATTCCTCAATATCCGCAAGCTCATGCAGGACCAATTCCGACCATCGTTCCATAGCCATCAGTGAATCCAGAACAGGCGTAAATCAGGGCAGCCCACAGTGAAATCCAGTGCTCGTCACTCTGTCGGGAATCCCGACGACGCGGTTGGAAATCCCTACAGTTTCAATCCCCTCATTGCCCGTAAGTTGTTGAAAACAGGGTCTGGCAGACCACGTGCATTAAGCAGGGGTGAACACAGTTTTCTACCCGAGGAAGGAGTCCTGAAATGGTGAAAGATGATTGGGTTTTCTGGTTGAACATAACGAACATCGCGCTGGGAGTGATTGTGGCAATGGCCGTCCTGATGGTGGCTTATGCCGTGGTTTGGGAGTTGGTGAGCAGGCGCCGGAAGTCCCTCAGTGTGGCCAACCACGAGGCGGACCTGGCAGCCATGTTGCAGTTTGGCCGGTCAGTGCCCGGTTTGGGTGTGACGATGGCGGACGGGGGCGACCCCATCAACCCGGTGGTTGCGAAATCGCCAGAGAAGAAAGACAGCAAAGAGTAAAACCATGGCTTGTCCATTTCTTAAAGAAGGTCGCGCACAGTTTTGCCACTCCGCTCCGGCGCGGAAGCTGATCCTGGAGGAACCCGGAGTGTCTGGGGCAGGACGTTGTGCGCTGCCGGAATATCAGAAGTGTGACCTTGTTGAGAAGGACGCCATGGGACGGCAATTTTGTCCCCACCTGGAAGAGGTTCACGTGCAATATTGCGGAGCTTCCTCCCCCACAAAGCTCATTCCCTTCAGCGATTCGGAGCTTTCAAATTGCACCACCGGCGGCTACCGCTTTTGCGATTCATATCTCGAGGTGACGCGGCAGCAGGGTTCAGTCGCGCCGCCGGCGGGCTTTTTGTACACCTCGAACCACTTCTGGCTCGCGACCGATGAGTCCGGCTTCTGCCACATCGGCATTGATGCCTTTTTGTCCGATGTGATTGCCAGCGTTGACGGCATAACCTTTGTGACCACGCATGGAACCCACCGTCCAGTCGTGGCTCTCAACGTGCACGGTGTGGAGTGGCCGATGACTTTTCCCAATCCGCTTTTGATCCAGAAAGTGAATGGCCACTTGCGCAACGATCCCAAACGCCTCATTTCTGACCCCTACGGCTCGGGATGGTTGTTTGCGGGGTGGGAACTGCCGGAACGCACAAAGTCCAGCCTCATCGGCGGACATCAGGCGACGGCCTGGCAGGCGGAAGAGCGGGAGCTGTTGGCGCAGGAGATCCACTCGACTCTCAATCTCAGCTGCGACGGCGGCAACCTTGTGAGCGGAGTGGGTGAGTTGCTTTCGCGGCAACAGTTGGTGTGCCTGCTCCAGCACTTCTTTTCCAGTACTCAATGGGGGTCAAAGGAATAATTGTGAAGAGAAATATTCTTACCTTCGGGATCGGAATGGCACTGGCACTCTCCATCGGTTGGATCGCATTTCCCCACGTTCTTTACGTCCGGCAGCAACAACCCCTGGAATTTCGACACAAGACCCACAGCGAAAAATCCGGCCTGACTCAATGTGATTCCTGCCACGTGGTGGGAGCTGACGGAGAGTTCAGTGGAATCGCCGGTGTTGAAACCTGCGCTGGATGCCACGCGGATAAGGTCGGGACGACCAAGGCTGAGGCCACGCTGGTTGATCTCTACGTCAAGCCGTCCCGTCAAACACCCTGGCTTGTCTATTCCCGGCAGCCGGCCAACGTCTGGTTCTCGCATGCGATTCATGCGCGCCGCGCCGGACTGGCCTGCCAGGACTGCCACGGATCCATGGGTGAAACGGACCAGGCGCGGGTTTACGAACAAGACCGCATCAGCGGCTACAGCCGCGACATCTCGGGACATTCGATGTCGGGCCTCTTTCGCGCCCCGCACGATGGCATGAAGATGAGCGACTGCGAAGACTGCCACCACCGCCGCAATGTTCAGGTGGGCTGCCTCGGTTGTCACAAGTAGTGAAGGAGCAATGATGAAGCTTAGCAGGCGGGACCTCTTGTTTGGCGGAGCCGGAGCACTGGCAGGGTTGGTACTTACCCCGGTGCCGTGGAAGCTGTTGAGTGACGTTTCCATCTGGACGCAGAATTTCCCCTGGATTCCGCAACCGGCGCACGGGCCGGTGGATACGAAATTTTCCACCTGCACCCTGTGCGAAGGCGGCTGCGGCCTCCGCGTGCGCATGGCGGCGGGTTGCCCGGTTGGCGTGGCAGGCGTGCGCAATCATCCGCTCACCAGGGGAGCGCTTTGCCCCCTGGCTTTTGCCGCGCACCAGTTGAATTGGCACCCGCGCCGACTGCGCGAAGTGCGCCACAATGGGCGTCCGGCCTCATGGAGTGAAGCGCAGGCGGCGTTTGAAAAAGCCTGTGGCGAAGGCCCGATCGGCATCGTGGATGGCCGCCCCGGAAGAGCCGCTTCAACCGTGTTCACAGCCTTTACCCAGAAGCACCACGGCAGCTATCAGTCAGTCCTCAGCGTGGAGAGCCAGGCGCTTGCCCCTTATGCCGATTGGAGCGGCCTTCCTGTTTCATCGCTCGGCTATGACCTGGAAAACGCGCGCACCATCGTCAGTTTTGGCGCGCCGGTTCTGGATGGCTGGGGAACTCCGGGCCGGTTCACGCGGCTCTGGAGTGAGCACGCTGGCGGCGCCGCCGACCCGCAATTGCGGCTGATCCATATTGACCCGTCATTTTCCCGGACGGCAGCGCGCGCATGGCGGTGGGTGCCCATCTGCGAAGGAAGCGAAGCGCAACTTGCTGCGGGTGTGGCCCGGGTCCTGCTGGAAGAAAGATTGGTAAGCGCGAAGGGCCCCATGCCGCGATTGACACTGGAAGACGCTGCCGCCCAGACGGACCTCTCCACCGAGGCGATACGCGATTTGGCGCACACGATGGTGGAGCATCAGCCGGTCGTGGTCATCGCGGCGGATGGCAACCCGTCAATCGCTGCGTTAAACGTCCTGTTAGGCGCGGTCGGCGCACCGGGCGGCATCGTCAGGAAACGGGCAGATAGTCACCCGCAGGCTTCGGCGGCGCCAGCCCCCAGTTCTCTTCGCGCCCTGCTGGTTGATTCCACCGTGCCCTGGGAGTTTGTTACTCCCGCGAGTACAGAGGTGTTCCGCTTCGCCGCATGGGATGGGGGTGGCGAAAGCGCGGGCTGGCTGCTGCCCGCTCCCGGATTTCAGGAAGAGCTTACCGACGTGCCCACCCCCTCCACATCCGCCCGCGAAATGTATGCTGTGGCCGCGAACCTCGTCACGCCTCCAGCGGAAATTCAGAGTGCCACACAGTTCCTGCGCCAGATTGACGCCACTCTGCCGGAAGTGGAAAAAGTCATCCACGCGCGTTGTGAAGAGATCTTCCACGCTCGCGAGGGCACTGTTTATGGGGAGCATTCCGTTGACGTTGCCACGGTCGATACCGCAGCGCATCTGGAAGAGCAACTCCGCCAGGGGGCGGTGTGGCTGGGTGATTCGCCGGTGTCGGCCAAATTCCGGTGTGAACTGAAGGAATGGCCAACGGAGAATCGGGTTTCGCAGGGCACCAGTTGGGCCTCAACCTGGATCCCGCCGGTCTTTCCGGCCCTCGCAACCAAACTCTATCAAGAGTCGACATTGCGTGAGCTGCCGGCTTGGAGGCTAGCATGAGCGCCCGTTACGGATTTGTAATTGATTTGGACCGCTGCACCGGCTGTGGCGCCTGCATGGTGGCCTGTGCGGCGGAAAACAACGTTCCGCCGGCTGCTCCGCGGGCCACTCCTCGAACCGGTTTGACGCCGATGCTGGTTCGCAAGGTTTCGAACGGCATGGATGGAATTGCCCGCCGCGAGGTGTTTATTCCCATCGCCTGCATGCACTGCGGGAATGAAACCCCGTGCGTAAGCGTCTGCCCGCAGCAGGCCGTGGAAGTGGACAAGGCTACCGGCATCGTGATGCAGATGCCGCAACGCTGCCTCGGTTGCCGCTATTGCATGACCGCCTGCCCCTATCACGCCCGGTACTTCAACTGGTGGGACCCCGCCTGGCCCACGGGTATGGAGAAAAGTTTGAATCCCGCCGTGGCCGTCCGCATGCGCGGCGTGGTGGAGAAGTGCAACATGTGCCACGGGCGGCTGCACAGCGCCATGGAAAAGGCCGCCGCAGCAGGCAGGAGAGAAATCGACCCGGCTGATTACGTGCCCGCCTGCGCGGAAGCGTGCCCCACGGGAGCGATCACGTTCGGGAACCTGGCGGATGACAAAGACCCTGTTTCTCACGCCGCGCATTCCCCCGACGCGTTCCGGCTTCTGGCGAAACTCGACACGGAACCCAAGGTCTACTTCAAATCCCAGCAGGCCTGGGTGAGAGGGCTGGCGGACCGCGAATCGGATCGACCCTCGGAGGTTCAGAATGGCTGATTTGGTTGTTCTTGACAGGCGATTCATCGCCCGCGGTGTTGAGCGTAGTTCAGCGCTGCGATTCATGTTCTGGCTGGTTCCCTGGGTGATCCTGGTCGGCTTGGGAATTTACGCGGCTGCACTCTGCCTCTTCTATGGCCTGAACCAGACCAACATGGACAATCGCTTCGCTTTCGGAATGTGGATCTATCTTGATCTTGGAATGATCGCCCTGGGCGCCGGCGCTTTCTTTACCGGCTTCCTTGTTTACATTCTCAAGCAGGAAGATTTAAAGCCCATCCTGAACAGTGCGGTGGTGGTGGGACTGATTTGCTACAGTGGCGCGGTGGCCGTGCTGATGGTTGACGTTGGGCAGCCCCTGCGAGCCTGGTTCACCTTCTGGCATCCGAACACCCACTCCATGCTGACCGAAGTCACCTTTTGCATCACCTGCTACTTATTCGTCCTCATACTGGAATACCTTCCCGTTCTCCTGCGAAACCGGCAGTTGCGCAAAGTGCCATCTTTCCTGGTGTTTGAACATCAGCTTCACAAGTTGGTGCCCGTTCTTGCCGGACTGGGCGCCTTCCTTTCCTTCTTCCACCAGGGATCATTGGGAGGACTTTACGGAGTTTTGCGAGGCCGCCCCTTTGCCTTTCGTCAGGGATTCGCCATCTGGCCGTCCACGTTCTTTCTCTTCATCATTTCCGCCATGGCGGTGGGGCCCAGCTTTCTCATTCTGGTGACGGCCACCGCGGAGGCAGTGACGGGGCGGAAGCTGGTGCAGTCCACGGTCTTCCGCAAATTGGGACGGATCTCTGGAATTCTGCTGGGCGTCTACGTGGCGTTGAAGGCAATTGACACGCTGGTGTGGCTCAACGTAACTTCGCGTGCGGTGGGTTTCGCTCCCTGGGATTTCTATGCCTACAAGCCTTTTGGTTCAGCCCTCCTGTTTATTGAAATTCTGCCTTTGGGCCTGCTGCCGGTGTTTCTTCTCACTCTGCCCATGACCTCCAAAAGGCGCGGCTGGGTGCTGTGCGGCGCCGCCCTGGCCTGCAGCGGAATCCTGCTGAACCGTTTTGTGCTGACGGTTCAAACTCTCGCTTTGCCCACCCTGCCCTTTGACGAATATCTGCAATACATTCCAAGCTGGCAGGAAGTGGCTACTTTCCTCGGCGTCATTGCTTATGGCGTGATTCTTTATTCGTTGTCCTATCGTTACTTGCCGATGTTCGGCCAATCGAAGGGAGTCGATAAAAATGTTCCCGTGGGTTGATGGTTTTCATTGGAGTCCTAATCATATTATCTTCCTCACCTTGTTCGCCGGTGTTGTGTTGACGATCGCTTCTACAATTGCCCGGGCGGTATGGCGAACGTCCACCGATTTCCAAACTCATCGCGCGACCGACATGTGTTGGCAGTTGAATTTTAAAGAACTGCCGGAAGCGGAGCGCACCTGCCGCCACGAGCTGGCGGGCAGAGTGTCGCACCGGACCTGCCCCAACGCCTTTGACTGCCGTCATTGCGCCCAATACGCGGAGTTTGCTGCCTTGCCCGCCAGAGGGGGCGCGTTAACCGGGGGCGTCAGCTTTTCCAATGAGCTGCTCTACCACCGGGGCCACACCTGGGTGCGCCCGGAGGAAGACGGCACCTGCACGGTGGGCCTTGATCAACTGGCAGACCATATGATTGGCCATCCCGACTCCGTCCAATTGCCCGCAAACGGCACCGGAATTGAGACCAGCGGTGTTGCCTGGCGGATGACGAAGAACGGCCATGAGATTTCCGTGCGCGCCCCGATGGACGGCACCGTGGTGGCCACGGGCGGAAATGCGGATGGATGGTATCTGCGCGTTCGTCCAACCAAACCCGGCGATCTTCGTCATCTACTGCGTGGCGCGGAAGTTTCCGGTTGGCTGGCGGCGGAGCTTGACCGCCTGCAAGTGCAATTCTCCTCCGCCGACGCGCCCGTCTGCATGGCCGATGGCGGAACCTTGATGCCGGAACTGATGGACGCCATGCCCGCCGCGGACTGGGATGCGGTGCTGGATGCGACGTTTTTGGAAGGGTAGTTATCTGATGCTTTTTTGCGGTGTCCGAAGAAAGAGCAGTGTTTGGCTTGGGCCTTGTTGGGGATGCAATGGCCGTGCTACCATGTTTTCTGAATTGAAACGCCAGGCAATGGTATGAGGTTGGGAATGAAGACGTCTAAGAAAAGCCAACGGATTAGCGCGAAAGAATTTTCCAGCCGGTTTACAAAGATCATCTCGGGCCACCTTTCTGCGCTGCCCCCGGGTGAACAGGACACGCGCCTAAAGAATGCCGAGGATGTGGCCCTTGCTGCTAGTCGTGCCGATCATCCCATAACTCGCAGAGTTGAAGAAACTCGGGCGATTCCTCTTTTATCCCGTACTCGCGAATAACCGCAAGAAAGGTTCTCTTCTCACAGGCCGGGTCGGCGAGCATATCCGCCACTTTCCTGATCATGCGCTGTCGCGCCAGCGTTACAGCCTTCTTAGGCTGGCGCCGCCCCCGTGCTTTTTCTTCAGCCATTACGTCCTGAAAGTCTTCCCTGTCGGACACTTTCCCCTCGCCCTCTTAATCCGCAAAGCGGGTTAGTGTAATCGCCAATGTTTCAATAAGCAAGTCGAACCGCGCACTCCAACTTCCATGTTCCCTGCGATTCATCGGGCGGCCAATTTGCGTAAAAGCAATATGCCGCCACATTTCAGTGCGCAATGTCATAGCGCTTCAGCTTATCGTAAAGGGTTGAGCGGTCGATTCCCAGGGCGGCGGCCGCCTCCCTGACATTGCCTCTTTTTCGTTCCAGCGCGGCTTCAATAACCCGGCGTTCCATCTCCGCCAGCGGTACGTCAGGAACCACCCAAGTCTGTCCGGCGGTGCTGTGTTGATTCAGCCAGCTGAAATCGCCTTCCACCAGCGTTCCGTTGTGTGAAGTCACGATGGCGCGCTCAATCACGTTTTCCAATTCCCGCACGTTTCCCGGCCAGTCATATTCAATCAGCAGTTTAAGCGCGGAGGCGGAGATGCCCGCGATATCTTTTCCCAATTCCGAAGCGATGCGCTCCACAAAACATTCCGCCAGCAGGGGAATATCTTCGCGCCGTTCGCGCAGGGGCGGAATGCGAATCTCAATCACGTTGAGGCGGTAATAGAGGTCGTCGCGAAAGCGTCCCTGCCGCACCTCTTCCGCCAGGTTCTTGTTGGTGGCGGCGATCACCCGCGCATCCACACTCACCTCTTGCGTCCCGCCCACGCGATAGAAGCGGCGCTCCTGCAAGACGCGCAGCAGGTCCGCCTGCAGTTTCGGGGAGATGTCGCCAATTTCATCCAGGAAGATGGTTCCGCCGTCGGCCAGCTCAAATTTGCCCTTCCTTTGTCCATCGGCCCCGGTGAAGGAGCCCTTCTCATGGCCGAACAATTCGCTTTCCAGCAGCGTCTCCGTCAGCGCGGCGCAGCTCACACTCACAAACGGCTTCTCCCCGCGATCCCCGGAGTAGTGAATGGCGCGCGCCACCAGTTCCTTTCCCGTTCCGCTCTCACCGTTGATCATCACTGTGCTGCGAATGCTGGAAATCTCCCGTGTCAGCGTCAGGATCTCCTCCATGCGCGAGTTCTTGGTGATGATGTCGCGGTGGCGGTATTGGCGGCTGATCTTCTTTCGCAGGATGGCGTTTTCGCTTTGCAGCTTCTTGAGCTTGAGCATCCGCGAGACCAGCATGGAGATCTCCTGCGGATGGCACGGTTTCACGATGTACTCCTGCGCGCCCTCTTTCATGGCCTGGATGGCCGTATCCACGGTGGCGTAGGCGGTGATGATGATGATGGAAGACTCCGGGCGAATGACGTGGATGGCCATCATGGTCTCAATGCCGTCCATGCCTCCCGGCATCTTCAGATCGATGAAGCAAACGGCATAGTCGGTTGACTTTGCCAGTTCCAGCGCCTTGTGCCCGTCGGGCGCCGTGTCAACGCGATAGCCGTCCTCGCGCAGCCACGCCGCCATCGATTCGCACATTACTTCTTCATCGTCAACCACCAGAATGGGCCAGACCTTCTTCATATCACCTCTCCATCAAATTCAAACCGGCCGTACTGAACCCGCGTGAACATGCACTTCCTTTTCTCCCACCGGGCCGGTCTTGGCTTTTAGAGGGAGCGTCACGGTAAAAGACGCGCCTTCATTCCGCTGGCTTGCCACCTCAATTTCACCATCGTGCGCCTTCACAATTCCGTAGAGCACGGCAAGTCCCAAGCCCACGCCCTTTCCCTCCGGCTTGGTGGTAAAGAACGGGTCGAAAATCTTGGAGAGATTCTCCGTGGCGATGCCCTCGCCCGTATCGCGGACGCACAGTTCCACATTCTCCCCATCGGGCAGAAGGCGTGTGCGGACGGTCAATTGGCCGCCTCCCTTGGGATTCATCGCCTGGGCGCCGTTCAGAATGAGATTCAGGATGACCTGCTGGATTTGCGAGGGGTCGCACTCCACCAGCGGCAGGTCTTCCTGCAACTCAAGGGCTGTTTCCGCATTCATCAGTTGCAGTTTGTGCCCAACCAGGCGAAGCGTGCTGCGTACAAGCTTGTTCAGGTCGCCGGGAATGCGCTGCGGTTTGGACCGGCGGGAGAACGCCAGCAGGTCCGTAACGATCCGCCCCACACGCGTGGTTTCCGAGGAGATCTGGCCCAGGTACTTGCGGAATTCGGCTTCGCGCCCTGGGGGGAATCCGCCGCCGGCCATCAGCCGTTCGAGCAGGATGGAGAGGTTGAGCACTCCCGATATTGGATTGTTGATTTCGTGCGCCACGCTGGCCGCCAACTGGCCCAGCGAGGCAAGGCGGTCCGCCTGCAACAGCTTGCGGTGGGCCGCGCGCAACTGCTCCGTTCGTTCCACCACCTTGCTTTCCAACGTCTGCTGCATTTCGTTCAGGTCGTCAACCGCCAGCTTCAAGCGCTCGCGCATGCGGTTGATGGAGTCCACCAGTTCATCCAGTTCCTGGCTGCGCCGGCGCACCTGGATTGGGCGGTCAAGCTTCATTTCGCTCAAGGCCTTGGTTCCCTGGATTACCTCGCGGATTGGCGTGGCCACAAACCGCCGTGTGAAGAGAATTACGAATGCCGCACCGATGATGACGGCGATGACCGTCAGGAGGATTGTTTGCAGCGTGACGGCGCGGGTCTGCTGCTCAACCGGATCGAGACGGAGCGACACATCCAGGATTCCCAGCACCTTGGTGGTGGCCACATGGGCGTGGCAACTGGCATTGCTGCATGACGGCTCATTGTGAATGGGCGTGACGATGTTGAGGGTCTTGACGCCTTCGGGAGAGAGGCCGTAACGCACGCGCGATTCCACCGCCGGCCGGGCCACGATGGGCGCCGAGCTGTGACAGCTCAAGCAGACTTCGCTGGACGTGCTGTTGATTCCGTCCCGCTCGTGCACATCGGTGGAGAACACCAGCCGGCCTTCGCGATTGAACATGCGGATGCGGTCAACGCCCTGTTTTTCCGCGATGAGGCGCATCATCTCGTACGCGGCCTTGCGGTCATCGTCAAGCATGGCGTGCCAGGTGGCGCTGGTGATGCTGCGCGAAAGCTGGTCCGCGCCCAGCACCATGGCTTCCACCAGGCGGTCCTTCTGCATCCGGAAATTAAGGTATCCACTGATGCTGCTGATCGCGACGATCAGAATGGTAAGCGAGAAGATCAGCTTGAAGTCAAATCTGCGGAACATTGGGATCCTTCACCTTTCCGCCCGTTCCAAGGGGGGAGAACGATGAGGACGGGAGCGGAAAGGTTTCGTGCCGGTTGACTGGTCGATGGGTGGACCCGACGTCTTCATGTGATTCGCCTTGGGCCGGCTTGCGATTCCGGTTGCACCCGCAACGTGGGGGCCGGGAATCGGCGCGGCTTTGTCTCCCGGAGGCGTTAAGTCAGCGCTTGCCCTTACCCTGATCGCGACGCTGGCGCCAGGAACCTGGCGGCGCGGGAATAACCCCAACGCCACCTTCAACCCGGGCCTGTCCTAAATCCGCCGGCCCCCTGCGGCTGCTGAACTACGCTACAAAAAGAAGCAATGACGATGACTGCAAGTCCGGTTTTCGCGAAAGGTCGTGCAGTAATTGTCCCTTTCTCTCCCGGCGGGTCTGCCTCCGCTTAGACCACCTTAATCCTGAGCACGTTGCGGTCCTTACGCCGCAATACTGCGCTGTGGCACAGCCCCTCCTTGCTGTGAGCGGGGGCGGTTCCCGAACCGCTCCTACTGCCTGGATAAATTGTCCTGCGCTGATTTCTTAGTAAAACGTATTGACGCACGCGCGAGGGTCAAATTGTCTGCAAAAGGCTATTCTCTGTGGCTAACTGTGCCGTTTAGCAGCACCCAAGTTTGGTTTAGCCACAATGTTTTTTGGGGACCTTATGGGCAGGAATATGAGAATTTTTGCTTTGAAAGGAAAATGGGCGGAAAGGCAGCCTGAAACAAAACAGGGCCGGCGTGGGCCGACCCTGTTTTGATGTTGGGATGTTCGGGAAACGGTTGACCCATCGCTGGGCTTAGTGACGATTCAAGAACAGTAGGTATCCCTTGTCCCGCGTCCCGGGTCCCTCTTTTAGTAGATCTCGAATCGTTCCTGATGAACCATCGGATCGCCTTTGATGATGACGTCCTTCTTGGTCAATGCTTCGAGTTCGGAGACCAGGTTGCCCTCGCGTGACTTCAGATGCTTGGCTACCTCCGGATTGACTCGCAGGGTCAGGACGTTGCCGTCAATTCCCTTGGCCATCTTGCGGACTTCCGCCAGGATCTCATTGCAAACCGTGTTGACGGACTTCACCCATCCGGAACCGGTGCAATAGGTGCACGGCACGCAGAGGGTGCGCTCCAGAGATTGCTTCACGCGCTTGCGGGTAACGGCCACCAAGCCGAAATCGTTGAAGGCGATTACCTTGGTGGGTGCGCGGTCGCTGCGCAGAGCCTCTTCCAGCGCCTGCACCACCTTGGCGCGATTCTTGCGCTCATCCATATCAATGAAGTCGATGACGATGATGCCGCCCAGGTCGCGCAATCGCACCTGACGGACGATCTCATTCACCGCATCAACGTTGGTCTTGACGATCGTGTCTTCCAGCCGGTTGGTCTTGCCCACAAACTTCCCGGTGTTGACGTCCACGGCCACCAGCGCCTCGGTTTGATTGATCACGATGTAGCCGCCGGATTTCAGCCAGACCTTGGGCTTTAGCGCCTTATCGAGTTCCGCCTGGATGCCGAACTCCTCGTAGAGCGGTGTGTCGCGGCTGTACAGCTTCACTTTGCCCACCAGCGCGGGCTGGCAGCGGTTGACGAAATCGAGCACGCGCTCGTAGTCGATTTCGCTGTCAACGCGCACGCACTTGAAGTCGGGCGTCAGCAGGTCGCGCAGCAGGCGCTGCACGAGGTCGAGATCGCGGTGGATCAACGCCGGAGCTTTCAAGCGATCGTGCTTGGAGCGAATCTCCGCCCAGAGCGTGGAGAGGAACTTCAGGTCAGCCTTGAACTCTTCTTCCGAACGGCCCTGGCTGGCGGTGCGAACAATGAAGCCGCCGGTGAGCGAGCCTTTGTTTTCCTGAATGATGTTGCGCAGGCGCAAACGTTCTTCTTCCGAAGAGATCTTGCGCGAAACGCCAATGTGGGTAATCGTGGGCATGTAGACCAGGTAACGGCCGGGCAGGGCAATGTGCGAAGTGATTCGTGCGCCCTTGGTTCCCAGCGGCTCCTTGGCGATCTGCACCAGTATCTCCTGGCCTTCCTTCAGCACTTCAGCAATCTGTACGGGATGATTATTCCCGCCTGAGCGTGGAGCATCACGACGGCCTTCAGGACGGCGCGGACCGCGGTCACCACCACGATCGGGTCCACCACGACGGCCACGACGGCGGCGCGGCGCAAACCGCGGACGCTGGCTGGGTTCACGCAAGGTGTAAGTGCGGTCGCCCGGAGCTCCCGGCTCACCGGTTGCAGATGCTTCTCCCTGTCCTGCTTCGGATGTTCCGGACTGGCCTTCGCCCTCAACTCCGCCAGCACCCTCTTCGGAGAGCTCGCCTTCATCGTCAAGCTGGCCTTCGGTGCCTTCGGCAAGCAGTTCGGCCTCGGCGACTTCTTCGGACTCCTCGCCTTCTTCCAGACCTTCGTTGTCGCCTTCGCTGTCTTCTTCCTTAACCTCAAGCTCGGCGCGATCGGAAGGGGACTCCCGTTCGGCTTCTTCCGCAACAACCGGCGCCTCTGAGGCTGTAACTTCCGGGTCGCCAGAAGACTGTCCGGTAACTCCTTCGGGCGAATAAGCTTCCGCAGCTTCTGCCGTAAAAGCTACTGCCGGGGGAGGGACTTCAATAACGGGTTCCGTCGACGCCGCAGCGACGGGCTCAACTGGCGAAGCCGCAACGGGTGCGTCGGCCGTGGGAACCGCAACCACCGGGGAGCTTTCCACTCCCTGAGATTGCGTGCCGGTGTACATGGCTCCAGGCGTAAACGGCACGGGTTCATCGGTAACGATGACGGTGTCTTCGTCACGTGGCAGTTCAGCGTCAACATCACCAGCGACAGCGGGGACTGCTTCCGGCGTGGCGGCCACAGGTTCAGCTAAAGTGGGTGTTTCTGCCGGCGGCGCCGCAGCTTCAACCGCAGCAACTTCGCCGTCTACGATGTGGCCTTCATCGTGGGCTTGGTGCGGCAAGGTGGAATCTTCAACGGCTTCAAAACCTTCAGCCGAGACTTCATGCAGCGTGCTATCCGAAAATTCGTTGGCAGTTTCTTCCTCAGGCTTCGAGCTGGGGTGGCGGTATTTTGCCAGTGACTCGCCGGGCAGGATCTCAAACGAGTGAGATTCGGATGCCGGCTCTTCCGCAGCAGGAGCGGGGGAGGGGACAAAACGACGGTCCGGGGGACGGCTATCCCCATGTTCAGGCCGTCCGCGATGGCGGCGTCGGCGGCCACGCTTGGGGTCAAAGCCGCGGCGCTCATGGGAATCCCTGGAAGGGTGGGGAGTGAATACGGGAGTGGGCGAGGCCTCGGAAGCGGCCGGTTGCTCCACGGCGGTTGGCGTTACCGATGGCGCCACCGGAGCCGCGGCAACTTCGGCAACGACTGGGGCGGGAGCTTCCGCCACCACGGCGGCGACGGGCGCTGCCGTGGGTGTGGTTACTCCTGATTGCTTCTCCGTGAACTTGGTGGCACGGGTTTCCGCTTCCTCAAAGACCTTGTCGTACTCTTCCTGGTCCTCATAGAAATCGGAAACGTAAAGGAAGGCGTCGCGTTCAAGCCCGATATCCACAAATGCTGACTGCATGCCGGGAAGCACGCGGCTCACGCGTCCCTTGTAAATTCCTCCCACGAGGCCGACGTCTGTATCTCGTTCGAAATACACCTCGACAAGTTGGTCGTCTTCAAGCACGGCCACTTTCGTCTCGTGAGGAGACGAAGAAATATACATCTCCTTGGACATGATAAACTCCTTTTTCCGGAACGCCGGGGATTCAATCCGTCGATTGACGGAGATCGACCAACAGCGCTCCTGACCTACCGGGCACCCCGAATCGTCAGGGGTTTGGCCTCGGCCGGATAGATATTGTCTGCCCATGGAATCCAAGGCGCGTTTCGAGGCGCGCGACTCATTGGACCCAACGGGCTTGCGATCTGCGGTTCAAACTGCCCGGCAAATCGTTCAGTACTGTGCCGCCTGATGGGATTCCTTGAACCCCAATCCAGCGGGGAAAACATGGTCTTTCAATTCACATATCGCCTGGCCCTCACGCTCATCGCCAACCCTAGGCCAAGGAAGGTAAAGAGCAATGAGGAGCCGCCCTGACTCATGAGCGGCAAGGGGATGCCGGTGATCGGGAGCACCCCAATCATCATCCCCGTATTGACTACAACTTGAAAAAATAGTACCGCGGCTAACCCAACCAGAAGAAAGGCCCCAGCGCGGTCAGGAGCCATCTGCGCACCATCCAACAAACGCAAAAGCATAGCAAAGTACAACAGCAGAACGAGCAGCGTTCCGACAAATCCCTGTTCTTCGGCAAAGGCGGCGAAAATCGCATCGGCATGAGATACAGGGATGAATCCCAGCCGACTCTGCGTGCCATTGCCCAATCCCTTTCCCCAAAAACCACCTGAACCGATGGCAATCTTTGTCTGGGTAACCTGGTAGCTTGTGCTTTGAGTATTTTGTGTAGGATGCACGAAGGTCATTATCCTCTCGCGCTGATAGGGCCTGAGGAAGTGCCAGCCCACCGGCAACAGGAGAATTCCGACGAGGCACAAAATGGCGATGTGCTGCAGACGAATTCCGGCAAAGAGTACGCCGGCCGCAACGATCGGGACAAATGTCAATGCAGTGCCCAAGTCGGGCTCCAAAGCCACCAGGACCGCCGGAATTCCGGCAATGATCCCAAGCTTTACCAAGTCTCCCCAAGTGACTGCCTTGGTCCGCCGGTCGGCGAAATAGGCTGCCACTACAAGTATTATAATCAACTTGACGATTTCTGACACTTGGAAACTCACGGGTCCAAATTGCAGCCACCGCTTCGTGCCCGCGATGGAGTGCCCGGCCACCAGAAGTCCCGCCAAAAGCAATACTGCACCGGCGTACAGCCAGGGGACCTGCTCCAGGACCCGGTGGTAATCAAACCGGCTTACAACCAGGGCCAAAACGCTACAGAGAATCAGCCAGTAGATCTGTTTCCGGTACTGCCCCGCAAGGGCCGAATGCAAGGTGGTGCTGTAGATCTCGACCACCCCAATGGCGGCAATGGCCAGGGCCAGCCCCAACAGGAACCAATCAATGTCGCTCAAGCGGAATGATCTGCCCAATGCCTAACCTCTGATTGCAATTTCGGTGGTTCTGAGTCTTTTGGCTTCTGCCATGCTGCCGGCCTGTGCCGCCCTAAAGGGCGGCTCTACTTTCGACATTTTATTGTCTTGCGGTGGACTTGACCTGCGAAGGTAAAGCCACCGGCCTCAATTGGCTCAGCACCCTTGCCTGGGTTTCCATCTGATTATCCGGGCTTTTGGGCCCAAGCTTCTTATCGAAATAGGCCTTGATAACGTCGCGAACAATCGGCACTGCCACGGTGGAGTGTTCACCTCGCTGCACAAGCGCCGCGACCACGATCTCCGGTCTGTCTGAAGGCGCGTAACCTACAAACCAGGCCGTGTTCTTGAATTCTGAACTCTTGGCCGATGCCTGTAGCGCTTCACTCACCACCTGTGCGGTGCCGGTCTTGCCGGAGATTTCGATTCCCGGCAGGCGCGCGGCCGCCCCTGTTCCTCCGCCTTCATTCACCACGGCCCACATGCCGGATTTTACCGCGCTAACGGTGTCGTCGCTCAGGGGGAAGTCCCTTGGTGAGATGTCGGGCGGGTCCTGGCCGAGCGCCCGCAACTGATCCTGAAACGCCACATGCGGCCGGTGGAAGACTCCACCTGAGGCGATGCCACCAATGGTGTTGGCCAATTGCAGCGGCGTCGCCAGGTCAGCGCCTTGCCCAATCGATACGGAAATCGTTTCACCCGCATACCATTTGCGTTTGAAGGCGCGTTGCACCCACTCGGGAGACGGGATTAAGCCCGGCGCCTCCGCGGGCAAGTCAATGCCGGTTCGCGAACCCAGTCCCAGCCCCCGCGCAAAGAAATCAATCTTCTCAATCCCCAGCATCTTGCCGATGGTGTAAAAGAAAATGTCGCACGATTCGCGGATGGCGGAGTGGACGTTGACGGCGCCATGAGCCCGGTGCTTCTCAAATACCCAGTCATGATAGAGGTGCCCGTAGATTGAGACGGACCCCGCGCAGTTTACGATGAAGTCCGGTTGCACGGTGCCGGTTTCAAGCGCGGCGGAAGCCATCACAATTTTGAACACTGAGCCCGGCGCAAGTTGCGCCTGGATCGCCTTGTTCATGAGCGGCTTCATGGGGTCATTCATGAGGTCGTTCCACTCTTTGGGGTCGATGCGCTTGGCAAAATCGTTGGGGTCGAACGAAGGATGGCTGACCATCACCAGCACTTCGCCCGTGCGCGGGTCCAGTGCCACCACCGCGCCCGATTGCTCGCCCAGGGAAGCTTCCGCCGCCATTTGCAAGTCCAGGTCGAGCGTGAGCCGCAGGTCGTTTCCCGATTGCGGCTTGATGGAGGAGAGTTCGCCCACTTCCTGTCCACGGCTGTTCACCACCACGCGCCGCATGCCATCACGGCCCGCCAGAAGCTGGTTGTACTCCGCCTCCACGCCGAACTTCCCCACCACATCGCCGGGCTTATAGGATGAGCCAAGCTTGGCAATCATCTCCTCCGGAACTTCGCCCACGTAGCCCAGCGTTGCCGCCGCCAGTTGATGCTTGGGGTAAAGCCTCTGCTGCGCCTGGATCAGGTCAAGCTCGGGATATTCAACGCGGTGGGATTCAAGAAAGGAGATGTCTTCAAGACTTGCGGATTGCTTTAAAAGGACCGGTTGGAATCGGGGCAAGCTGGCCGTGCGTTGAAGGGTGGCGCGGAGGTCATCCTGGTCAAGTTGCAATCCCCGGGCGATTCCCGCCACGCGGTCAGGAGAAAGAGCTCCCCCCGAATCGCGCAGAAGCAAGACGCTGAAGGCGGGGAAGTTGTCGGCCAGGATTCGGCCGTCGCGATCAAGAATGCGGCCGCGGGGTGCGATTTCAGGAAGGTTGCGGATGCGATTGCGGTCCGCCAGGTCCGAATACTGCTGATGGTGTCCAATTTGCAGCCGCCAATACCCCACCAATAGAAGCAGGAAGGTTGCAGCAATCACATATTGAAGGAATGCAATCTTCCAAGCGGGAGGGCGTTCATCACTGGGAAATCGGACTTCCATTCTGACCCATGCTGCCGGGGTTGAATTTTACCTCGAGACCTCAGCTTGACGATTTGGTTAACCTGTGAGAATCGGCGATTCGATGGCGGGGAGCCGCCTTTTGCCCACCTGTTGACCGTAACACACCATCGCGTCGATGACAAGTTGAGAGGGGACAAAAAGGCGGGTTACGGGGCACGGGACAAGGGACCGGCGTAGCCTTGTACCATGGAGATGGGATTTCAAATAGGGGGAGTTTGGGGGAAGACTTTGATTTGAGGGAGGTGCCGTACCATACCTGGAGCACGGTGGTGGCGTTTGGAAGTTGTCGTTTTGATGCAAGGTGCTTATTTTCTTATAGTTGCTGGGATATTGTTGCCAGGGCGTTTTCTTAAATAGTCCCAGCTTTCAGTTTCGTGGGCTTTCGCCTGATCTTTTGTTTTCAATAGCTTCTTGGCTTCGCTCGCGCCTGGCCTTTCGGGCCGCGCCGCTTCAGTTGGTGCGCATGTTCGAGGTCTTGCTGTTTCATTTCGGAGTGAACCTTAATGAGGTTGGAATAGACCGGGTGGAGGGCTTCCTGCACCGCCAGCGTCTGATCGACCGTGAATTCCGCGGGGCAGCCGGGAGTAGCCTCAAACAGGGCGTACCAGAACTGGCGGTATTGGGGTGAACAGTGCCCGTGGCGCATGCCGCTCAGCCTGGATCGGGCTTTGCCCGGAGCCGTGCGCGGGTTGGTGGATCTTTGCGCATTGCGGCGGTTGGCTTGCAATTGGGCCGGAGTTAAAACGCGGGGTTCCAGCAGCGACATGGCGGAGCCTCAGGCTGACTTGCTTTCGCAATTATACGTAGTAGGCTATGACTTGTCAAGAGACAGCGTGTCCGAATCGTGATTGTCTGCTTCCGTCGCGGCGGGAACTGCCGTGCCCTGACCCTGGGCCAGCTGTCCCGGGAAACCGGCATAATTGCAAACATCCCGACCAGTTCGCGACACTTTCCGGTCAGCGTTGCAAGAACTTGCCAATCTGCCCGCCTGAAGTTCGGCGCCGCAATTTGCATTCCTGTAACGAATGAGATTGGCAGCCATGACCCGCAAGGATGCAACCCCATTGCAGCTTTACACCTCCTATAGGCATGTGGGATAATTTCTCAAACTCTGTAAGGGCCGGGCAGAAAGGGACTATGAAACGAAATATCGGGAAGATTGCGGTTGCGATGGGGCTTTATGCAATGCTGGGAGGAAGCCTGTGGGCCGCAAAGAAGCCACAGCCGCCCGCTGCGGTACCGGCGACTGATCCTGCCACCGCGCCGGCAGCCTCCACCCCTTCTGGAACCCCGGACCACGCCAGGTCCTACTATCACTTCATGCTGGCGCGGCGCTACAAAGAGCTTGCCGAAGCCTACAATCGCACGGATTACATTGACCGCGCCGTGTCCGAATACAAACAGGCGCTGGAGGCCGACCCGGACTCTCTCTTCCTGCGCTCGGAGCTTGCCGAACTTTATTCGCTTTCCGGCCACACCGCTGAAGGAATTGCCGAGGCTGAAGACATCCTGAAAAAGGACCCTGATTATCCCGACGCGCATCGCCTGCTATCGCGCATTTACTACCACATGCTTGACACCACCCAGGGAGCAACTGGCGTTCCCAAGGAAAATCTGGCCAAAGCGATTGGGCACCTGGAAGCGCTGATGCGTGTGGACCCCAGTGACACGGATTCCATTCTGTTGCTGGGCCACCTCTACCGGGTTGATAACCAGCCAAAGAAGGCGGAGGACGCCTTCCGCAAGGTATTGCAGACGGATCCCGGTTCAAAAGTGGGGCTCGCCAATCTGGCGGAGATCTACATCCAAAATAGTGAATTCGAGCAAGCCATCGAAGTGCTGAATAAGATTCCCGACGCCGACATGGATTCCCAGCTTTACGGCATGCTGGGTTATTCCTATTCGCAGACTTTGCAGTATGACAAAGCAATCGAGATTTATGAGAAGGTCCTGTCGCAGGAGCCGGATAACAACAACATTCGCCGCTACTATGCGGAAGCGCTGCTAAGCTCCGGCAAAAACGCCGAGGCCCGCGGAGAATTGCAGAAGATTCTAAAGACCGAGCCCGAAGACGGATTGAGTTACAAGCGCCTGGCGATGCTTGACCGCGAGGAAGGCCGCTTTGACGATGCCCGCCAGGAGCTGGAAAAGGCTCGGACCTTGAGCACGGACGACCTGGAAATTCCCTACCAGCAGGCGCTGCTTGAGTCCACGGTGGGTAACAATGACAAGGCGGTTGAGATTCTGAAGGATCTGGTGAAGCAATCCGAGCGTCCGGGAGGCCAATACACCGTTCCGGAAGCCAACAACCGCGCCCTCTTTCTCGAGCGGCTGGGCATGGTCTACCGCGATCAACTGAAGTACTCTCAGGCCATGGATATCTTCAAGCAGATTCAAGCGCTGGGTTCATTGCAGGAACCGCGCGCAGAGTTGCTGATCATCGAAACGCTGCGCCTTGAGCGTCAGCCGGACAAGGCCATGGCGGAAGCCGATGCGGCGGTAAAGAAGTACCCGAAAAACCAGGATCTGGTGATAACCCGTGCCACCATGCTGGGCGAAGCGGGTCACGTGGATGAAGCAGTTACGCAGCTTCAGTCCCTGCTGACGAATCGCCCCATTGATCGTTCCATTTATGTTTCCATTGCCCAGGTTTACCTTCAGGCCAAGCGGTTTGATGCTGCCGAACAAGCCATCCAAAAAGCCCTTGATTTGAGCCCCAGCCCCGAAGACCAGGAATTTGCCCTCTTCGTGCAGGGTTCCATCTTCGAGCGCCAGAAGAAATACGACCAGGCGGAGCAGACGTTCAAGAAGGTGCTCTCCGTGGATCCTCTGAACTCTTCCGCGTCAAATTATCTTGGTTACATGCTGGCGGATCGCGGTGTGCGACTGGAAGAGTCCCTCAAATATATTCAGAAGGCGTTGGAGCTTGAGCCGGGCAACGCGGCATATCTTGACAGCCTGGGCTGGGCGTACTTCAAGATGGGCCGCTACGATCTGGCGGAAAAACCCCTGGAGAATGCCGCGACCAGGATTCAGAACGACCCCACCATTCATGAGCACTTGGGCAATCTCTACTTGCGCGAAGGCAAGACCGGCAGGGCGCAGGAAGAGTGGCAGCGGGCCCTGAAAGAATGGCCCGAGGCCGTATCCAGTGATTTCGATGCTGACCAGGCCAAGCAGCTTCAGAAGCAACTTGATGAGCTGAAGAGTCATGCGGGGCATGGTAAGCCTTCCGAACAGTAGACATCTGCAAGTCTGCTTGCCTGCGGAACTTCGGGCAGTCAGTTTCTCCTTTCTAAGGTAGAATCCACTTGCCGGAAACCGCTCTGCGCCTTGCGCGCGGAGCCATCTCAACAAAACTTCGGGCTGGCCTTACAGAAGGCCGCCCGGTGGCGTGTTCACTTTGCCAAAAACATTACGACTTCGCTCCTTCGCCAAAATCAACCATGGGCTCAAAATCCTGCGCAAGCGGCCCGATGGGTACCACGAACTCCGCACGATCTACCAGACCATCGGACTGCATGATCGCCTGGAAATCAGCCTCTCCCGCGCAGGCAAGGGAATTGACGTGGATTGCGATAACCCGGCCATTCCCGCCGGACTTGGGAATCTGGTCTACCGGACGTGCGAGGCGTGGGCGAAGGCTCGTGGCTGGAGCGGCAGGGTCCAAGTCAAAATCGCCAAGTCGATTCCCCTTGGCAGCGGGCTGGGGGGCGCCAGCACCAATGCGGCCACCACCATCCTGGGTCTGGAGCGATTGAGCGGAGACCGGTTGGATTCTGTTGCCCGGCAGGAACTGGCCGCGCGGCTGGGTTCAGACGTTCCCCTTTTTCTTCTGGGCGGGCGCGTTCTGGGCTGTGGAAGGGGCGAAGAAGTTTATCCCCTCGTCGATCTGCCCACGCGCCACTGCCTGGTTATTTTTCCCGGATTTTCAATTTCCACCGCGGAAGCTTACCGCGAAGCAGGTTTAAGGTTGACAGACCAAGCGAGGAGTGATTACACTAGCTGTTTCGGTGCGTGGCCACATTTTCCCCTGATGAGTTGGGGACCGGCTGAAAACGACTTTGAGTATGTCGCTTTCACAAGGTGGCCTGAGTTGGCGGAGTTGAAGCGCCAGCTTATCCGAGCCGGGGCCGAAGTTGCTTCCCTGACAGGTAGTGGGTCCGCAGTTTACGCCCTCTTCTCCTCGTCTCGTCAACTTTCCCGCGCCTCGAAACTCATCCCCAAAGGGTGGCTTAAATATTCGACTCGTACATTGGTGCGTGCCGAATACCACCAAGAGCTATACGAGCAGTGAAGAGTGCTGAGTGAAGAGTGACGAGCAAGATGCTCCTCTCTGACTCGCCACTTTTCACTTATCACTCGTCACTGTTTTTGGGAGGTCGTCCAGCGGTAGGACACATGCCTTTGACGCATGGAACCCTGGTTCGAGTCCAGGCCTCCCAGCCAGGTTTTGTTTTACATTTTTAGGCAGGCGCTTGAGGAAGCAATGAAAAATCAGCACGTCCGTCATACGCTGAAGATCTTCACGGGAAATGCCCATCCGGCGCTGGCCAAGGAGATATGCAAGGAACTGGGTGTGCCCCTGGGCAAGGCCCAGGTGGGGCGATTCCCTGACGGCGAAGTGCGGTTGCAAATCCTCGAAAACGTGCGCGGCGCTGATGTTTTCGTCATCCAGCCCACTTGTCATCCTGTGAATGACAATTTGATGGAATTGCTGGTCATGCTTGATGCCCTTAGTCGCGCTTCCGCCTCCCGCATAACTGCCGTGATGCCTTATTTCGGATATGCCCGGCAGGATCGCAAGGACCGCCCGCGCGTTCCGATCTCCTCCAAGCTGGTGGCGGATTTACTGACTTCGGCCGGTGCGGACAGGGTGCTGGCGCTTGAACTGCACGCCGGACAGATTCAGGGTTTCTTTGATATCCCGGTTGATCACCTTTACGCGACGCCTGTCACCGTGGGTTATTTTCGCCGCCTGAAATTGAAGGACCTTGTGGTGGTTTCTCCTGACACCGGTGGGGTGGAGCGGGCCAGGGGATTCGCCAAGCGTATGAATATCCCGCTGGCAATCATCGATAAGCGGCGTGAAGACGCGCATGTGGTGGAGATCTTCAATGTCATTGGCGAAGTTAAAGGCAAGACGTGCCTGCTGGTGGATGACATGATTGATACGGGCGGAACCATTGCTTCCGGCGCCAGAGCATTGATTGAAAAGGGCGCCGCCAAGGTGTATGCCTGCTGCACGCACGGCGTTTTTGCGGGCAATGCGATTGAGAAGATCTGTGCTTCTCCGCTGGAGCAGGTGGTGGCAACGAATTCGATTCCCCTTTCGCCCGAGGCGAAGGCGTGTGGGAAGATTAAAGTTCTGAGTGTGGCAAGTTTGCTTGCGGATGCAATTCGATCCATTCATGATGAGACCTCGGTAAGCAGGCTCTTTATCTAGGGAATGGTGCGGGCACGACTGTCACACGGTGATTACTGGCGAAAATCGGAGCTTGTGAGCCGATCGTTGATTTGCGAGTTTCCAGTTTCGAGTTTTGGCCTTCGAGGAGTGGAAAGCTATGAGTCAAGCATTTACTGTTGAAGCAGAACCGCGCGAGGATTTTGGCAAGAATGCCGCACGGCGCACACGCGCCGCGGGACGCATCCCGGGAATCGTTTATGGCGGCGGCGGGCCGGTCATTCCGATCTCCCTTGACCCCATCGGCATTCGGGAGATTCTCCATTCGGAGTCCGGGCACAACTCCATTTTCACCTTGCAGGTGCGGGGTAAGGCGCCGGCACGCGCCATGGTGCGCGATTGGCAGTCCGAACCCATCCGCGGGGGCTTGCTCCATGTGGACCTGGTGCGCATTGCTCTTGACACCAAGTTGCGGCTGAAGGTGGCGATCCATGTCACTGGTGAGCCCAAGGGCGTCAAGGTTGACGGCGGAATCTTCGAGTTCATGTTGCGCGAAGTTGAAGTGGAATGCCTTCCGGACGATATCCCCGAGGGGATCACGGCCGATGTTTCCGGCCTTGCCCTCGGCCAGAACCTCCGCGTGTCGGACCTGACCATCAGTCCCAAAGTGAAAGTGCTCACGGAAGCGAGTCGCGTTGTTGCCCACGTCGTGGCCCTGAAGGCGGAAGAAGAGAAGCCTGCTGAGGCAGTGGAAGGCGCACCTGCCGAGCCTGAGGTCATTCGCAAGGGCAAGGCGGAAGATGAAGACGCTGAGGCAGAGGGCGGCGATAAGAAAGAGAAGAGCGAGAAGAAAGACAAGAAGTAAAGGCAGTGACAAGACCATTGTCCGGAGTCCGGTGTCCGGAGTCACTAGCTTCAAGCTCACGACACCGGACATCGGACTAGGGACTCTGGACTTGCTCATCAGTCGTCACTGTTCTTATGAAGCTGATCGTTGGATTGGGGAACCCCGGCTACGAGTATCACATGACGCCCCACAATTTGGGCTTCATGGCGATTGATCGCCTGGCCGATGCCTGCGGGAAAGAGTTGTCGCGCCGGGAGGCGCAAGCCCTGACGACTTCAACCGAACTGGCGGGCGAGCAGGTTATCCTGGCGAAGCCCCAAACGTTTATGAATTTGAGCGGCTTGTCGGTGGTTCGGCTGCTCCAGAATTACGAGTTAACGCCACGCGACCTGCTGGTGCTGGTAGACGAAATTGGAATACCGCTTGGCATGTTGCGAGTTCGGCCCCATGGCAGCGCCGGGGGCCACAATGGCATGAAGTCCATCATCGGTGCTCTGAAGGCTGATGATTTCGT
>Ga0302320_10002700_pt1 | contig 41508 bp, 27 predicted proteins | sample Bog_T0_3_FD_202130 | JGI IMG/M metagenome (GOLD analysis project Ga0302320, IMG submission 202130) | Peat permafrost microbial communities from Stordalen Mire near Abisko, Sweden - Bog_T0_3 | ecosystem: Environmental > Terrestrial > Soil > Wetlands > Peat | place: Sweden: Abisko, Stordalen Mire... | reverse complement strand
CGAAAAGCAAGGAAAACGGAATGGTGAGCGCGACGATGAAGGCGCCGCGAATGTTACCGAGAAACATAAAGAGAATAATCGTAACCAGGATCATCCCCTCGCCGAGGTTGTGCAGTACCGTGTGCAACGTGTAATGAAGCAGATCGCTGCGGTCCAGCATTGGAATGACTTTCACACCCTCGGGCAGGATGTGATTGTTGAGCTCGTCCACCTTCTTGTGAATCCCTTCGAGTGTAGGGCCTTCTTCGGCCCCCTTGCGCATCAGCACGCCGCCCTGAATGACGTCGGGCTCATCAACAATGACGCCGTCCGGACGATGATCGGCTCTGGCCATGTGGCCTAGCCGAACCTTAGGGCCCCACTCGACGACCGCGATGTCCTTTACGCGAACTGGAACCCCATGCGAAGTCGTCAGCACGGTGTTCTCGATATCCTGCACATTGCGGTAAAGCCCGAGTGCGCGGACGTTCAGTTGCTGCAAGCCCTCTTCAACGAAGCTGCCGCCGGCGTTCACATTGTTGATGGCCAACTGGCTCTCCACCTGGCTGATGCTCAAACCGTAGGAGATGAGCTTGTTCGGGTCGATGCGCACCTGATATTCGCGCGCCGTGCCGCCGAAGTCGCTCACGTCCACAACATTCCCAACTTTCCTGAATTCCTTGTACAGAGTCCAGTCTTCAATGCTCCTCAAATTCATCAGGTCATACGCCGGATTGTTGCTCCGGATTGTGTACCAGTAGATCTGGCCCGTCATGCTCCAGTCAGTGCCCATTTGAGGCACCACGCCCGCCGGCATATTAACCTGCGTGATCCTTTCAAGCACCTTCTGGCGGTTCCAATCGTTGACCGATTGGTCGTCGAAGATCAGCGTAACCAGGGAGAGGCCAAAAATCGATTCCGACCGCACCGTCGTGAGATGCGGAATCCCAAACATCTGAATTTCGACGGGAACCGATACTTGCTGTTCCATCTCTTCGGCGGAATGCCCGGGCCACTGGCTGATGATATTCACATAATTATCGGCGATGTCCGGATATGCCTCGACGGGCATGTTGTGAAACGATACCGCCCCCCAGGCGAGCAATAGCAACCCAATTGCCAGCACCACGTACCTATTATTGAGTGAAAAATCTACAAGATTGCGAATCATGGCTTCTTCCTCAGGTCCAGGAGTTGAACATCATTCATTGTCGATTGCATCTTGGAGATTGATCGCGTTGGTCACAACCTGCTGGCCAGGCTGCAACCCGGAAACAATCTCCTGCATATTGTTCGGCAACTGTTCGCCACTGGTGACCTGAATCCGCTTGAACTTCTCTTGCGCTGGGACGTAGACCCAATCGCGGTCATGCATATGCACAATCGCGGACGCCGGGACAGACGTGTAGTTCCGCTTCTCCTTGCCAAATAAAGTGGCCGTGGCGAACATGCCAGGACGCATCATCTCGCCCGGATTGGCCACTTCAATACGCACCTTCGCGGTTCGGATATTCGGATCAAGAATCGAGCCGATGTTGCTGATCGTGCCCTTGAGAACTTTGTCTGGATAGGCGTTCAGCTTGATCTCGGTGGGTTCCCCGACGCGCACGTTGGCCATGTCGCTTTCAAAGACGTCACAGACGATCCACACGGTGGTCAGGTCAGAAACAGTGAATGGGTTCGGCGTAGAGTAGGCCTGTACTGACGCCCCGATCGTCACTTCCTGATCGGTGATCACGCCGGAAACCGGGGCGTGTATATCTACAATTCCCTTCGGATTATCGGGATCGCTGCCGAGCAGGTGAAGATGCTCCTTAGCGGTGTCGAGGGTGGTCTTGGCGTCGTCCTCGGTGTCTTGCGCCACCTCCAGGTCTCCCAGCGCGATGGCCCCGTGCTCGTACAGCACCTTGGCGCGATCCAATTGCTTGCGCGCAAGCAACTCATCGGAGATGGCCTTGCGGTAGGCGTCGAAGCCTCCCGAAATATCGTCGCTGCGAACACGCAGCAAGAGCTGGCCCTTCTTGACTGCGTCGCCGAGGCGAGCGCGGATGTCCACAATGCGGCCGGAGGCAAGCGAAATCACCGGAACAGTTCGCGCAATGTCAGGAAACACAGTGCCGGTCACGAACAATTGCGACGGGGCCTGGTATTCGGTCGAAGTTACGATCGGATACAACTCCGGATGATCGACCGCGAAAAAGGAGACGTCCACTCCGGAAACCACCTTGGCGGGTGGCGGCGCCTCTGCGTCCGCATTGACCTTATCGCTCTTGCAGCCACTGATGGACAGAGATGCCGCGAGAACGATCGGAAGCAAACAAAATCTCAGTATTCGGCTATTCATACGAATCTCGGCCCCCTTGCATTTCTCGGCCATTCAGATATGCAACGATCTTTCAGCAGTCAGGCGTTGAGAGATGCTCGCAGAACTAAATGAACCAATTTACAGAAGCAGCACCGGAGTTGCCGCAATTCCGGTGCTGTTCATTCTGTCTAGGGCTTCAGCTACACAATTACCGCGTGCGGCCCCGCAGAACAGTCGATTAAAACCTGACCATGATCGCCAATGTGCTGACGGTCTGGTTGGTTCGCAGGTCAGGCCACCAGATAGCGGCGTTACCTCCCATGCTGCTGTTGTTCCCAGCGCCGATGCAGTTCGATATCGCCTGAGCGAGACCCGTCGTGAACAATGATGAACTGCTTACGTAGCCAGCGCCGGAGGGAGCGCCGTTGGCGCAGGCATACTGTGCGGGTGAGCCGTTGTTGCCGCCGGGAGGCGTGATGCCGCCGCGGCCGGTCCAGTAAGGTGTATCGGAGTAGCGGTAGCCAGTCTCCGCGCGGAAGGTGATGAACTGGCTCGGCATGTAATCGAAGGTGATGGTTCCGTCGTGCATCTGAGCGCGATCACCGCCGTTTTGTGTATAGTATGGAGTGCCGGTGACGGCCGATGCGCCGTCGATGGGTGGCAGCAGCGTCAGGTAACGGCCGGGGTTGTTCATTTCGCCGCCGCCGAGGGTAATTGCGTACTTGTCCTTCTTGAACCAATAGCGGTTGTACATCATCCAGCCGGCAAACATCTGCTTGGGCCTGCCGTTCTTGCTGTTGTGGCAGTTCACGCCGCCGTTGTAGGTATCGGTGGTGCCCATCAGCGGGGAGAGGCCCTTCTGGTTCAGCACGCCATTCGTGCTGGCGAATGAGGCAGGTCCGCCGCCGTACTCGCAACCAACGTCGCCGGTGACGGTGAAGGCAACTTTGTCCAGCAACTTTGTCGGCTTGTCATACACCTTGTACTGCACGCTGTAATCGGCATGGATGCGCGAGCGTCCGGGATAGCCGGCGTCGTCTTCGCCCAGGCCGTAGTTATTCCATACGAGGTCCAGATACGGCTTGGGGCGCCACAAAATCTGTCCGCCCAACCCCGGCTTGCCGTTGTAACGCGCATAGGACTGCCAGCCGTTGATGAACCACGGTTCGATCTTTAGGTTCTTCGTCGGGTACCACTGGACGCGAGCGCCATTGAAGAACCAGGGCGTGTTGGAGGAGACGAACGAGGGCTGATAGGTCCAGTTGTCGGCGTTGTAGTAGCTGAACAAGCCGATGTAGGAGACGAAGATGCCGGCGTCCAAGTTGAGGCCGTGATTCACATCCCAGTGATAACCGCCCCATGCTTCTGAGACGTACTTATATGCGTCGGCCAGATCCCACTGGCCGCGATTGACGCTGCCGTCGTTACGCGGGGTGGTCGTGGCGAACATGCCGTACATGGTTAGAAATCTGCCGCGGACATTGTTGATGCGAATGTCGCCGCCGAAGCTCAACTGCTCGACCTGAACCTCATCGGAGCGGAAGGTCTCTGTCGATCCACCCAAGCTGTCGTCTTTGGGGTGGTTGTAATCCAGCGTGTAGTTCACGTCGGCGCGGAACTCCGGCGTGAAGTACTTGGTGCTCATCGGGCTGTCCACCACGCGCCCGTTGCTGTTGAGCCAGGTCCAGTCTCCGGGGAATGGCGCCTCCTTGGTAGTGACCTCCGCCGTGATCTCCGGGGGCGCTGGCGCCGCCGGGGCTGGCGTAGCCGCAACTGGTATCACCGAACTGCTCGGACCGCCGCTCACAGCGGTCCCCTCTGCCGTGCGGATCGCGTTGGCATCGCTGGCCGCCTTAAGCTCAGCTTCTAGCCGCGCGATTCGCGCCTTCATTTCCATGAGCTCTTTGATGATCGCGTCGTTATCGGGCGGCGCAGCGTTCGCACCCTGTGGCGTTGTAGCGTTGGCGGGATTTGGATCTGCGTTTTGGGCTTGACACGCAAGCTGCACAAATAGTCCGCAGATTGCAAGCCCCAACATTATGACTGTTTTGAAGTTCTTCATATTAACTGACCTCCTCGACGTCTTGCGTCGCTGGGCTAAAATGCGTTGGCTGTCGCTGAAGTACGGCTAGCCTGTTGCTTTCGCCTACCTCATCCCAATTGTTATGCGAAGCGACATAAAGGAGTCGCAAAGAATGCGCAGTGCTTTCGAAAGGGCTAAGTAGTGTAGCGTCTCTTGGCGTGCGCTTTTCCCGGACCAACCGCATCCGCCTGGGTTCGAGCGGGGATGGCTTACTGAGACACTACTGTGGAGTCCATAAAGAGCACGTGTGTGTTTTCAAGAAAGTTATAAGCATGGCGTGAGACTTACATTAGGAAGTTATAAATATATGGTCCTGCAGTTAATGCCTCACTTGAATCTATCGAATTATTTTTCAGCAAGGAGCGCACAAAACATCAGCTTGCCACACGGCTCACTGTCTCCATTAAATCTATACTTGATAGTCTCTAATGTGCCGGTGGATCCCGCAGTGGTATCTGTGCGCACTTAGCGCACAGCTCCCGCATCGCGCGCCGGCCACAGTACAAACACAGCTTTTCCGTAAATGAGCGAGCGCTCCACGGGGCCGAATGTGCGGCTGTCGGACGAGATGCAGCGATGGTCGCCCATCATGAAGTAGCTGTCCTCAGGGACAACCATTTCGGCCAGGGAAACGCTGTCGCGGTACTCCTCCGGGACATAATCCTCAAAGAGCCGCTTGCCGTTGAGCCAGACCTGCCCGCCGTCGATGCGCAGCCTGTCTCCCGGCAGGGCAATCACGCGCTTGATGTAGCTCTTTTCCGGGTCGCGCGGATAGTGAAAGACCACCACGTCGCCACGCTCGATCGCCTCGAAGCGGTAAACGAACTTGTTGATGAAGAGCCGGTCCTGGTCTTCCAGCCGCGGCAACATGCTAGTGCCTTCCACGCGCACCGGCTGGTAAAGAAAGGTGATGATGAAGACCGAAGCAGCAGCGGCAAACAGCAGATCGCGCAGCAGCAGCCAGACGCCCCCGGCTCCATCGGACGGCGCGGAAGGCGGTTGTTTCATGTCCGTCTCAGGCGCAGCGGCTTGACCGGAATCGGGGAGGTTGGGGAAATGCGGTTCCATTGTTTCCTGCGCGTTTAGAATGAATTGATTACACGTTCTCTTCGGCGGAGGCCCGGCCATGCACGCGGCAAAGCGCCCGTCTGTTTAGAGTGTAACGGTTCGTCCTTACCGAGGGCTAGGAGGCCCCGAGAATGCACACAGAATAAGCGAGTCTGTTCAGCTTCCCCGTCCAAGCCGCCCCGCTTCCGCCCTGCCGCGTTACTCTAAAACAAACGTGATCAAAGACGAAACACAACCCGCGACTCCGCACGGTGCGCCCTTGGACAAAGCACCGGCAGAGCTGACTCCATTCATGCGGCAGTGGACGGCGGCCAAGCGCGAGAATCCGGATGCGCTGCTGTTCTTCCGCATGGGCGATTTCTACGAGCTGTTCTACGACGATGCTGTGACGGTCAGCCGGGAACTGCAATTGACGCTGACGGCGCGCGACCGCGAGCGGAATCAGCCCATGTGCGGCGTGCCGTATCACGCCGTGGAAAACTACCTGATGCGCCTCTTGCGCAAGGGTTATCGCGTGGCCCTCTGCGACCAGATGGAGGACCCCAAGCTTACCAAGAAAATCGTCCGGCGCGAGGTGACGCGGGTGCTCTCGCCTGGGACGGCGCTTGACGCCGGGCTGGGCCAGGAACAGAACAATTTTCTCGCGGCGTATTTCGAGTTTGGGGGCGGACAAGGAGCCAAAACTCGGACTGATGCGGTCTGCGCGGTTGCGCTGCTGGACGTTTCCACGGGCGAATTTCGCACGGCTGAGTTCGCGGGGCCTTCGGCGCGGCAGCGAGCGGTGGACGAAATTGTAAAAGCCGGATCGAGCGAGGTTCTTGCCGCCGCAAGCGCGGAGTTGCCAGCGCAACTCGAACGAATTCCGGCCCGGACACGCGTCGAGGATTGGGTTTGGACGCGGGAGTTTGCGGTTCCGCTCGTCGAGCGCCAGTTGAATGTGCACTCGCTTGAAGGATTTGGGCTGACGGGCCATCCGGCAGCGGCGATTGCGGCTGGCGTGGTTTTGCACTATGTGCGAACGACGCAGAAAAACGACGCACTGCACATTGACAGCTTGAAATTCGAGGAGCACTCGACGGCGCTGGAGCTAGACCAGGTGACAGTGCGGAACCTCGAATTAGTCGAACCTCTATTCGCGGGCCAGGACGTCAGGGCAACGCTCTTTCACACCCTGGATGCCTGCCAGACGCCGATGGGCAAGCGGCTCTTGCGGACCACGATTCTGCGACCCCTGGTGGACGCCGAGGCCTTGGAAGCACGCTATGAGGCGGTGGGCGAGGCGCGAGAGAGCCTGGTAAAGCGCGAAGAGATTCGACGGGCCTTTGCGGGGCTTCTGGATCTGGAGCGGTTGCTGGCTCGGCTTTCACTCGATTCAGCGGGACCGCGCGACGTGCGGGCGCTTGCCGCCAGTTCGAGCCGGTTGCCGGGATTGAAGACGGCGCTCGACGCAATGCAAGCGGCACGCTGGCGCGAGTTGGCGGAGCGGCTGGACCCGCTCGAAGATGTGACCGCGCGGATTTTTACGACACTGGTCGAGGAGCCTCCTCTCACCTTGGTTGATGGCGGCGCGATTTCTTCGGGCGTAGATGCGGAGTTAGATGAGCTGCGGATAATTTCGACCACTGGCCGGCAGCAGATTGCGGCCATAGAGGAGCGCGAGCGGGAACGAACCGGGATAGGTTCGCTGAAGGTTAGGTATAACTCGGTCTTCGGTTATTACATCGAAATTACCAAGTCTAACTTATCGCTGGCTCCTGCCGATTATGAGCGCAAGCAAACGCTGGTGAATGCCGAGCGGTTTACGACGCCCGAGTTAAAGGAATATGAGCGCAAGATTCTCTCGGCGCATGAGCGCTGCATCGAGATTGAGAAGCGGATCTTCGCCGATCTTCGGCGGGCGGTGCTGGAGACAGCGGGGCGCATCAAGCATGCGTCAGCGGTTGTGGCGGAGGCTGATCTGCTGGCCAACTTTGCGTACTTGGCAGCGGGACGGCGCTATGTCCGGCCAATCATAGACGAGGCCCCAGTGATCGAGGCCGTGGCCGCGCGCCATCCGGTAATAGAGCAATGGATGGAGGAGACGCGCGAAGGAAGGTTCATTGCGAACGACATTTATCTGAATGGAGATGGTGATGGACCTAGTTTGCTCTTGATAACCGGACCGAATATGGGCGGCAAGAGCACTTATCTGCGCCAGGCGGCGATGCTCGTGCTACTGGCCCAGATGGGCAGCTTTGTGCCGGCGGAGAGTTTGCGCTTTGGCCTCGTCGACCGTATTTATACGCGCATCGGGGCCAGCGACAACGTGGCGCGAGGACGCTCGACCTTCATGGTGGAGATGACAGAGACGGCGACGATTCTGAATACGGCGACCAGCCGGTCTCTGATTTTGCTCGACGAAATGGGGCGCGGAACAGCGACCTTTGACGGGCTTTCGCTCGCATGGGCAACGGTCGAGTTTCTTCATGCGGAGACGAAGGCGCGCACATTGTTTGCCACGCACTACCACGAGCTGACCATGCTGGCCGAGAAGTTGCCGCGCGTAAGGAATATGCGCGTGGGAGTGAAAGAGGGCGCGGACGGGATAGTATTTCTCCATAGCATCGAGCCGGGCGCGGCCAGCAAGAGTTATGGCATCGAAGTTGCGCGGCTGGCCGGGCTTCCCGCAGCGGTTATCGAGCGAGCGCGGCACCTGCTCCGCCAGCATGAGAAGCTGGAGCGGCAGGGCGTGCAGGTGGAGACAGCCGCGGAGCCTGTGCAGTTGACAATTTTTACGCCGCTCTCGCAGCGCATTGTGGACCGGATCGAGGCGACAGAGGTCAACTCGCTTACGCCGTTGCAGGCGCTGAACCTGCTCGAAGAGCTTCAGCAGGAATTGAAGGAAAAAGCATGAGCACAAAGGCAATGACGGTGGCCGGTATTATGAGCGGGACATCCGCCGATGGGATTGACGTGGCCGTGGTGCGGATTGCGCCGGGCAAGCAGAGGACAAAGCTCACGCTGCTGGCGCACGAGGGGTTCGCGTTCCCTGCCCCGCTGCGGCGCGCGGTTCTGGCAGCGATGAACGCGGCTGCGACTTCGACGGCGGAACTGGCGCGCCTCAACTGGAGACTCGGCCTGGCCTACGCCGAGGCGGTCAACGCAACGTTGAAGCGTCACCCACTGAAGCTCCACCTCATTGGCTGTCATGGTCAGACGCTCTATCATCAGCCGCGCGCGGAAAGCTATGCGGGCCGTCGGTTCGCTTGCACTTGGCAACTCGGCGAGGCTGCAGCGATTGCCGCAGCCGTCGGAGTGCCTGTTGTTTCGAACTTTCGCCCCGCCGATATGTTCGCCGGGGGCCAGGGAGCGCCGCTAGTTCCGCTGCTCGACTATGTGCTCTTTGCAGACCCCAGGCGCGGGCGCGTGTTGCAGAACATCGGCGGCATCGGGAACCTGACCGCGATTCCCGCTGGCGCGGCGGCGGATGCAGTCGTGGCCTTTGACACTGGCCCCGGCAATATGATCATTGACGCGTTGGCGCAGGAGCTCTTTGGTAAGCGCTTTGATCGCAATGGAGCTTTTGCCGCGCGGGGTAAAGTGCTGACGCCGGTGTTGACAGCCACTCTCGCCAACCCGTACTACAAGCTGAAGCCACCGCGCACCGCGGGGCGCGAGCAATTTGGGCGCGAGTATGCCGCGAAATTCTTGGCCTCTTGCCGGCAGCACAGCAACCTGCCGGAAGACGCGCTGGCTACGGCGACCGCTCTGACTGCCGAGACAATTGCGCGCAGCTACACGTCTTTTGTCCAGCGCGCAATGAAAGGCTGTGCGGTCGATTACATTGTCTCCGGCGGCGGGGCGCGCAACGCCACGCTGATGGCCATGCTGGCGCAAAGGCTGGAGCCGCTGGGTTGCGAGTTGGCCGTGAGTGAGCAATTCGGCCTGCCCGCTGAAGCCAAGGAAGCTGCGGCCTTTGCGTTGCTGGCGTGGCAAACCTGGCATCAATTGCCTGGCAATGTGCCCAAGGCGACCGGTGCGGCGCGACCGGCAATCCTGGGGCAGGTGACGTACGCGAAGCAAGTCGCCGGCGTTGTGGAAATCAGCTGACTGCCTAACCACCGATCCCCTTGCGGCGGATAGAACAGCACTGTGGCTCGCTCGCAGAATTCGTTAAATTCCTTGAAATCCCAGCGTTTCACGCAATCTCGCACACTATCGGACGATTCGCTCAACCTTTTCGCGTCTTGCTCCGTCTAGATGAATAGCGATGAAGTTTACCATCCAGAATGCCGCATTGCGCTGGCTTGGGAGTGGTGGCTTATGGAGAGCAAGATGAATACTCGAATTCCTTTTTTGATTGCGCAGGCGGCCGTGTGTATTGCCCTTCTGCCGGTCCTGGCGGTCGCGCAGGCACCCGTGCGATTCGTGGGCGCCATCACCGCCATCAGCGGCAACACGATCACGGTGAAGACCGATGCCGATGGCGTTCATCAGGTGAATGTGCCTGCCACGGCAGTACTCAAGCGCATCGCTCCCGGCCAGAAAGACCTGAGCACTGCCGAGACCATTCCGTTTTCTGACCTCGCCATTGGCGACCGCGCACTTGTGAAGCTCGATCCAGCCTCTCCTGCAGGGACCGAAGAGGCGTTGCAAATTATTGCCGTCAAGCAAGCAGACCTTGCCCTGAAGCAGCAGAAGGACCGCGAAGATTGGCAGCAGCGCGGGGTGGGCGGATTGGTGAAGAGCGTTGACGCATCGACCGGCGTCATTCTGTTGACCAGCGGCGCGGGAGCCGCGGCCAGGACGATCACGGTGAATACAACGAAGACAACCATGCTCAAGCGTTATGCGCCGGACTCGGTGCGCTTTGACGCGGCGCTTCCGGCGCCGATCACTGCCATCCTCGCCGGCGACCAGTTGCGCGCGCGCGGCACAAAGAACGCGGATGGAACACAGATTGCCGCCGAAGAGGTGGTTTCGGGCAGCTTCCGCAACGTCTCCGGAACCATCCTGTCGCTCGATGCGGCAAGCTCGACGCTAGTAGTCAAGGACCTGTCAACGAAGAAGCCGCTCACCATCCGCATCACGCCGGACGCGCAGATGCGGCGCTTGCCGGAGGTGATGGCAAGAATATTGTCGGCGCGGCTGAAAGGCGGCACGGGCGCCAGTGCGCCGGCAACACAGCACGGCGGCTCAGGTGGCGGAAGCAACGGCGGCGGCGATCCGCAGCAGATGCTGAGCCACGCGCCAGCTATTCAACTTGCTGATCTGAAAAAGGGCGAAGCAGTGATGCTGGTCTCTACCGCAGGCACATCCGAGGTCACGGCCATAACGCTGCTGGCGGGTGTCGAACCGCTGCTCGAGGCTCCCGCGGCCAGTCAGAGCCTGCTTTCCAACTGGAGCATGAACTCTGGCGTTCCTGAGGCTGCACAGTAAGCATTCACTCATAACTAGCGGAATCAAAACGAGGAAGACGTGTATTCAAAATCGCATAATTGTGCTCATTTTCTCATCGCCTTGGCAATAAGCGCCTCCGGCGTGTTGGCGGCGCAGGCGCAAGCCCCCGCCGCGCCGGCAACCCCTCCAGCAGCCGCGACGGTAGCCGCCGCGCAGGCTGCCCCGGTCACAACAGCCTCCTTTCGCGGACACATCGCGGACCCGACGGGCGCAGTAATTCCCAGCGCAACCATCACCATTGCCACACCGGCGGGGACAACCGTAAGCACAGTGACAGCCGACGATGCCGGCCACTATGCGGTGAATGGCCTCGCGCCCGGCGCCTACTTTGTGCGGGCTTCCGTTGCGGGCTTCGCTCCCTTTGCCTCGCGGGTCATTCAGCTCACTGCCGGCCAGATCATGCGCGTGGATATTGCCATGGCCATGGAGGTCGAGCAGCAGAGCGTGGTGGTCACGGATGAATCGCCTACGGTTAACGTGGAGGCCGGCGGCAACGCCAGCGCCATCGTTCTTAAAGGCAAGGACCTGGACGCGCTATCAGACGATCCCGATGAGTTGTCGAACGAGTTGTCGGCACTGGCTGGCCCGGCAGCCGGGCCGAACGGCGGACAGATTTACATCGATGGCTTTTCCGGCGGTCAATTGCCGCCCAAGTCCGCGATCCGCGAGATTCGCATTAACCAGAATCCCTACTCCGCAGAGTTCGACCGGCTGGGCTACGGGCGCATCGAGATTCTCACCAAGCCTGGTACTGACAAGCTGCACGGCCAGGCCTTCGCCATGGGCAACGACAAGAGCTTCAACACCGGCAACCCGTTCATCCAGGATATTCCCGACTATCACAGCTATCAGTACAACGGAACCCTCAACGGATCGCTCTCTAAAAAAGCTTCCTTCTTCATCAGCGCCGAGCGCCGCAACACCCAGAACGCCAACGTTTATATCCCCATCGGCTTCGCTTACGGCGTGCTTGTCAATCCTCACACGCGCACCAATGCCTCCGCGCGCCTCGATCTGCAGTTGGGCCAGAAGAACACGCTCACCGCGCGCTACGGAATTTATCACGACACCGATGACGACGACCTCTCCAGCACCATCGCCCTCCCCACTCAGGCCACCTTCTCCAGCTCTACCGATCACTCCATTCAACTGAGTGACGCTCTGGTCATCAACGAGCACATCGTCAACGAGACCCGCTTCCAGTATCGTCACGAAGGCTCTTCCGAAACTCCGGCTAGCACCGCTCCGGTCTTTTCCGTCTCGTCCTACTTCACCGGCGGCGGCGCTTCCTCCCAGCGCTCCAGCGATTCCTCTAACAGCTTCGAGTTGCAGAACCTCACCACCATGTCCTTGGGCGCGCACGCGGTAAAGTTCGGCACTCGCTTGCGCGACAACCGCGACAGCAACACCACCAACGCGGGTTTCAACGGCAGCTTTACTTTCGCCACGCCGGACGCCTACACCAAGGCAGCAGCGGACCTGGGAACAGATGCTTTTATCACTGACCTTTCCGCAGACGCTCAGCCGCAGACGCTGAGTTACACCACCGGCCCGCAGGCGGCCAGCGCCAACATCTTTGACGCCGCGGTCTTCGTACAAGACGACTGGAAGGCGACCAAGATGCTGACCGTCTCCGGCGGCCTTCGCTGGGAGTCGCAGAACCACGTCTCCGACCACAGCGACTGGGCCCCGCGCGTGGCTTTCGCCTATGCCCTCGACGGCCACAAGACCAGCAAGACCAAGACCGTGCTGCGCGCAGGCTATGGCATCTTCTACGACCGCTTCTCGCTCGGCAACAAAATGAATCTCGTGCGAGACGGCGGCGGCGACAATAGCCAGAAGCAGTTCACCATCACCAATCCCGCCTGCTTTGCGAGCACTTATCTCGCCAGCCTCACCAGCGATCAGCTCTCCAGTTGCATTGCATCAACCAGCGCCACCACCACCAGCACCAACACCACCGTCGAGGTTGCGTCCAATTATCACTCGCCCTACACCCAGCAGTTCGGCGCCAGCCTCGAGCGCCAGTTGACCAAGACCACCACGCTCACGGCCACCTATCTCCACTCCTTCGGCGTGCATCAGGAGGCCACCATCGATGCCAACGCCTACGAGTCCGGGACCTTCGAATTTGGCAGCTCCACTCTGACTGGCACGCGGCCTGATTCCACCAAAGGCATCGTGGACGAATACCTCCCCGAGGCGGTCTTCAAGCAGAATCAGTTGATCCTCAACATCAACGCCAAGCTGACCTCCAACTTCAACGTGATGGGCTTCTACAACTACACTTCCGCCCACGCCAACACCGGAACGGCGCCGGACTCTCACGACCTCAGGCAGGGTTACGGCCGCGCCGGCTTTGCGCCCCGCAACATGCTCTTCCTCATGGCCAACTATCAGGCTCCCTGGGGCATACGCTTCAATCCCTTCCTCATTGCCGAGGCGGGCAAGCCCTACAACATCGTCACTAACAACGATCTGACCGGCGACAACTTCTTCAACAATCGTCCCTCGCTGGTCTCCAATGAATCGCTCTGCACCGTCCCGGCCGGCACAACCACGCCGTCTCATTACGCCATGACCTCCTTCGGCTGCCTCAACACCCAGCCCTTAAGCAGCGATACCATCATTCCCATCAACATGGCCAACGGCCCCGCCGCGGTGACGATGATGCTGCGCGTCAGCCGCAGCTTCGGCATCGGCCCTAAGCTGACTTCAACCAGTAATCAGGATGGCGGTGGACCTCCGGGAGGTGGCCCTGGTGGCGGCCGTGGAGGCCCTGGCGGCGGTGGACCCGGAGGCGGTCCCGGAGGCGGCTTTGGCCCCGGCGGCTTTGGCGGCGGCGGCGGACGGCCCCCGCGCGGGATGTTCGACTCGCCCGCTTCCCACAAATACAATCTGACCTTCAGCGCCCAGGCGCAGAACCTCTTCAACGACATCGACTACGGAACGCCCAGCGGAACCGTGATTCCTACACTCCCGGACAATCCCACCACCGCTGTTTCAACCACAGTGGGCGCTGGTAGCCGCTTCGGCAAATCAACCAGCTTGGCAGGGGGTCCGTTCTCCTCCAACGCGGCCGCCCGTCGCATCTTTTTCCAGGCAACCTTCGCGTTCTGATCGATGGGCTGCAATATGCAAGCAGGCCGGAGCGTAATGCTCCGGCCCTTTTGCTTCTGCTTACTCCGCCGGCCTCACGGTTGCGGGAGCGGAATCTGCGGCAAAGGCGTCAGTCAGCGAGATGACCTTCAACTGCGCCTTCAGGGCGTCCAGCGCAACCTTGCTGCTCGCGGAGATTTCAACTGTCTCTCCCGGCAATAGGTCAAAGTAATTATCCGAGAGTTGCACATCAAGATTGCCGAAGGAGAGATAAACGCTGCGCGCCAGCACCGGGGAAGTTATGCGAATCTTGTAACTACCACTAGCTCCCGCTGTTTCCACCTTCAGTTGGGCTGGCTTCAAACGCACTCCCTTGACCGGAGCGAGATAGGCCAGATTGCGCGAGACCTGCGCTCCGCCCTCGGTCAGTTCTGCGACGACAAACACGTGTGAAGTATCCTGCGCGCCCACGTCGGCGAGCTTCTTCAGCGGCCAATCGAGATATACCTTACTCGTCAGCGGCGCCACATCCACAGCGTGCGTCTCCTCCAGCAGCACCTTGCCATCGAAGTCCATCAGGCGCACACGCAGAGAGGCAGGCTCGGCCTTCGTCTTGTCCGAGACAATGTAGACCTTCAGTGCTCCATCCTCGACGTGCGGAGAAACAAGAACCGGCGCGTAGAAGCGTCGCGCATAGTATTGCAGCGCCTTCCACCGCCCGTAGTAATCGATGCTCGACCAGGACGCCACCGGCCAGCAATCATTCAACTGCCAGAAGATGGAGCCCATGGTCTCCGGCCGTGAACGGCGGAAGTGCTCGGCGCCAATCTTGATTCCCTCGGCTTGCAACACCTGGCTGACGTAAAGGAAACTGGCGAAGTCTTTCGGCTCGGAATAATCCCTGAGCAGATAGTCGTGGATGATGGAGTTGCCTTCGTTGTTCTTCTGGTGCGCCAGCATCACCGGCGTAAAGATGCCGGTGCGGTCTTCGGGCTGGGTAAAACTCTCGACGCTGCGCATCTCCGGGAACGACTGGAAGCCATACTCGGTAACGAAGCGCGAATGATGCGTTTCGTAAGTCGAGAACGGCACGCGCCCATGCCATACGTCCCAAATGTGATCGTCGCCTGTGTGATAGGAATCCGATACTGCTTCATAGTCGGCGCTGGGTGAGCTAGGCCAGTAAGGCGTTTCGGGGTCGAGCCGCGCCACTACGCGAGGCAAAATGCCGCTGAACTCTGTGAGGTAATCCTGCCACATCTGAAATCTCACATCTGCAGGCAGCGCTAGCCTGGCGCCCCAGTTCAGAGCCACTTCGGTCTCGTTGTTGCCGGACCAAATCACAATGCTGGGATGGTTGCGCAGCCTGCGCACCTGGTCCTCGGCCTCGGCTTCGATATTGAGCTTGAAAGCGTAGGTACCGGGTTGCCAGTCGTTGCCAAACATGAAGTCCTGCCAAACCATGATGCCTAGCTCGTCGCAAATCGCATAAAACTCTTCGCTCTCGTAGTATCCCCCACCCCAGTGGCGAATCATGTTCATGTTGGCGTCGCGGGCGGACTCCAGAACGCGGCGATAATCCGCTGTCGTCACGCGATTCGGAAAGCTGTCGAAAGGAATCACATCCGCGCCCTTGGCAAAGACCGGGATGCCGTTGACCACAAACTCAAAAGACCGGCCCCATTTGTCCAGCTCCCGATGCAGCACAACGGAGCGCAGACCGGCTTTGACCGTGCGCGACTCGGATGTCTGGCTGGCTGTTCCGGCCTGCGCAGTGAATTGATAAAGCGGATGGTCGCCGTAACCGGCAGGGTACCAGAGCTTCGGCTTCTGAATCTCGATAGGCAGGTCGATGACGTTGCGCCCGGCATGTACACTGACTGTCCGCGCCAGCGTCACCGGCTTGCCATCGTCAGAGTATTGCACGCTCACCCTGGCCGGGCCGGCAGCGGCGGCCTCGACTTCGACCTCCGCATCGAGGTGCGCCACTTCCCTGCTCACATCGCGTTGGCGAATAGCAAAATCGGCGATGCGTACCTTGTCCCACGCTTCGATTCGAACCGGCTTCCAGATGCCGCTGGTCACAAAGCGCGGACCCCAGTCCCACCCGTATTCATATGCGGGCTTTCGCAGGTAAGTTTTCGCCTCGGTCTTTGTTTTCGGCTGCCAGGGGTCGCTGGCTGCTGCCTCGGCAGCGGCTTTCAGCGGCGATGGAAAGACAACGTACAGCGTATTTTTTCCTACGTGCAGATGAGCCTTGGCGGGCACGCGCCAAATTCGAAAGCTGTTGCCGGCCACGAGCACCTTGGCGCTGTTTACGAGGACTTCAGCTGCTCCGTCGAGGCCGTCAAAAACAAGATCCACATGGGAGCGAGCGAGCAACGCCGGCGTCACCTCGAAGCTCAGCCGGTACTCCCAGCTTTCTTTTTCAATCCACTGCAATTTGGACTCGTTGTCGCGCACGAAGGGGTCGGGAATCTTCTTGTTGGCCAGCAGATCCAAATGCACGTCGCCGGGGACGGCAGCAGGAAGCCAGCCGCTCTCACTGGGCTGCGGGTCGGCTGTAATCTGCCGGAATTGCCAGCCGTGATCGAGCGTCAGTACTGCATTCCGCGCTGGTTTCAATTGCGCCTGAGCCATTCCGCCTCCCATGCTCGCTGCCAATATTGCGCAGCATACCACTCGACGACCGCCAATTGTGGTTCGCATCCAGAGTCCTCCATGCCCTCCGTTAAACCGATTTACCGGCACGGCAAGGCAACTGATGAAATCGATCATTAGCGTATCATGGGGCCTCGCTGAGTTGGCACAAATTGCATCGGTTAAGCCGCTGAATTCCGGAGCGTACAGAGCAAATCAGCAACTACGCGTTAGCATCTTCCCGTAAAGCGACTCCCACTCGCCCGCTTTGGCGTCGAAACTGAACAGCCTTTCGATGCGCTCGCGTGCCGCGCGGCCCAGAGATCTGCGTGCCTGGGGCGTCGACCGCATCAGGGCCAGCATCGCCTGCGCCAGGGTTTCTGGGTCCTTGGCAGGAACCGTCACGCCTGACTCGCCCACAAGCTCGCGCACTCCGCCCACCTCGGTGGCAACGACAGGCTTCTCCATGGCCATCGCTTCGCCCACGGCCAGCGGCATTCCTTCCCAAGCCGAGGCCGACACAAAACCATCCGCGGCGTCCAGCAGCGCGGACATATCGCGGCGCAAACCCAGCCAGCGGACTGAGGCCGCCACGCCCAACTCGGCCGCCAGGGTTTGAACCGCTGCCAATCCGGTCACAGGCGCCTCTCCGGCCACCCATAGACGAGCGTCGGGAATCACTGCGTGTACGCGAGAAAATGCGCGCAGCAAGTTGGGATAGTCCTTGGCAGGAACGATGCGCCCCGCCGCCAGCCAGACAAACTCATTGTTCACTCCCATTTGCGCCCGCAAGCAGGTCCGCCGCTCGCTGCTGGGCGCAAACTCCACGGCGTCAATTCCATTGGTGACGACGGTGCATTTGTGCGCCGGAACAGCTTTAAGGCGCACATAACGGGCGGCGCCTGCCTGGCTCACGGTTGTAGTGCGGCGGCTGAGAAAATCTGACAGCCGGTAGGCGAACATGCGCGACCATGGGCCCTCGTAGACACTGTGAACCGTGGAGAGAACAGCCGCCCTCGGGAAAGGAACCTTGAGCAGCCGCGCCGCCATATTTGCCGGATAAGTGTGACTGTGGATCAGATCGGGCTGGAAGACGCGCAAAACGCGGCGGGCCTTGACGAGGGCGGCCATAATGCTCACTGGGTTCTTAAGCATATCAAGATGGACGACATCGAGCGTAGTGGGCCATTCATGAGGCTGGCGATCTCTGAGAACGATGAGCGAGACCGCATGACCGCGCCCCGCCATCCGCTCAGCCAGCGTCACTGCCTGCCGTTCCGCTCCGCCGACGCCCAGCGAGGTGAGCACGTACGCAATCCGCATTCCACCCACACCCTGCAAAAAGATGAAGTGAAACGATGATAACGCGCGCGGTCAGGCTTCTGCAGCGTCCCGATTTGGGCCAATCGTCGCATATCTGTCATTGTGTCCACAAGGTGCTGTGATTGGGAATACTGATGTGACCCCGCGTTTGGGAATCTGATAAACTTGTCTTGTTCACGATGATTTGGAGGAGATTCGATGGAACTGGGCGAGTGGGTGAAGTCCAATGTCGATTATGGCCGGCGCCTGGTGGGCTCCGGAATTGAGGGTGCGCGCTCCGGTCAGGATGAATTCCTTGATGGAGAACCTCTTGCTCCATTCCTTGGCGAGTCGGTCCGCAGCGCTCTCGTACCTGCCGCTGTGGGAGCCTGCGTCGGCGTGCTGGTAGGCTATCCCATCTGCCGGAAGAAATCCCCGTCTGTCACATTGGCGTATGGTTTGCTGGGTTGCGCAATCGGGCTTGCCTCGGGCGTGGCCTGGAAGAGCCGCCATCTCAGCAAGAGTGTCGCCGGCGGCGCCATGAAGAACATCGGCAAGGTGCGCGATGAGCAGTGGCTTAGCAAGCATCCCATCAACTACGCATAAAGTCTGTCAGCAAAGAAATCCGCAGTGAAGAAACCGCTATTCGGCAGCAATATCGTCGCCGAATAGCGGTTTTTCTCGTCGCGTTCAGATCCCGGCGCAGGAGAGAATCACCGATCCGCTCCCGCGCCGCTTGGTTTACTGCACGTCCGTCACTTTCCCGTCTTTGAAGATGACCTTCATGCCGTTGTAGTTATAGATCACCTTTGCCCCCAGATTCGCCACGCTTGTCGGCGCGCCCATAGCCGCCTTCACCTGGTCGAAGCTCTGGCCCAGTTCAACGGACGCAGGCGCGGCCGGAGCCGTCGCTGGCGCAACCGCTGCTGCGCCACCAGGAGCTCCGCTGTCCTCAGCGGTCACATCCTTCTCGGCCTGATCAGCCTGCTGGCTCTGCTGTTGCAGATCGGCCGCGTCCTGCGGATCGGCAGGAGGCGCAATCTGGGCATATTCAGGCTCAGTCGGCTTAACCAGGGCCGAAGGCGGCGCCGGCGGTAAGCCTCCCTTGCCCTGCTTGGCTTGCAGATCCTGGAGCCCCTGATCGATGGTCTCCCGCATCGAGTTTTGCATCTCCTGCAGGTCGGTCAACTGCACCGTCACCGTGCTGGATTTCTGGCACTCATTTCCGCCCTTGCTGGCCATCACAACCAGGTTCGCCGCGGTTGCGTCGGAGGGTGGAGACGTCTGAAGCTGCAGCACATCGCCGTCGCTGACTGCGCACTCCTGCCCATTCGTGTCCACCAGGTCCAGTGCGGCTCCGGTCACGAACGTATGTGGACGGCCATCAGCCAACATGCGCGCAATTCCGCTGGAGCCGGGGTCCACATCCTTCTGCTGGGCATTTTGTGCCGCCTCGGAGTTTTCCAGTGCCAACTGGTTCTTCACTTCGTCGGCGACCATCTGCTTCACGTCCGGCGTCAGCACCGGCGGGCCACCTGCGGAGGACGGAGCGCCATCCACTTCGCCGGCCTCTTGATGCGCCGCATAGGCCGCCTGCAGGTCCTGCGAGATGATATAGTCCGTCAGCCAGAACGCTGCTGATGGATAGACCGGGTAAGGAGCAAAATAGCCGCCGTAGTATCCGAACCACGGACTGCCTCCCCATCCCCACCCGAAGCTGATAGGAGCTGCCCAGGGGTTATACGCCCATCCATAAAAGCCGGGGGCAAAATAGAAGCCCGGAGCATAAATACTCAGAGACAGCCCGCGGTAGCCGTAGCCCCGATAGTAACGGTTATATTCATGGCCATGGTAGAAGTATGCCCTCCTGCCAAAATCGTGTCCGTGGTAGTTATACCCGCGCTCCACATAGCCGCGGCGTCCGTGCTCGGAGACCATCCGGCCGCCATCATGGCGCTGCATCTCGACTCTCCGGTTTCCATTCAGCCCATGATGCACGTCCATTCCCCGCCGCGCGTCATGCACATCGCTCACCCTGCCGTTGGGCCGCGTGCGAACCGCGCTGCCGCCCCCCGTCATGTGTTCATTGCTTCCCCTGGGTGTTGAGCCTCCAAATGCCGAGTGGCCTCCGGTTGTGGTGTGACCGGCTCCGCCTCCCATCGCCGTGCCGTGCCCAGCTCCGCCGCCCATGGTCGTGGTGTGACCAGCTCCCGCACCCATGGTGGTCGTATGTGCGTCGCCCGTGGTAGGCCCGTGCGATGCCCCGCCGCCCGTCGTGGGTCCATGCGATGCAAACCCGCCTGTGGTTGGTCCATGGCTGCCCGCGCCGCCTGTAGTCGGTCCGTGTGAAGCAGCTCCGCCGCCGCTTGGTCCATGCATTGCTCCGCCGCCAGAAGGTCTTCCGGCCGGCGCGGCGGCTGGCCGGGAAGGAGCCGGGGCGGACTTGTTGTTGTTGGCTGCGCTTGCCATACTGCCCATGCTCAGGAATGCGGCAAGAATCGTTGCTGCGGAGCCAATCCGGACGGCCTTGCGGAGAAGTTGTATTGTCATCGGTCCTCTTTTCCCTTTCGATCTTACGACTGCGCTCCATTCACAAAGCGCTCACCATCTGTGCAAACTGCGCGGCGAAAGCGCTTTACTCAACGTTGCTGACTTTTCCATTGGTGAAGGTCACCTTCATATCTTTGTAATAGTAAATCTCCTTCACCCCGAGTTTCGCCATCCTCACCGGCTGCCCGAAAGCAGCGGTCACCTGGCTCTTGGTCTGGCCCAGTGCAATCGTTGGTGGCGGGGCGTCTGCCGGTGGCGGCGGAGGAGCAATCTCAGGCATGGGCGCTACAGGTGCCGGAGCCACTGCTGGAGCAGGAGCGGGCGCTTGCGCTGACCGGTCGCCCCTATTGTCCATGGGCACAACGGTCAGCACCTCTGCCACCAACTGCGCGACCGCATCCACAGACGGTACTTCCTTCTTGTTGGGAAAAGGTATCTTTAGGTTCGCGTAGTAGCGGATGTCGTCGTAAGGATCGCTGTAAAGCTGGAAGAGCACTCCATCCCTTTGCACCTGAATACCCGTGACCCAGCACTCTTCCTCGGGCACAAACGTGCGATGCGGGTAATCGGCCGATGTTGCCCCTCCCGGCGCCGCCATGGTGATCGCCAAATCCTTCCCGAAACCACCCCAGCCCTGTCCAATCCTTCCGTTCTTATAGGTGTTCGACGGGGGCATGGGCGAGGCCACAGCATACATCAACAGTCCAGGCTTGTGGATCACCACCACATCCCCACCCGTGACAATATCCGAACGGTCAGCCGTCGTCGTCGTCAGTTTGAACTGCATATAAAGCTGTTGCTGAATCGCCGCCGGATCACCCTGCGCTGTCGAAGTAAGACTGAATGCCAACGCGACCGCAGCCAATCCGAATACACGAAACCACCGCATCTTCACCATCTGCCTCTTACCTTTCATCAGTTGTAGAGAGAATACTCAAGTGCCGGACAAATCTCAGAACGCCGCCCCAGCGCTGTCAAGCAGAGCGAAGGCGCCCCTCAGCGAATCCCTGGCCGATGCAAACGCGCCCTTTGACCAGAGGTTTCGCTCATCTTCACATTACAACATTTGTTATTGAACGGTCGATGAATCGCCGCTCCCCTTGCCGGATTCATCGACCTCGGCAGAGGGGACTTTAGCTTCTGCCTCGGCCAGCGCCTCGGTATCCAGCTCATGCTCGTGGCGATAGTGCTCCACCGGCATCTTCCCATCCCACCACGCCCAGTTCATCGGATAGACGTCAGGGTCGAAGAAGACCTGATAGAAGTGCCACACCACAATCGCCAGCGTGGCCAGAATCGCTTCATAGAAGTGGATAGCGGTGGCCACATCTACCCACCAGCGCGCCAGCAGGTCTCCCACCCAGACCTTGGCCCACATCATCACGCCGGTAATCGCCATCAGCGCCGTGCCCCATACCAGCGCCCAGTATTCCGCCTTCTCCGCATAGTTGAAGCGGCCGAACTTCGGCTTTTCGCCGCCCAGGCCAAGGTAATAGCGCATCGTCGCCCAGGCATCGAAGGCATCCTTTGGCCGCGGCGCAATGTCCAGAATCAGCCGCCGGCCCTCCTTGGCCATCGCCAGATAGAAGACGTGATAGAAACCCGCGCCGATCAGAGCCACGCCAGCTATGCGATGGATAATACTGCGCAGCCGCTCACCGTTTCCGTTGCCCAGCATTGCGGCTATCCATGAGTTGGGAAACTTGAGCGCAAAGCCGGTGATGACCAGAACAATAAAGCTGGTGAGCAGGATCAGGTGTTGCCAGCGCTGGTTGGCGCTCATGCGGAACATCATGGGATTCTGCATCGCGCGCCGTGCCACGGCTTTGCTGCGCCAGATAATGGCGTTGTGCAGGAACATGGCGCCAATCACAACGAGAATCAGAACTATATAAATCAGCCTGATCCAGCGCACCGCGATTGAGCCGATGTCCTTATGCTGAATGCCATCGCCCAGATGCACAGGCGTAAGAGTGAATTTCTGCGTAACTCCCTTATGGCACTGCCCGCAGGTCACGTCGAGGTTGGCTTTATTCACCGTCGAGCGGGGATCGCTTGACGGCAAAATATTATGCACGCCATGGCAACTGGAGCAGTTGGCCGCCACCACCGACCCGCCTTTCGCCGCCAACCCGTGATAACTGTCGAAGTACGTTGTCACCCGGTTTCCGGGGACGCCGAACTCCTGCGATAGACGCACACCTTCGTGGCAGCGGGCGCAAACATCCGTGGAGACATTCTTCTCCGAGACTGCCGCGCTGAGGTTCACAGGAGCCTTGATCGAGTGGATTCCGTGACAGTCCGTGCAGACCGGGGCCAGCCCATTGCCCCGCGCAATTCCCTGCCCATGAATGCTCTGCATGAAGGTCGTTTCAACCGCCGAATGACACTTGCCGCAGGTCGCCGGAACGTTGAACTTGTAAATCGGCGACTTGGGATTGTTGGCGGGAAGAATCTCGTGCGCGCTGTGGCAATCGGTGCAAACCGCAGCCTTTGTTGATCCGTTCTGAACCGCACGCCCATGCACGCTGTCTTGATAAGAGATGAATGCCTGAGCGCTTTCGCCCTTCGACTCCATCAGAAACTTCTGCCCATGGCACCGGCCGCATGTAACGGGAATATTTGCATGATTCACCGGTGACTTGGCGTCGGCCGCGGCTAGAACTTCATGCGCGCCTCCGTGACAATCCTGGCAATTTGCTCCCGGCCCGCCGGCACGATATGTGCTGGCATGAAGGCTGTGAGAATAGGCCTCCTGTGCGTCGGCGTGGCACTCTGCGCAGCGAACTTTGCGGGGCGCGGTCTCATGCGCCAGGCTCGTCACGTCCTTGTGGCAATCGACACAAGCAAACATATCGCCGTGGACGGAATGTTTCAGCTTGCCCCCATCCACATACAGGCTCGCTTGCTTGCCATTCACCTCCGTGGTCAGTGTGGAGTCGGAGTGGCAGGCAAGGCAGTCTTTGTCCTGGAGCTTATGCTCAGCGCGAGCCGCGCCGGCGCAAATCAGCAGGGACAAGGCCAGCGTTTGGGCAAGTGTTCTTCTGGCAGAGGTCACGCCTTTGAGGAGAGTCTTCGGCACAGAAACTAGCAGTGATTGAAATCACAGCACCAAAGTAGACGAAACCGGGGCACGGGTCACGCCCGGCGCTGACAGCCTCTGGAAAACAAAGCCAATGCCACTCTCGAATGGGGCCGAAGCCTCTCTTCAAGGCAAAAGTCCAACTAAATGTTCAGGATCCGAAATACGCGGTCAGGGTCAGCACCAGCAGCAGCAGGCCAATGAAGATAGCCGTGAATCCCACAACCTTGGAGAAATTGAGCAGCCAGACCGGCGCCGCCTCCGCGATTCTCGACTCCAGCTTCCCCTGCGCCTTCAGCCGCTCATACTCCTGCGTGCGCTTATGCTTGAACTCTTCTTCGCTCTCCACTCCCGTAAAAATCACCATATCCATGGGGAAACTATCCGGGCGCAAGTGAGTATTCACAAAGTGGATGGAGAAGATGAACAGAATGGCCAGCAGCCCTTCTTCGCTGTGAATCACCAGTACGGCGTTCAGCGCCCAGCCGGGCAAAAAGTGCGCAAAGAATGGAGCAAACCACATCGCATAGCCTGAAAAGCCGATGACGACCATGCCCCAGAAAACTGCCCAGTAATCAAACTTCTCCCAATAGGCGTAACGCTCGAATTGCGGCTTCGGTCCCAGTCCCAAAAACCAGCGAATGTGCCCGAAGAGATCCTTCACATCCTTCCAGTTGGCCACCATGGAAGTCTTACCCCAGAAGATTCCCTTTTCGCGATGGATCACCGCGCGCGTAAACAGGTCTTTCACGTGGATCAGAAACGCGATCGTCAGCACGATCGCGCAGAACTTATGGAAGAAAAGAATTGCTCCAAATCCGCCCACGCCCTTGGCCAGTCCGCGCGCCCATATGCTCTCACTGAAACGCAGCGGAAGACCCGTCGCCGCCAGCCCCAGAAAGCTGGTAAACAGTGTGGCGTGAAGATACCTTTGCGCCCGCGTGAAGCGCATGAAATACCGCTCACCCGTGGGACGTTTCTCGCCGCTGTCAGCTACTGCAGGCTCCTGATCAGGCATTCTTTCCTCCTCCCGCGGCTTTTCTCTTGATCTGGTCGTAGCGCGAGCGGATCAGCCACAGTATGGTGTGAATCACGAAGAACCCGAGAGTGCCGGCCAGCAGCAGGTTCATGAACAAGCGGACAAAGTAGAGGGCCGGATTCAATTTGCGATTGCGCGCATTGGCATGGGGCTGATACTGCACAAAGCTGGCGTTGGCGCCAGCATGGCACCTGCCGCATGTCGTCACCAGGTTGGCCTTGGCAATCGGAGACCGCGGGTCGGAGGCCGGCAACACATCGTGCGCTCTGTGGCAATCCCAGCACCGCGCAGTTTCCACGTACCCGCCCAGCGAGCCCAACTGCGAGTGGAAGGTATCGTGATAAGTGGAAAGCTTATCCTTGTGGCAGGAGCCGCAGATAGGCGTTGATTGCATGCGGAATGCCGCCGCCGTCGGCTGCAGAATGGCGTGCGCCGTGTGGCAGTCCGTGCATACCGGCGCATTCATATTGCCCGCCGCTACTGCTTTTCCATGTACTCCGTTCATGTAGTTTTCGGTGATTCCCGCATGGCAGGTTCCGCACGTCTTGGGAATATTAGCCTTGTAGGTAGGGCTAAGCGGATCCTTGTGGCTCAGAATGTGATGAGAGCCATGGCAGCTCTGGCAATTTGCCGCCACCAGCAGCCCCTCGTTGCTCAACGCAAAGCCGTGTATGGAGTCGATATACAGCGGATAGACGTTGGGCAGGCCGTGCTTCTCAGCCATGGCGGCATTGCCGTGACAATTTCCGCAGGTGCGCGGAATATTCAGCGGATAAACCGCTGACCTCGGGTCCGCCTTGGGAAAGATGGCGTGTGCGTCTCCGTGGCAACTGGTGCAGGGATGTTCCGCCCGGTTGGCATGAACGCTTCCTACCAACCCAGCCGCCTGGTCCGCGTGGCAGGTCTCGCACTTGACGGGCGTCACTTGATCCGGATGAGGGTAGTCCTTGATGGTCGCATGGCAATCGCCGCATTTCAGGCTGCCGTGAATGCTCGAGCCGAACTTCGCGCCATCCACGGCGATACTGTGCCCGGAAGCGTCCTGCAGGGTTTTGTCCCCGTGGCAGGAGAGGCAATCGGTCTCCGCCGCCACCACGCGCGGCGCCGCGAAAACCAGAAGCGCCCCAAGAGCGAGCGCAATCGAGGAAACAGTCTTCATCTCGGCTCCGATCCTTGCCCTTGCCGGCTAGTTCCCAGCCGGGCGCGAGAGAGAGGCAAGGATTGCGGCCTTGTCCCTCCCTGCGTCACGCGACTGGTCTTAGACCGTACCTTCCCGCACCATCTCCGTGCCCCATCCTTTCGCCTTTTTTCCGGCGAAAGGGTGGGAAACCACCACACCCAAAAAAGCGAAATCACACGGTCCGGAACCCGGGCCTGCTCCTGCGATTTCTGCTATTTCTGCAGCGTGCGGATGTACGCGACCACATCCTTGATCTGCGCATCGGTCAGTTTGCCGGCGTAGCCTTTCATCGTCCCTTTGCCGTTCTTCGTCGAGGCGATGAACTGCGCATCAGTGGCCTTCACCAGCGCCGGCGCCTTGAAAGACTGTATTTTCATGTTCTTGGCCATCGTCGAGGTAGCCAGTCCGTCGGCCCCGTGACACATGGCGCACTTGGCCTTGTAGGTGTCTGCGCCGGATGCCTGAGAGAAGGCAGGCGCCGCAATCAAAACGGTCAGCAGAATCACAGCCGCCGCGCTCATCCGTGAATTCATAGTGTCACTCCTTTTCCCGACGTTGGCAGTTTCCCGCCACGTCCATTTCATATAGGTTGCGTTACACAGCCGCAAGTGACGAAGGTCACAGGCGATCCAAGGCCTAGTAAAGCACAAAATGACCGCTGCCTGAGGACAAAAATTTATGGCTGCGGCTGCGCAACCCTAAGCGAGAATCACGCCCACTCTCCCAGGGGAACGCGGTGCTCCAGATTCTATGGCGTTTTACCGGCCGTTTCGATCTGCAGATGTTGGTTCAGTCGGCGCGCGGCGTGGTGCGGGGAACCGCAGTGCGCCTGGTGGCCGCCGGCGAGCGCAATCCAGGGAAAGTCATCCTGTAAGCTCTGATCGATCCTGGCACTTACTGGCCGGTCCCCAGCCGGGCGCAAGTAATACAAAGGATTGCGGCCTTTTCCCTCTCAGCGCCACGCGGCCGGGGCCCGTTCTTCTATTTCTGCAGCGTACGCATGTAAGCGACCACATCCTTGATCTGTGCATCCGTCAGTTTGCCGGCGTAGCCCTTCATTGTGCTTTTGCCGTTCTTCGTCGAGTCGAACAACTGCGCATCGGTGGCCCTGAGAATCTCTGGGTCCTTGAATGAAAGAGTCTTCATGATCCTGGCCATCGGCGTGGCGGCCAGTCCGTCGGCCCCGTGGCACACGGCACACTTGGCCTTGTAGATATCTGCTCCGGACCCTTGGGAGAGAGCAGGCCCCGCAATGGAAGCAGCCAGCAAAATCACTGCCGCCGCACTGATTTGTGATGTCATGGTCTTGCTCCTTGTCCAAACATGGACAGCTCCCCGGTCGACTCCAATTCATATAGGTTACTTTATCCGGGCGCATGTGACGACGGTCACGGTCGAGGAACCCGATCATGCGTTAAAGCGTGTCTGTCGCGTTTTTCTCCCCGCCAGATTCCCTGCTCCTTCAGCATCTTGCCAACCAGAGCCGCCAGCAGCGCGAAGTGATACAGGTCACAGGCAATCCAAGGCCTGGTAAAGCACAATATGACCGCTGCTTGAGGAAAAAATTAATGGCTACGGTTGCTGTGCCCGAAGCAAAAATCATGCTCACTCTCCCTGGGGACGCGGTGCGCCAGATTCTATGGCGTTTTGCCGATCGTTTCGATCTGCAGATGCTGGTTCAGTCGGCGCGCGGCGTGGCGCGGGGAACCGTGGCGCGCCTGGTGGCCGCCGGCGAGCGCAACACCCACGAATGGACTCCCGGAAAGAATGGAATGATGGAGGCGTTTGACCGCGCCGGCATCACCGCGGCTTACATGGAGCCGGAAGAGGGCGGCTTCATCGCCGGGCCCAAGAACCTGGCGCTTGCTCTGGCGGCCTTCGAGCTGGCCTGGGTAGACGGCGGCGCGGCCACGGCCAGCCTGGCCGGATTCCTGGCACTCTCGCCCATTCACGAGCGCGGCACACCCGAGCAGGTGAACCGCTACAAAAGCCTTTCCGCGCCTCCACAGCCCGGCGAGGACCGCATTCCCTGGCGTGGCGCCTTTGTGCTCACCGAGCCCATCCCCTACGTCGGCGTTGACGCCAGCATGTTGGGTGGCAAGATGCGCGTGGCCGAGTGGAAGGAAGGCGAAGAGCCCTGGCTGCAGGTGGACAAGCGCGGCCGCTTCATCACCAACATCGCCTTCGCCAACTTCGTCACCGCCGCGGTTGCCTCCGACGACCCTCGCATCAAGGGCACTTGTATGGTGATCCTCGAAGAGACCGACGAGGGCATCTTTGATCACGGAACGCCCACCAAAAAGCTGGTTCACCAGCTTTCCTCCACCGGCGATCCCATCTTCAATCTCAAGGTCCCGGCCAGCCGCATCGTGGGCGGCTACACAGTCAAGGACGGCGTCATCGTTCCCAACTACAGCCACGGCGAAATCATCGAAGCGGTCTTCCGCCGCACCCGTGTCCCTGTAGGCATTATGTCGGCGGCCAAGCTCCTGTCGGCCATTGAGCCGGTGATTCGCTACCAGCGCGGGCGTTTCCGCGGCGCCGAGGGCACAACCCCCGGCTCGGTGCGCTACGAGCAGGGCATCCAGCAACGCGAAGACGCACTGCATCGGCTGGTGGATGTCTGGGCCACCGGTGAAGCCGCTACCTCGCTCGGCTTTGCCACCGCGCGCCTCTTTGACGATCTGGACCCCATCGAAAAACAGAAGAGCGCCATCCTTGCCGAACGCGGCATCAGCGGCGGACGAGCCGAGATGAAGGCCCTCAGGGAAAGCGCCGACCGAGCCATCGAACTGGTCTCGCTCATCGCTCAAAATTCGGATGCACCCCGTCGCCAGGAGCTTGAAGCTGACCCACTGGTTCAGTTTGTGCTCAAGGACGCCGAGGCGAACGTACTTTGCCCGGCCACCAAGCTCTGGAACACCGGCCACGGAGCCAATCTGCTGCGCGAAGCCGTCAGCCTCATGGGCGGATACGGCATCACCGAGGATTGCCCCGGCTTCCTGGGCAACAAGTGGATGGATGCCCAGCTCGAAGCCACTTACGAAGGCCCTGAAGCTGTGCAGCGCCGCCAGTTGACTGTCACCATGACCTCCGAGGTCTTTCTGGCCCAGTTCCGTGCCTGGACCGCCCAGATGCGGCTCATCGCCTCTTCGCACCCCGGCACCGGAGCCTGCACTTTGGCCTCAGCCATGCAGATGTGGCAGTGGACGCTGAGCCACCTGCAAAAAGCCACCGACCCCTCGGGCGCAAAGCTTTATCACGGACAACGTCAGGGCGTGACCTTTGCTTTGGCCGATGCGCTCTGCTGGCTGGTCGCCTCGCGCGCCCAGATTCTCGACGTACTCGAGCTCGAAGCTCAGGGCGCAAACGATCCCGTCGCCTCCGAAGGCCTTGAGGGCACCGTGAAGTTCCTCAGCGACCTTTGCCACACGCAAGCCGCGTCCGCCGCCGGCGAAGTATCCCGCGTCTGTGCTGAACTCGTCTTCGGTTATAACTGCCATCCCTCTTGGGACGAAGAAGAACACCGCAGTTGCTTCCTGGCCGGCGAGTTGGATGAGCTTGAAGGAACCATGCCGGGCATTTCGGCCATGGCCTGCGACGTGTTGGCCGCCGATGGCACGCATCCCCAGAAGGCTGGACCCTGCGCGGGTTGCGCCGGCAACGAGGACTTCCTGCGCATGCAAAACAAATTGACCGCCTGCCTGAGCGGCTCGCGCCTGGCCAAGGACCGCGCAGCCGACACCGTCGCCAAGGTCATGATTCCCGAGGCGCTGGACTATCCAGCTTGAGTACTCCGCAAATGCTCCGTGCCCCATCCATTCGCCTTCTTTCTGGCGAATGGGTGGGATACCTCGAATGCTGGGTGCCCCACCCTCGCCGCGTCTTTGTTTTTTGCGGCTAGGGTGGGATGCCACGAAACTCATCTCGCCCCGTTCACGTGGAGGCCCAATTGAGCGCAGAAGATAAAACCGCAGAGACCATCGAGATCGACCGTCCCTCCATGGAAGTGGACATTGCCTGCGCCGGCTTCGGTCCCGCCATGGGCGGCTTTCTCTCCACGCTTACTAACGCCTGGACCGAAAACCCCGCCGATCCAGCCTTCGAGAGCCGCGTTGCGCCGGGAATGCCGCTGCAAGTTCTCTGCTACGAGCGGGCTGACGACATCAGTTCCGGCGTCAGCGGCGTAGTCACGCGCGGTCAGGCGATTCGCTCCAGCTTTCCGGCCCTCAATCCGGCGGAAATTCCTATGGCCGTCGAGGTCAAAAGCGAACGGGTCATGTACCTGCTCGACCCCATTGGCGCGAGCCGCCGCTCCTCGCTCTTGCGCCTCGGCGATTTTTTCCTGCGTCTGGGCGGAAAGCTCGTCGGCGTAAGAGACTATGCCTTTACCCTTCCCTGGACGCCGCCGTTCCTCAACAAACACGGCGGCCTGGTGCTCTCCATCGGCCAGTTCAACCAGTGGGTCGGCTCGCAACTGATGGCCACCGGCCTCGTGCAGATTTGGCCCGGAACGCCCGTCAGCGGGCCGCTCTTTTCGGAAGATGCAACCGGAACCAGCAATAGAGTCGAAGGCCTGCGCCTCGCCGATCAGGGAGTGGAAAAATCCGGCGTGCCAACCAGCGGCTTTATGCCCGGAATGGATGTCCGCGCGCCCCTGACCGTCGTTGGCGATGGCCCGGTAGGCGCTGTCGGCCAGGCGCTCGACGATAAGCTCGGCCTGCCCGCAGGACACGCCCATCGCGAATGGGCCCTTGGCATGAAGTTCGTCATCGAGCTGCCGGAAGACTCTGCACTCGAGTCCGGCACCGTCTGGCACAGCTTCGGCTACCCCGAGCCGGAGATCTTCGGCTTCCTCTACGTCCATCCCGAGCGGCTCGTTTCCGTCGGCATCTTCGTCCCATCCTGGCTGCACGACCCCTCGCGCACCGCCTATCGCTACCTGCAGCACTACATCCAGCACCCCGCGCTGTGGAAGTACCTCAAGGACGGAACTCTGCGCTCCTGGGGCGCGAAGTCTCTGGAAGAGTCGGGCCGCCACGGCGAGCCATTCCTCTCAGGCGACGGTTTCGCCCGCATCGGTGAAGGGTCGGGGTCAACGAATATGTTGACCGGCTCGGGCGTCGACGAGGCCTGGGCCACCGGCACGCAACTCGGCGACGCCGTAATCGATCTGCTACGCGCCGGCAAACCCTTCACGCAAGAAAATCTCGCCGCCACCTATGAAGCCCGCCGCGCTTTAAGTTGGGTCGCGCGCGGCGCGCGTGAAGCTGAAAACGCACGCAACGGATTCCAGAGCGGAATCGTCAAAGGCATGATCGGCATGGCCCTTGCTGGCCTCACGCATGGAAAATTTTCGCTGAGCGCGAGCGCCCCTCCGGCACACAAGCAGATTCGCCCATTCCCCGCCAACTCTTCCGACGCGCTGAAGCTCAAGGACGCAACAAAGTTGGCCGTCGCTGACGGGCGCTCGCTCCACGATGTCCTGCTCTCCGCGCGCGGCTGGCCTGAGATTCCATTCGATGGCCGCTTGCTCGTCACGCAACAGGACGCGCTCCTCATCGGCGGCAAGGTCCAGGCGATGCCCGGCTTCGCCGATCACATCGCCTTCCGCAATGCGGAGTTTTGCGTCACCTGCGAGGAGAAAACCTGCATCGCCATGTGTTCGGGCCAGGCCATCACGCTGGGCGAAGACGGCGCGCCCGCCTTCGAGCGCGAAAAGTGCATCCATTGCGGCGCATGCCTGTGGAATTGCGGCCAATCCCCCGACGGCGAGCACGGTAACATCGAGTTCCGCGCCGGCTCCGGCGGCTTGCATTCGGCGGAAAATTGATCATTCTTTTCTTTGCCAGCAACTAAATCTCTGTGCTCGTGTCTTGAAGAATATGGGTTGGCAGGTCGGGGCTTTAACCCCGGCATATCAACCAATTCAAAACACAAGTGAGGATACCGATGAGAAAATTCTTTGTCGTATCGTTCCTTTTGCTCTGCAGTGCATCTTCGATCTATGGTCAGAAAACACGTTATGGTCAGCAACCAACCCCGAGTACCAATCCAGACGACTACACCATCAAAGTGCATATTTCAGGAATACATTTCCGCTCATGGTGCACAGGAGACGGTTCATGCGAACAAGAGGTGTTTGCAGATACAGTCATAAACGGTCAGAAAATCGAATTGAACGGTGTTCTGAGATCGTTTCATCATGACCACCAAATCCGCATGCTTCCGGGCGACTATCTGGCTCACCTCTTAAAAAACACACATAGAACAAGCGATACACCTCTCTTCCAACGGTACGATATACTCATGCCCGATAAGACCGTCTGGCAGACCTCAGTCACCGGGATCTCTGAATAGTACGTCCGCCGCACCGGGGCGGGCGGGCTGCACTCGGTGGAGAACTAGGTTTCTCGATCAATTAAACTATTCATAAAGGAAAATTACATGGCAAATGCATTGCACATCGTGGTTTGCGCGGGCATCGTTCCTGATCCGCTGCAAACCTTGGAGCCGGTCACCGGCCCTACCGGCCCCGGTCTCAAGAACGAAATGGTCTTACCCGCAGTCCTCGACCCATGGGCTGCATGCGCGCTCTATGAGGCGGCAGCACTGGCCGCCAAGAACCCCGGCAGCAAGCTCTGGCTGGTCTCGCTCGGCCCCAAAGCCAAGCTGCAACAGGTGATGATGACTGTCGCGCAGAAGGTCCCGCTCGAGCTGGTTCCCATCGACGGCCCCATCGGCGGCTTTCCTGACGCGCACTCAACAGCAGCCGTGCTTGCGGAGACCATCGCCGCTCTGCCCGGACTCGATAAAACTACGCTCTTGCTCTTCGGCGGCTGGGAGTCAGCCACGCGCGGCGCTGGCGTGACGCTTCAGTTAGTCGGCGAGCGCCTCGGCATCACAGATCAGTTTCAGGGCGTCGATCAAATCGATCTGCGCGACGACGGCAGCTTTGAAGTGCTGGAGCGCGTCGAAGGCGGAAAACATCAGCTTTCGGTCTGCGCCGGTGCGCCAGCAGTTCTCGGCTGGGCCACGGGCAATCTCGCCGAGCCGCGCAACAATCCGCAAGTCGGCATGAGCAATATGAGAACGATTATGCCCGCTCTGCAAAAGGCCAGAGCCGCAAAGCTCGATGCCAACGGCCTGAGCTACGTCTCGGTAAGCCTGCCCAAGCAGCAGCGCACCACGCGCGTGGTGAAAGACCTCACGCCTGACGAGATCGCAGCCGAGCTGGTCGCATGGATTGGAGCCGAATAATGGAAAACCTACTTGTACTTACTCACGCTGACGAAACCGGCTCCGCACTCACACGCGCTTCGCTCGAAACAGTCACCGCCGGGCTGGAGTTGGCCGCGCGCCTCTCGGCCCCGCTCACCATCGGCATTGTCGCTGCTGACTCCACATCCGCAGCCGCAGCCCTGGCTTCAACCGGAGCGCGTTTGTTGGCTGTCTCAGGCGAAGCCTTCTCACAGGCGCGTTACGCCACCGACGCAGCCGCCGTCGAAGCCCTCTGCCGCGCGGCAAACGCTACCATTGTTCTCGCTCCCGGCTCTTCGCGTTTCACGCGCGTTGCTGCGGGCGTAGCACATAGACTCAGCGGCTTCGTCGACACTCATATAACCTCATTGGGCGGAGCAGACACAATCGAAGCCTCTCGCTGGTTCTATCGCCAGCGCATTGAAGCAGTCGTCAGCCGCAACGTTCGCCCCTGGTTCCTGCTCCTCGACGCCGGAACTCACACAGCCTTTGCGGGCGCATCCGGCACTGCCAAAATCGAAGAGGTCGCCGTTCAACTTCCAGCGCTGCGCACCACGGTCAGCGGCTTCCGCGCCCCGCAACAAGACCAGCAGACCATCCGCCCCGATGCAAAGATGCTCCTCGTCGCGGGCGCTGGCTGGACCAAGAAGCAGCCCGACGGCCAGATCCATGCCGCCGAAGCGGGTGAGCTGATTCTCGGCTTCCTCGGCGCGACCGGCGCATCGCTGGGCAGCAGTAAATCTCTCGTCGATCAGGGCGGCGAAGGGAACTCCGTTCTTCCTTTCCTGACGCACCTGAATCAGATCGGCCAAACTGGCTCGACGCCCCGCCACGCCAAGGGACTCTCCACCTGCTGCCACGGCGAAGAGCCGCACGTCGTAGGTTGGCGATTCATTGCGGACCGGCGCGCCATCTCGCTCGACCCCAACTGCGGCTGGACGCGCGGCAAGGCTGACGTGGTTTACGTTGCCGATGCCTTCCCGGTGATGGCCAAAGTCAATGCGCTGCTCGAAGCCGCCAAGGCATAGAACCTGCAATAACCAGAAGGGGACGGACCTCGGCCCGTCCCCTTCGCATAAACAAAGTATTCAGCCAGGCTCTTATATCTTGAGCGCCGCAGGAAGCGACAGTGTCTCCATGATTTTCGCCATGGCCCCCTCGTCGTTCCCAATCGCCGCAAGCAGTTTCTTCTTGAGCTCATCGCGCTTGGCATAAAGGCGAAGCGGTTCCGGCGGATGATGCAGCAATTCCTTCCCCACAAGCGCGCGAACAATGAAAGGCATGTAGGACGAGTAATCGCCCTGCATACTGACCGTCTGCGTCGTGTAAGTCTCCGGATTGATCTTGCCCCACGACACAGCTTCCGACGGCGCGCACGATGACAAACTGCCATCCGTCACCGGGGATGAAACGATCTGAGCGTCAAAATCGTAGCCGCGAATATCCTCCAGGAAGAAGATCTGCGACAGCGTCGGTTCCGGTTGCAGCGAATAATTCTTCGGAACGCCCCCGCCCAATACCAGAATCGCAAACGACTTCGCTTCGGAACCGAACAATCCCCAATGATGGTAAGCACAGGATTCGAAGACGTCTTCGTGAAGATCGTAATCGAAGCCATACTTGATCTTTCCCATCCGCGCCAGCATCCACAGCTTCACGGAATTCAGAAACGCGCTGCCATCCGCGGGCGCGCCGATGAAAACCGGCAATTCAAGATCGGAGCATGTGCTCAGCAGGCCCGGCGCAATGCCCAGCGCACTCTCCCGCTCGGCATAGTACTTGCCGAGCAGATAGTTGCGTTCCGTTGTCGTCATTCGCTTTTGGAACTCAGGCCTTTGCAGTACGTCCGTCAACACGGCGTCCTGGTCGAAAAGAACCTGCTCGTCAAAACCGGTGTCGGTCACGCGAATCACGCCGTTCTCGCGCAGTTCGGCATCATTACCAAACAGATCTACCTCGCGGATCGGGCGTTCATCGCTCTTCCGGAGCGAATCATGTCCATCGTGGTAGCAGATGGCGTCGGTAACCGTAATGTACGCCGTGTTCGCCGCCCTGAGCAGTGGAATCAGCCACGCGCGATGCTGATCGGAAACCGTGATTGGTCCGGCGCAAGTGACGACCAGCGGAATGCGCTTTTCGATCACCTGCTTCATCACTTCATAGACTCGCCGCAGGTAGGCGCCTCCAAAAGCCGGCAGAGATCCCGAAAATACCTCATTCAGATCCGCGCAGCTGGTGACTGGCTTTCCGGTCACTTCCCTGCCCATAAGTCCTTTATTCTTGGCACATTCGTTCATTTCAATAGCCTCATATCATTTGTGTTGCAGCATCCGTCTTCCTGCAATGCCCTTGCGCGGAAGTGACTCCACCTCAATGATACCTTCGCTGTCGATCGAAGCAGGATGCGCCTTCTATGGTTCACTTTGTTTGCACTGAGTTAGAATGGTTCAACCATGACCTCATCAGTTGATAGCAATTGGATTGGCCAAGTCATTGACGGAAGATTTCCCCTCCTCCGATGGTTAGGCGACTCCGGATCGGGCGGCGTCTTCCTCACCGAACTGGACGGAGATCCCTCGCGCAAAGCCGCCATTAAGCTTATTCCGTCAGATGAGGACGCAGCGCAAGCCCGCATCCGGGTCTGGGCGGCCATAGCAACCCTCTCTCATCCTCATCTGATGCGCATCTTTCACACCGGAAGCTGGCGCATCGACAGCACCCTGTTGCTCTATGCCGTAACGGAATACGCCGAAGAAAATCTCTCCCAGATTCTTCCCGAGCGGCCGCTCAACCCCTCCGAAACCCGCGAGATGCTTGAGCCGGTGCTCGATGCGCTTGGCTATCTTCACACGAACGGATTCGTGCATGGTCATCTGAAGCCGTCCAACATCATGGTTGTCGATGATCAGTTGAAGATCTTCAGCGAGAGCCTGCGAGTTGCGGGCCAGCCGATCAAAACCGTTGCGTTGCTGAGCGTTTATGACGCCCCGGAAAGCGCCGCCGGGCCCATTTTGCCCTCTGCGGACATCTGGTCGCTCGGCGCCTTGCTGGTCGAAAGCCTCACCCAGCATCCGCCGCTTTGGGATAGATCGACGCAGAGGGAGGCGGTAGTGCCGGAGTCCATCCCGGAACCCTTCGCCACCATCGCGCGAGAGTGTCTTCGGATCGATCCGCAGCGCCGGTGCACCCTCGGTGAAATCAAGGCTCGCCTCGAATTGCCCTTATCTCTTCAGGAGCCTGCTAGTGAAACCAGTCCGACGAAGCCTGCCAAGCTGCGCCTGACGGCAATCGTTGCCGCCGCATTCGTTCTGCTCCTGGTAATCTCTGGCCTGCTGCTGCGCTCTCACCAGCCCCATCCCTCGCCGTCAATCGGAGAGCCGCAAGCCGTGTCGCCTGCCGCCGCGCCCCAGCATCCCTCTTCCGTTGCGAAGAAACAAAGCGCCAGAGCCACTGCGGTGAGCGGCGCCGTCGTCAATCAGGTCTTGCCCGACGTACCGGCCCGCATAAGGGATACCATTAGCGGCACAGTCCATGTGAGTATCCGCGTCACCGTTGATCCTAGCGGCGAAGTTTCCGATGCTACGATCGATTCGACCGGAAGCAAGTATTTCTCTAACCTGGCTCTCAAAGCCGCGCGCCAGTGGAGATTCAAGCCTGCGCAAGCTGACGGGCAAGCTGCCAGCCGCGTCTTGCTCCTGCGCTTTGAATTTACGCAATCCGCGACAAAGGCTGCTCTCGTGAGGTAGCTGCGCAGAGACTCCTCAAACAAATCTCTAGCGCGCAGATTTTCGCGCCGGAATATAGTCCGCTTACAGCACGCCCGCCAGCCACTTTCCAGTGTGAGAGTGGAGGTTCGCCGCAATCTCTTCTGGCGTTCCTTCGGCCACAATGCGGCCGCCTGCTTCCCCGCCCTCGGGGCCCATGTCGATTACCCAGTCCGCGGATTTGATCACGTCCAGATTGTGCTCGATGACAATCAGCGAACCGCCCCCGTCGATCAGCTTGCGGAAGGCCGTCAGCAGCTTCGAGACATCGTCAAAGTGCAACCCCGTCGTCGGCTCGTCGAGGATGTAGAGTACGCGGCTGGCCTCGGAAGGCCTGGCGCTGGCGTTGGTCGCGCGAACCTGAGCCAGATGCGCGGCCAGCTTCACGCGCTGCGCCTCGCCGCCGGAAAGCGTCGTCGCCGACTGTCCCAGCCTGAGGTAACCAAGGCCGATCTCGTCCAGCACAGCGAGCTTCTCCAGCAGCCGCGTTTGGCCGGCGAAAAAGCGCAGCGCCTCCTTCACGGTCATTTGCAGCACATCGTGGATATTCTTGCCCTTGTACGTCACATTGAGAATCTTTGTCTGATATCGTGTTCCGTTGCAGTCCTCGCAAGGCAGCTCGACGTCGGCCAGGAACTGCATTTCGACGGTGACCGTGCCGTCGCCCTCGCAGGTGTTGCAGCGCCCTCCAGGCACGTTGAAAGAAAAATGTCCCGGCGTGAGCGAAAGTCGCTTGGCCTCTGGTTGCGCGGCAAACAGTTCGCGGACCAGATCGAAGCCTTTGATGTAGGTGATGGGGTTGGAGCGCGGCGTGCGGCCAATGGGCGTCTGGTCCACCAGCATCACGTCATTGATCCGTTCCACGCCGGTTAGCGATTTGTAAACGCTCGATGGGTCCGCGCCATCGGATTGCCCCAGCGCTCGTATCACCGCGCGATAAAGCACCTGATGCACGAGCGAGGATTTCCCCGAGCCGGAGACGCCGGTAATGGCCACCAGCATTCCCAGAGGAATCTCCACATCGAGGCCGTGAAGGTTGTTCGCCGTAGCTCCGCGCAGCACCAGGCGCTCACGGCCCGGCGACCGGCGGCGCGTGGGCACGGGAATCGAAACTTGCCCTGAGAGATAGCGGCCGGTGAGTGAGTTGGGATTGGCCTCAATCTCCGCCAAAACGCCTTCGGCCAGCAGCTTGCCGCCCAGTTCGCCTGCGCCGGGGCCAAGGTCGAGCAGATGGTCGGCGGCGCGCAGTATGTCGGCGTCATGCTCCACCACAATGATCGTGTTGCCCAGATCGCGCAGCTCGTGAAGAATGTGAATCAGCCGAGCCGTGTCGCGCGTGTGCAGGCCGATGGAAGGCTCGTCCAGCACATAGAGCGCGCCCACCAGCCCCGAGCCTAGCGACGTGGCGAGCTGTATGCGCTGCGCCTCGCCGCCGGAGAGCGTAGACGCCAGGCGGTCGAGCGTGATGTATTCGAGGCCCACCGCGTCCAGAAAACTGAGCCGCTGGCGAATCTCTTCAAGAATCGAGCCGGCAATCTCTTCCTGCATGGGCGAAAGCCTGAGCGCATCAAAGAATTCCTTTGCCTGTGCAATGGTGAGCGCGGTCGCCTGGCAGATATTCTGCCCGTTGATGCGCACACTGCGAGCCTCGGCTCTGAGCCGCTGGCCCCGGCAGTCGGGACACTCGGCGTAGCCGCGATACTTGCTGAGCATCACACGCACGTGCAGCTTGTATTTCTTGCGCTCCATCTGGGCAAAGAACCCGTAGACGCCCACAAAAGCGCCCTTGCCGCGCAGAACAATCTCGCGTGCAGCCTCCGGTAGCTCACGCCACGGCACGTCCAGCGCAACGCCCAGTTCCGCCGCCTGTTTGCGAAACTCCGTGAACCATGGCCGGTATTTCGGCCGGTTCCAGGGATCGATGGCGCCGTCGTTCAGGCTGAGCCCCTTGTCCGGGATGATCAGGTTCAGGTCAAAGTCCATGGTGTTGCCGAAGCCCTGGCAGCGCGGGCAAGCGCCAAAGGGATTGTTGAAACTGAACAGGCGCGGCTCCGGCTCGCTGCCTGCGCGATGGCAACTCTTGCACTCATACGCGCCGGAGAAGCGATGGCGCGGGCGAGCTGCGGCTTCGTCCCGCGGAACCTCTTCAAACGTCACCTCGCCGGCCTCGCGGTATGCGGTCTCCGCAGCGTCCACAATGCGGGTGCGGTTTTCTGCGCTCACAACAATCCGGTCCAGCAGAACGAACACTGGAAGCGTGAAGTCGAGATCGAGAAGCGACTCTGGCGTGGAAAACTCGAAGATGCGGCCCTGTTGATAGAGGCGGTTGAATCCCGAGGCGCGCAGTTCCATGAGCCGGGCTTTCAACCCCTCCGTCATTGGGGACTCCGGCGCAGCGCTGCTCGCTCCTTTGGCGGTGGATTTGCTCGCCGCTTTCAGCGCGCGCCGCGCGGGCTTGGCTTCCGCAGCCGGTTCAGCCTCGGCGTGCCGCACCGGAAAGAGCACATTCAGCCGCGTCCCCTCGCCGAGTTGCAAAATCGTCTGCGCCACTTCGTCCATCGAGTCGCGCTTCACCAGCCCGTCGCAATAGACGCAGTGCACCGTGCCGCAGCGCGCGTATAGCAGACGCATGTAGTCGTAGATTTCCGTAGCCGTGGCAACAGTCGAGCGCGGATTGCGCGTCGAGTTCTTCTGCTTGATGGCAATCGCCGGGGCCAGCCCGTCTATCTCATCCACATCCGGCTTCTCTATCCGCTCCAGAAACTGGCGCGCATAAGAGGAAAGCGACTCGACGTATCGTCGCTGCCCCTCGGCATAGATGGTATCGAAGGCCAGCGAAGACTTGCCGGAGCCCGACACGCCGCTGATCACCGTCAGCTTACCGTGAGGTATCTCGCAGGAGATGTTCTTCAGGTTGTGGGTCCGCGCGCCGCGGATCGTGATGGCATCATTCAAGGGGAAGCACCGGGCTTGGAAGTCGCGCTGACTGCGTTCCTGCCCCCTCAACGAGGGTCAAGACACAACCAGCCATTCTTCATTATAAGGTCGGGCCGTGCTGCCTCACCCTGCAATAGTGCGAATCTGTTGCAACTTCGGGAACACCGCGCGATATCCACAGCCGTCGGTGGGCTCCCCCTTGGGCGAGTCATGCTAATCTATTAAGAATCATTTACTTCCAGAAACGGCACCCCCTTGTCAACCCCCGTCAAGTGGACGCCCCCCACAACTGCTCTCTACAAGCAGAGAAGGAAATTTCATGCGTAAAGTTTTTGCATTGTTTCTTGCTTTAACATGCTGTTCGATTCTTTCATCAGCTCAACAACAGAAACCGGCGGCTTTGGACAAATGGGAAGTTTTCGGCGGCTACTCCTATTCGAGAGCCTACATCGGAATCAATGAATCCCCTTTTCCATTGAGCCTCAACGGCGGACAAGCCTCCGGAAGCTACTACTTCACTAAGCACTATGGTGCGACAGTCGAGTTTGCCGGCTACACGGACCATGTCGCCCCACTGACTTTCCATACACAGGGTTATCTGGCTGGTCCATCTTGGCGGTTTGGCCTTGGGCACGGACGATTTCAACGGGCGAGCATCTCCGTCGACCAGCTCTTTGGGGCTACTCACTTTTCTATCAAGCCTGACTCTAGTGTGGAGTGCATCGGTTCGTGTTCTATTACGACAAACGCTTTCACGATGGTCACCGGAGGCGGCGTCGATATAAAGCTGAAGAAACATATTTCGATTCGTCCCGTCCAGATGGAATACTTCACACAGCAGATCTCGATATTCGATATTGAGGGCGGAGAAGCGGATGCGCGGCCTGGGGCTAAAGCCCTCGGTACCGATAACCCGGAAAGCGGTATAAAACTCAGCACCAATGGATTCCGCTATTCCGGCGGCGTTGTCGTCCGTTTCTAAGAAATCTAATCGGCGTAATTTTTCTCGTGTGCCTCGGATGGGTTCTTCCTCTCCGAGGCACACGCATTTCGCGCTTCGATTCCAGCGCCACTACTCCGGCGGCCCCACAGACAGAACAAAATACGACGCCGGTTCGGTCGTGCTGGCATTGGTCACATAATGATCGTCCCCGGCAACACAAAGCCCCATGTCGCCCGCCTTCAACGTACGCGTCACGCCCGCGGTCATCAGCGTAACTGTGCCTTCGCGAACAAACCACATCTCAGAGTGCCTGTGGTGCTCGATGGGCTCGGCCGGCGCGCCTGGGGCGAGAAAAGTGACATGCGCCTCCAGCCGGATATTGTCCGGCAACATGCCGATAAGAAAGCGGTGCGAGGTGCGTGCCGGCCGTTGCGTGCCGTATGCCTCGCCCCAGACGTACTGGCCCGAGGTCAGCTTCGGCAGTGCTGGAAAAGCAGACGCGGTTGGCTGGCCGTGCTCCTGAGCGTCAGCGGCGGTCGCGAGGGCCGGAGTAGCCAAGAGCATCGGCAGCAGAGTAGAAAATTGACGGCGATCCATGAATGCCTCCTGTTCGTACGCAATCGTAAATACTGCAAGAGGCACTCTGCAAACGAACCGCACATATCCGCAAAAGCGCAACAACTTGGGAGGGAGTGCTGTAGGAGAGCTCTGATTACTGAACCTCGCATAATATAGTGTCAATATTAGACATATAGCAGTAAGCTATAAGGCATGACACGCTCCAGTGCTCCGCGCCGAGACTTCGCCGCCATGCAAGCCCGCCGCCGCCGCGCCGCGC
>Ga0302320_10002698_pt1 | contig 41530 bp, 45 predicted proteins | sample Bog_T0_3_FD_202130 | JGI IMG/M metagenome (GOLD analysis project Ga0302320, IMG submission 202130) | Peat permafrost microbial communities from Stordalen Mire near Abisko, Sweden - Bog_T0_3 | ecosystem: Environmental > Terrestrial > Soil > Wetlands > Peat | place: Sweden: Abisko, Stordalen Mire... | reverse complement strand
TTGATTTTGCTGGCCAGATTGCGGACGTCGCGCTTGGTCACTGCCCTTCTGAGTATCGTTTTGATTGCTGTTCGACATAGGTAACTCCTCCAGTGTTGATACAAGTCCAAGGCTAGTACCAGCGAATCGCTTCGAATGTCAGTCAATGCCGGAGCGGCTTGTTCGCCGGAAGATTCTCGGGTGTAGGACTGTGCCGACAGCAAGGTTACGAGCGCGGGAGCCGAGTGCTCACCCATAATCAGCAATCAACGCGAAGGGACTCTTATGCAATCAGCGGCAATCCGCAGGATCATCGGCCGAGCGCTCGTTTCTTGGTTCAAGGACGACGCTTCCAGCATGGGAGCGGCCATTGCGTTCTACACGCTGTTTTCAATTGCACCCATCCTGCTCATCGTCATTTGGATCGCGAGTTCGTTCATCGCGCCCGAGGCACTGCAGGCGAATGTACTCAAGCAAATCCAGTTGGTATTGGGCGATTCAGGCGCGGCGGCGGTGCGCGCCATTCTGATGGGAGCGAAAAATTCAGTCGATCATGGATACTCGACGGCGATCAGCGTCGTGGCGCTGCTGATCGGTGCCACCAGCGTGTTTGCCGAACTCAGAAATTCGTTGAATCGGATCTGGCGCACCGCACGGCCTGCGGGCCATCAGGGAGTATGGCTGGCGCTGCGCGACCGGCTGCTGTCCTTCGGGCTGGTGCTGTGCGTGGGTTTCCTGCTGCTGGTGTCCTTGGTGATCAGCGCGAGTCTGCAGGCGTTCTCCAATTGGCTGGGTACCGTCATCGCGAATTGGCAGACGGTCGTATTCGCCCTCGACATCATTGTCGGATTGGTGGTCACTTCGCTGTTGTTCGCCATGCTGTACAAGTACCTGCCGCGCGATGAGACCGCCTGGGGCGACGTATGGGTGGGAGCGCTGGTCACCTCGACGCTGTTCACCATTGGCAAGTTGATCATTGTCAGCTATTTCGGGCGCATCGCCATCGCCTCGGCCTATGGCGCGGCGGGCTCCTTCCTAGTGCTCATGCTGTGGGTCTATTATTCCGCGCAGATTTTTCTGTTGGGCGCTGAGTTCACTCACAGCTTTGCCTGCGAGCGCGATCAACGCGCGCCGCCCATGGCTTTCACGAGCCGGTAAGTGAATTCCACGCTTTCGTCGAAGGCTTGAATGCCGATGCGCTCATCGCGCCCGTGGGCGCGATTCTCATCGACGTCGTCCCACACCCCGTTGATGTCGTAGCTCGGTATGCCGGCATTGCGGGTTCGGCGATCATCGCTAAAACCGGTCGCCATGGTCGGGATCACCGGCACGCCGGGCCACATGGAATGCGCCAACAGCGCGGCCTGTTTCATGATCTCAGGCGTCGGCGGCGACTCCGGACTCACGATCGGCGGCGCATCCATCGTGATATGAATGCCGGAATCGGCGAGCGTTGCGACCAACAGGTTTTGCACATTGTCCGCCGAATCGCCGGGCAGCATCCGGCACTGAATGGTCGCCTTGGCACGCTGCGGCAGCGCGTTCTCGGCGTGGCCGCCGGAAATCAGGGTCGCCACACAGGTGGTGCGCAGCTCCGCGTTGAGGCGCACGTTTTGGCTCAGGCGCTCGGCCGCCGCGAGATCGGGCGGAGATTGCGCCACGGCGTGCATGTCTGCGGCCAGCGCGCCGGTTTCAAGCGTCGCCAGTTTGTCGAAGCTCGTGCGCGTGGTGGCGGTGAGCATCACCGGAAACTTGAAAGTCTGCAGGCGCACCAGACCGGCGGCGAGCCGATAAATTGCATTGTCGGGACCGGGCAGTGAGCCATGTCCCCCGGGACTCGTGGTTTCGATCGTGTAGGTGACGTAGGTTTTCTCGCTGGTGCCGACTTCGAAGAACTGGCGCTGGCCATTTTTGGTATTCCCGCCGCCACCGTCGAGATTCACGACCAGCGATGCATCGAGCAGATCGCGATGCTCCTTGAGCAGGAAGGCTGGGCCATTGGCATCGCCGCCGGCCTCTTCGTCGGCCGTGAAAGCGACGATGACGTCGTGCGCGGGAACATATTTCTCGCGTTTCAAGCGGATCAATGATTCGACCAGTGCGGCGTCGCCGTCCTTCATGTCGATGGTGCCGCGGCCGTAGAACCAGCCATCGCGCTCGGTCAGTTTGAAAGGATCAACCGACCAGTCCTCGGGTTTGGCATCGACTACATCGAGATGGCCCAAGAACAACACCGCTCCGCCCGCGCGCTTGCCGCGATAGCGAACCACCAGGTTCCCCTTGGTCGGGTGGTCGGACGGCGCCAGCAACGTGACCTCGCCCGGTGCAAAGCCGGCGCTCAGCAACCAGCTCTGAATGGCCTTGGCGGCTTCGGTCGAACCGTGCGCATGCGTGGTATCGATCTGCACCAGAGTCTGCAGCATGTCGCGCGCGAGCTTCAGATCCTCGGCGGGCGGCAGCGGCGGCGCCGACGCGGCCCATCCCGGCAACGCGGCACCCAGGCTTAGAACCAATAGCCATCCCCTCATTGAAATTCTCCGTTACTTGACGTTCACTGGCAGGATAACGGAACTGACGGGATTTCCAATGCGCACAGCGATTTTCATTGCGGCCGGCCTGCTGCTTTGGGCGGCATTTCTCGGCGTCGCCAAGTTTTCCTCCGGAACCCTCGCCGCGGCGGGCGCGACCAAAGGCTTCATCGTCGTCTGGTTCTTCGCGGCAGCCGTCAACCTGTGGGTGGGCGTATCGAAAGCAGGCTACGCCTTCAGCGAGGAGCTGCCGATTTTCCTGCTGATCTTTTTCGCGCCGGCGGCGGTGGCGGCCCTGGTGCAGTGGAAGTGGCTGTGACCGCGCCTCACCCATGAACAGCGGCCGGCTCGAAGCCTTTAGCGATGGCGTCATCGCCATCATTATCACCATCATGGTGCTCGAGCTGAAAGTCCCGCAAGGCCGGGATTTGAGTGCGTTGCTGCCGTTGCTCCCGATTTTCTTGAGCTACGTCTTGAGTTTCATTTACGTGGGCATCTACTGGAACAATCACCACCACATGCTGCACACCTGCGAGCAGGTCACGGGACCTATTTTGTGGGCCAACTTGCACTTGCTGTTCTGGCTATCGCTGTTTCCGGTGACTACGGCGTGGATCGGTGAGAACGACGACGCGGCCGCACCCGCGGCCCTGTATGGCGTGGTATTGCTGATGGCCGCAATCGCCTACGCGCTGCTGCAGCAGCTCATTATCAGCGCGCAAGGCCCCGAGTCACTGCTTAAAAAGGCCGTGCGCGGCGATTGGAAAGGCAGAATGTCGCCGCTCCTTTACTTGAGCGGCATCGTTGCCGCATTCTGGTGGCCGCGATTGGCCCAGGCGCTGTACCTCGTGGTGGCGCTGTTGTGGTTGGTCCCGGATCGGCGCATTGAAAACGTTCTGAAGCATTGAACGCTGCGCGCTACCCGACATTCCCTATACGATACCCTTGGCGTGCAGCTCGTCGAGCGCGCTCGACGACAATCCTAAGCGCTCACCCAAGACTTCGCGGGTTTGCGCCCCGAGCAGCGGCGGCGCCGAGCGATACGTTACCGGCGTCTCGGACAGGCGCAGGGGATTGGCAACCGACGGCACGCTGCCGCTGGCCGGATGCGGCAAGTCAATGCGCATGCCGCGCGCCCGCACTTGCGGATCGGCGAACACGGCATCCAACGAATTGATGGGGCCGCCCGGAACTCCGACATTTTCCAGCGAGCGGGTCCAGAAGGCGGTGGGATGCGTCACGGTGACCGCGCTCAACCGGTCGATCAACTCGCGGCGATTCAGCACGCGTTGTTTGTTGGTGGCGAAGCTCGGATCCTCGGCGAGTGCCGCCAAACCCAAGACGCCACACAGCCGGGCGAACTGCGCGTCGTTGCCGACGGCGATGATCATGTAGCCATCGCTGGTCGGAAAATCTTGATAGGGAACGAGGTTCGGGTGCGCGTTGCCGGAACGCTGCGGCGCGGTGCCGCCGACCAGATAGTTCATCGCTTGGTTGGCGAGGCAGGCAACCTGCACATCGAGCAATCCAACGTCGATGTGCTGTCCCTCGCCGCTGCGTTCGCGGTGCGCGAGCGCCGCGAGAATTCCAATAGTCGCATACAGGCCGGACAAGATATCGGTGACCGCCACGCCGGCCTTTTGCGGGCCGGCGCCGGGTTCGTCGTCTTGCCGTCCGGTGATGCTCATGAGGCCGCCCATCGCCTGCACCAGCAAATCGTAGCCGGCGCGCTGGGCGTAGGGGCCGGTCTGGCCGAATCCGGTGATCGAACAATAAATGAGCCGGGGATTGACGGCTTTCAGCGACTCATAGTCGAGCCCATAGGCCTTAAGGCCGCCGACCTTAAAATTTTCCAACAGCACATCCGAGCTGCGCGCGAGATCCCGGACAATGGCCTGACCTTGGGCGGTGGTAAAGTCGATGGTGACGGATTTCTTGTTGCGATTGGCGCACAGATAGTAGGCCGCGTCGGCCGTGTCGCGGCCGTCGGAGTCGCGCAAAAATGGCGGTCCCCAGCCGCGCGTGTCATCGCCCGTGCCGGGACGTTCCACCTTGATCACCTCTGCGCCAAGATCGGCCAACACCTGTCCGGCCCAGGGTCCGGCCAAGACTCGGGACAGATCCAGCACCGTGACGTGCGAGAGCGCGCTTTTCATCACGCTAAGTTAGCAGTTTGTGCGATGCTTGGCTTTCACTAGGGGACACAAGGCTGAATTATGGGCTTTCAATGGGACGATCCGTTGCTGCTCGATGAGCAGTTGAGCGACGAAGAGAAAATGGTGCGGGATGCCGCTCGCGATTATTCCCAGGGCCGTCTGGCGCCGCGCATCGTCGAGGCCTTTCGCCGCGAACAAACTGATCCTGCGATCTTCAAGGAAATGGGTGAACTCGGCTTGTTGGGCGCGACGCTTTCGGAACAATACGGCGGCGGCGGACTCAACTATGTGAGCTACGGGTTGATCGCGCGCGAGGTGGAACGCGTCGATTCCGGTTATCGATCGATGATGAGCGTGCAGTCGTCATTGGTGATGCTGCCGATCGATCGTTTCGGTACCGAGCCGCAAAAACGCAAGTACTTGCCGGGCTTGGCGCGCGGCGACTTGATCGGCTGTTTCGGCTTGACCGAACCCGATCATGGATCGGATCCCGGCAGCATGGTGACCCGTGCGCGACGCAGCGACGGCGGCTATCGGCTGTCCGGCGCCAAGACCTGGATATCGAACAGTCCCATCGCGGATGTTTTCATCGTCTGGGCGAAAACCGAGGATGGCGTCATCCGCGGCTTCATTCTCGAGAAAGGCTGGAAGGGTCTCGCGGCGCCGGTGATCCACGGCAAAGTGGGCCTGCGTGCCTCGACCACCGGACAAATTCTCATGGATGAGGTGTTCGTGCCGGAGGAGAACCTGCTGCCGGGGGTCACGGGGCTGAAAGGTCCGTTCACCTGCCTCGATTCAGCGCGCTACGGCATCTGCTGGGGCGCGCTCGGCGCGGCCGAGAGCTGCTGGCACACGGCGCGACAGTACGTGCTCGACCGCAAGCAATTCGGACGCCCGCTTGCGGCGAATCAACTGGTGCAAAAAAAGCTGGCTGATATGCAGACCGACATTTCGCTGGCGCTGCAGGGATGCCTGCGACTCGGCCGCATGAAAGATAAAGGCATTGCCGCGGTGGAAATCACGTCCATGTTGAAGCGCAATTCTTGCGGCAAGGCGCTCGACGTGGCGCGGGTGGCGCGCGACATGCTCGGCGGCAACGGCATTTCCGACGAGTTCGGCGTGATTCGTCACGTCGTCAATCTCGAGGTGGTGAACACCTACGAGGGTACGCACGACATTCACGCGCTGATTCTCGGCAGAGCTCAGACCGGTATCCCGGCTTTCACATAACGCCGTGTTTTGGGGCGGCGCCACCGGATCGGTGCCGCCCGGTCGCAATTCGAAGACAGTTTCCGCGTCAACGCATCTTGGATTCACGCGTTGCACCCCGAACGGACGGAAGGGAGAGGAAAGATGTCGCGACAACTTACCGCGAAAATCACAGTCATCGCTTTGCTCATGGCCAGCCTCGGTGCTTGCGGAGGGGGCGGCTCGTCAAGTGCGCCGTCCACCACGTCGACCACACCGACCACGCCAACGACGCCAACGACGCCGACCACACCCGCCGCGCCAACCACGGCCGACACTTCGCGCCTGCTCGATCAGGCCACTTTCGGCGTAACGGCGAGCGATGTAACGCACGTGCAAAGCGTCGGCTTCAATGCCTATCTCGCGGAGCAACTTGCCGCGGCGCCCTCGCAGTACACGGGCTTCAGCTATACGCCGCATACGGCGCCGGCCGATTGCAAGAATGATGGCACCACCGACGCCTCGAGCCTGTGCGCGCGCGACAAGTATTCCTTGTTCCAGGTGCAACGCCAATTCTTCCAACACGCACTTAGCGACTCGGATCAACTGCGCCAGAAAGTCGCATTCGCCTTGTCGCAGATTTTCGTCGTCTCGGGCGTCGAAGTGTACGAAGCCTATGGCATGGCAAATTATCAAAACCTGTTGCTGAACGATGCATTCGCCAACTTTCGTACCCTGCTGCAGGACGTTACCTTGAGCCCGGTGATGGGCCGCTATCTCAACATGGCGGCCAACGGCAAGGCGAACCCGACGCTCGGCACGGTACCGAACGAAAATTACGGGCGCGAGATTCTGCAGCTCATGTCCATCGGGCTGTATGAGCTCAACGCCGATGGCTCGCAGAAACTCGACGCCAGCGGCGCGCCGATCCCGACCTACGATCAAGACACCGTTGCAGGATTTTCCGCGGTGTTCACCGGCTGGGCCTATCCGCCGATGCCGGGCGCAACCTCGGTGTTCTACAACCCGCTGTATTACGTCGGTGTGATGGTGCCGTTTCCCGACTATCACGAACCCGGCAGCAAACTGTTGCTGGATGGCTTGACGCTGCCGGCGGGCCAGACACCGGAGCAGGATCTGAAAATGGCGCTCGACGACATTTTCAACCATCCCAATGTCGGTCCTTTCATCGGCAAGCAGCTGATACAACATTTGGTGACCAGCAATCCGAGTGCCGCCTATGTGGCGCGCATTTCCGCGGTGTTCGCCAACAACGGCAAGGGCGTGCGCGGCGACCTGGGGGCCGTCGTGACCGCCATATTGACCGACACCGAAGCACGCGGCGATGCGCCGGCCACCGCCGGGTTCGGCCACCTGCGCGAGCCCGCATTGTTCATCACCTCGGTGATGCGCAACCTCGGCGGCCAATCGGACGGCGTGTTGCTGCGTAGCGCCAGCAACAACATGGGTCAGCCGATTTATCAGCCGCAGTCCGTGTTCAGCTTCTATCCGCCGAGTTTCATATTGCCGGGCAGCCAGACCCTCGCGCCTGAGTTCGCCATCGACGACGCGGCGACCGCGCTGGCGCGCGCGAATTTCGTCAATACCGTGATCATGGACGGCGGTGTCACGCCGGACCCCACGGTCACCGGCAGCACCGGGACCACCATCGATCTGACTGCGTTGGCGGCCATCACGGAGCCAACGGCAATGATTGCGCAGCTGAACCAAACGCTGCTGCATGGCAGCCTCTCAAGCCAGGCGGGCGCCGTGATCCAGACCGCGCTCGGCGCGGCATCGACGACCGAGTTGGCGGCGGCGCAGGCCGCCACCTATCTCATGTTGACTTCCGCACAGTATCAAGTGGAGCGTTGAAATGAAGCGTCGCAGTTTCTTGTGCCATGCCGGTGCGCTTGCGGGTTCCGCGGCGTTGGGACAACTCGGGATTCTCGCCTCGCATGCGGCACGCGCCGCGCCGACCGACGACTACAAGGCGCTGGTGTGCATCTTCTTGGTTGGCGGCAACGATACCAACAACACGGTGGTGCCGATCGACTCGGCAGGCTACGCGAACTATGCGCAGGTCCGCGGAGCACTGGCGCTGCCGCAGGCGCAATTGTTGCCCTTGCAAGAAGCGGGCGGAGTCTTGCGGTATGGGCTGCACCCGGCGCTTCCCGGACTGCAAAGCTTGTGGACGGCGGGCAATCTCGCGGTGGTCGCGAACGTCGGCACCTTGGTGCAGCCGCTGACCAAAACGCAATACCTGTCGAGTGCCACGCAAAAGCCCGCAACCCTGTTCTCGCACATCGATCAGCAGCACGAATGGCAGGCATCGATTTCGGATAAATCATCGAATACCGGCTGGGGCGGACGCTTGGCAGATCAGTTCAACACAATGAACGCCGGCGCCCTGGTGCCGCCGATGATCTCCACCGGGGGCAATAATTTATTCGTCACCGGCGCAGCCTCGCAGGCGCTCGTCATTCCGACCAGCGGATCCTTCGGACTCAGCGGGTTCTCGAGCAGCACCGCCAATGCCGCGCGGCGCTCTGCGCTGGTGAGTTTGCTCGGCGTCGACCGCAGCAGCGATCTGACCGCCGCCGCCCAAGATGTCATGAGCGGCGCGCTTGCGAGCAGTGCCACCTTGAACCCCATCCTCACCGAAACCACCAGCACCGTGATCACACACTTCACCGGACTGACGACGGACATTGCGAAGCAGCTGCTGGCGATTGGCAAAGTGATCGAGGCACGTGCGGCGCTCGGCGCGAAGCGCCAAGTGTTTCTCGCCACGTTGGGCTCCTTCGACACGCATACCAATCAGCCCGACACTCAGCAATCTCTGTTCTCGCAACTGGATCCGGCGTTGGCGGCCTTCCACAGCGCGATGGCCGATATCGGCGCCGCGAGCGACGTGACATCGTTTACGCTGTCTGACTTCTCGCGCACCCTGCAAGGCAATACCGGCTTAGGAACCGACCATGCGTGGGGCAGCCATCACATGGTGATCGGCGGCGCCGTGAAGGGCGGGCAACTGTACGGCAGCATGCCGACCTTGGCGCTCGGTAGCCCGGATGATGAGGGCACACGCGGCCGCTGGATTCCGACGATCGCGGTCGATCAGTACGCGGCGACCATGGCGGCGTGGTTCGGCGTCAGCCAGGCGTCGCTGACGGCAGTGCTGCCGAATTTGGCGGCATTCACGCCGACTACGCTCGGCTTCATTTAATAGACCGAAGCACCTGAGGTCGATACTCGGGGTACGCGAAATATGGGCTTGAGACTCAGCGCCCACTCGAGCGTCGCCGGCGCGTCGGCGCTCAAGGTCAGGCGTCGTGCGGTTGACTCCTCGGCATGCTCCGCCATGCTCGGGTGCCAGACGCGCACCGTGTATTCACCCGGCGGCAGATCACTCAAGGTCACGGTCCCCGCGCCTTCGGTCTTCGCGAAAAAGGGCGTATCGGCCACGTAAATGTAGCCGATCATCCAGTCGTGGATATTGCAGCCCAAGACCACGACTCCCGGTTTGTCGAATACCACCGGCGCGGCGGTGGCGCCGGCATACAGCGGCAGCTCGAATTTTTTGGCGGATGAAAATGAATAGACCTGGTGGCGGATATTGTCGCTATTGGGGAATCGCACTCTCGATCCGACGTACACCGGCTTGACGTAGGGCACGAACTGCTTGTCGACTTGGTCGACGGCATCTGCCGGCAGCTTGCTGCGCAACAGGTTCTTCGCATCCGTCGGCATCGCGAGTACCACGGCGTCGCTCACCGGCTTGCCATGATCCTTCACCTGGACAATCAATTCGGCGGCGTGACCCGGCACCGCGGCGAGCAGCCAGAGAACCGATGCGGCGAGCGGTTTGTTCATTAAAACCGATAGTCCCAGGTGATCTCGGGAATCGACTTGTTATAGTCCGTGCCGCCATCGGCATGCGTGATCAGGCGCTCGAATCCCACGCCCAGCAAGCAATGCGGTGTGGGCGAGAAATGAATCCCCGCCCGAAATCCGAATGACGTGCCGCCGATCCGGTAGGCGTAGGACTCGGGGCCGAACGCCGGGTCTTCCGCCAGCGCGCGGGCGGCCGCAATAATTTGCGAGTCGCCTTGGGTCGTCGAGACCACATCGCCGTGACGGCCCGATAGCCCTAAGTTGACGAAACTGCGCTCACTCAACGCGTACTCGGCATTGAGCTGAATGTTGTGGCTGGTCTGACTAAAGGCGTCGCCGGACAAGCTCGGCACTTCTTGCTCTTGCGTGGCGGCAGCCAAGCGGTCGAAGGCGTATTCAGCCCAGATGTTCAAGCGCTCATCGACGCGCCAGCCGGTCGCGGCGCTGACGCGGTAATCCCAGGCATTGCGGTAGCTAGCGTCGTAGCTCGATCGGCCGACGGTGAGGCCGAGACGCGCCCAGGGCGCGAAAGCACCATAGCCCCACTTTCTCTTGAGCGACAGCACGCCCTCGACGGATGCGTTGTTCAAGCCGGTGAGGGTGCGGAATAATTCGCCGCGAAGATCGCCGCCGACGGTGAGGCTGTAGTCCTCCCCCAGCGGAAAAAGATTCGACATCGACAGCTTGGCACCGAGCGTCGAATCGCCGACCACATCGGACGGCGCTGCGCTGTTGCCGACATTGCTGTCGTGCCTGAGCGAGGCTTCCGCGCCGAGCGTCCAATCGCTGCGTGCAGCATACGGCACAGCGCCCAGCATGAGAGCTGCGATCGCAAACTGAGTCGTGTGGCCGCGCACGCCCTCATTATGCGCGCCGTGGCGGCGGCCGCGTCAGCCGTCGGCGCACCACCGTCAGGTGGACGGACGCTCTCCCTGTGTAATCAGGCAGGCATTGCGGCTGCCGGTGGAGTAAATCCACAACCAGCTCAAGGCGACGGCCAATCGATTGCGCACGCCGATCAGAAAGTAGATGTGCGCCAACCCCCAAATCCACCATGCGAGCCAGCCGCGCACTTTGACGCGCCCGAAATCGATGACCGCCGCGCGGCCGCCGATGGTCGCAAGATTCCCGGCGTGCCGGTAGCGGAAAATTCCCGGCGACCGGGCGCCTCGCAGGCGCTGCCTGATGCATTGCGCCACGTGCAGTCCTTGCTGCTTGGCCGCGGGCGCGATGCCCGGAACCGGTTTGCCGTGCCACGCGTCGATCGTGGCGGTATCGCCGATGACGAAAATTTCCGGGTGGCCGGGAGCCGTCAGGTCCGGCTGCACGCGTACGCGCCCGGCGCCGTCGGCCGGCAGCCCCGCCCACGCGGCGGCGGAGGATGCGCGCACCCCGGCGGCCCACAGGATCACCTTGGTGGCCACGGCCTGTCCGCCATAGATGACGCCCGCATCGCCGCAGTGGCTTACCGCATGGCCGAGATGAACCTCGACACCGAGGCGTTCGAGCGCTGCATGGGCATAGGCGGACAGATCCTCGGTAAAGCTCGGCAAAATGCGCGGACCCGCCTCGATCAGCACTACGCGCGCCTTGCGCGTATCGATGTGACGAAATTCCTGCGGCAGGTTCTGATGTGCGAGTTCGGCGATCGCCCCGGCCAACTCGACGCCGGTAGGGCCGCCGCCGATGATCACGAAGGTCAGCAACGCCCGGCGACGCTCATCGTCGCTCTCGCGCTCCGCGCGCTCGAAGGACAGCAGAATCCGCCGGCGGATCGCGGTGGCATCTTCGAGCGTTTTGAGTCCGGGCGCGTACGGTTCCCACTCGTCATGACCGAAGTAGGCGTGCCGTGCGCCGGTCGCCAGTATCAGCGTGTCATAGGCCACGCTGCCGCCGTCGCTGAGCGACACCGTGCGATGCTGCGTGTCGACGCCGCTGACCACGCCGAGCAGCGTCGTGATCTCCTTGCGCTTACGCACCACGTGACGGATGGGCCATGCAATTTCCGAGGTGGCGAGCGTGGCGGTGGCCACTTGGTACAAAAGCGGCTGGAACAAATGATGATTGCGCTGATCGATGATGGTGATCTTGACCGGCGCACGCTTCAGTCCCTGCGCCGCCGCCAAGCCGCCGAAACCCGCGCCGACGATGACTACATGATGCGTCATGCGCTGTGTTCCACCGCATAACCCGCCGCAATCCATGCGTCGAGACCGCCCAGCAACGGCCGGACTCGCTTGAAGCCATGATTCATCAAGATTTTCGCAACCCGCGCCGCGGAGGCCTCGCTCGGGCAGGTGCAATACAAAATGATCTCGCGATCGCGCGGTAATTCCTTGAGATGTCGTCCGACATCCTGCAACGGAACGTTGAGCGCACCGGGTATCCACTTCGGTTCGAGCTCGCGCGCTGTGGTCGAGCGCACGTCGAGGATGACAGGCGAGGCGCCGGCCTGAATCAGCGCATACAAGTCCGCGACGCTGATGCGCGCCATGCGCAGCAGCCGGAAGAAGCGCCGTCGCTCCCACCATTTGTAGCCGATGTAGGCGCCGAGCAGTGCCACGACGACGCTCACGACGAGGCTGCCGAGGCCGTTCAAATTGTCGAGCAGCCTCGCGATTTGCGATTTGAACAGGATGCCGGCGAGCAGTGCCGAGCCCACCCACAGAATGGCAGAGCAGCTGCTCAATAAAATGAACCGCGGCCAGCCGATGCGCAGTGCACCGGCCATCGGCGGAGCAATGATGGCAAGGCCGGGAACGAATTTGGCGATGACCAGGGAATTGATCCCCCAGCGCTCGAAACGGGTTTGAGTCTGGCTCACGCAGGAGTCGGGCTCGAGCGAAATCCGGCACAGGGTCTTCAGCACGCGGATGCCGTAGCGCTCGCCGATCAGGTACCAGCCGCAGTCCGGGATCAGGCAGGCGATCACCGAGCAGAGGAAAAGCGAGGGCAGCGGCATTTGTCCGTCGGCGGCGAAGGCGCTGGCGACGACCAATGTCGGCACCGCCGGCACCGGAAGTCCAATCTGATCGAGGAGCACGTTGACGAACACGATTATCAAACCGTACTGACCGATCGCCTGAATGAGTTGGTGGGTCATGTGCCGCGATGTTCGATGTCGGGCAAGAATGCCGCGACCATGCCGAGCAGCGGCAGATAGGCGCAGGCCCGGTACACGAACTCGATGCCGTGGCTGTCGGCCAAGCCGCCGAGCACTGCCGCGCCGATGCCGCCAATGCCGAAGGCGAAACCGAAAAACAATCCGGATACGGCCCCGACCTTTCCTGGCATCAGCTCCTGGGCGAATACCACGATGGCCGAGAATGCCGAGGACAGTATCAGCCCGATGATGAAAGTGAGGATGCCGGTCCACATCAAACCGACAAAGGGCAGCAGCAGACTGAACGGCGCGACGCCCAGAATGGAGGCCCAGATCACGCGCTTGCGGCCGATGCGATCGCCGATCGGGCCGCCGAACAGCGTGCCGAGCGCCATGGCGAATAGAAACACGAACAAATACAGCTGCGCCGAACGAACCGAGAGTTGGAATTTCTCGATCAGGTAAAAACTGTAGAAGCTCGAGATGCTCGCGATGTAGAAATATTTGGAGAAGATCAACACCACCAGGATGCCGATCGACCATGCGACGCGGCGCGGCGATACCGGACTTGGCGCGGCGGCGCGCGGCTTGTTGGCGGCGGCCCGATCGAGATGTTGGCGCTTGTACCACGCGCCCACCCGCGCCAACACGCCGATGGCGAGCAGCGCAGCGAGCGCGAACCAGGCGAGACTCGATTGGCCGTGCGGAACGATGATCCACGCCGCCAGCAACGGACCCATCGCGCTGCCGGCATTGCCGCCGACTTGGAAAATAGATTGCGCCAGCCCGTGACGGCCGCCCGAGGCGAGACGTGCGATGCGCGAGGATTCGGGATGGAAAATCGATGAACCGGCACCGATCAGCGCCGCGGCAGCCAGAACGCTCGCGTAATTCGGCGCCAGCGCCAGAGCCACCATGCCGATCAGCGTGAATCCCATGCCGATGCTCAGTGAGTAAGGCTTGGGGTGTTTGTCGGTGTAGATGCCGATGAGCGGTTGCAGGACGGAGGCGCAAATCTGATAAGTCAGCGTGATGACGCCGATCTGTACGAAACTCAAGCTGAATTCGCCTTTCAGCAACGGATAGATCGCGACGATGAGCGATTGCATCATGTCGTTCAGAAAATGCGAAAAACTGATCGCACCCAGCACTTTGAAGCGCGTCGGCATGGGCTGGCTTTGCGATAAACCCGGCGCAGCACCGGTCAAGCTCTTATCCATAAGCGGCTACCCTACTAGCTACTTCGTTGTCTGTCCTGAGAGAATGCATGGATGAATCGCTTTGCACCCTATGTCTTTCTCCGCGACTTCTGGTCGCGCTGGGACGTGCTCGCGTTCATCGTCGTCATCGGCTTGATCGCCTTCTTGGGCGAAACATCGCGCGGCCTGTTCTCGCCGCTCTCCACGCTCGAAATGGCGCCATTGTCGCTCAATCCCAGCCATTTGCCCGAATACGCGGCACGCACCACGTTCCGCATGTTGGCGGGGCTATTCCTGTCGCTGGTCTTCACCCTGACCTACGCGACCTGGGCTGCGAAGAGCGAACGGGCGGGGAAGCTGTTGGTGCCGATACTGGATATTTTGCAGTCGGTACCGATTCTAGGTTTCATTTCGATTACGGTGGTGTTTTTCATGTCGCTCGCTCCCGGCCGGGTGCTCGGCGCGGAATTTGCGGCGATTTTCGCCATCTTCACCAGCCAAGCGTGGAACATGGCGTTCAGTTTCTATCAGTCGCTGCGCACGATCCCGACCGAACTCGCCGAAGCGGCGGAGTCGTTTCGGCTCTCGCCATGGATGCGCTTTTGGCAGCTGGAAGTACCCTTCGGCATGCCGGCGCTGATCTGGAACATGATGATGTCCATGTCGGGCGGCTGGTTCTTCGTCGTCGCCTCCGAATCCATCAGCGTCGGCCACACCACCGTCGCCTTGCCGGGTGTGGGCTCCTACATCGCGCTCGCCATCGAACAGAGAAACCTGGGAGCAATCGGCTGGGCGATCGCCACCATGCTGATCGTGATTTTGCTGTACGACCAGTTGTTGTTCCGCCCGCTGGTGGCGTGGGTCGACCGATTCCGGGTCGAGCAGGAACCGGGCGTGCGCGTGCCCGACTCGTGGGCGCTCACCATGATGCGCCGCTCGCGGTTGATCTTGGGGGCCACCCTCGCGTTTCATGCGGCGGTGCTGTGGACCAGCCGGGCGGTCAAGCGCAGCGACAAGCCGGCCATCGAAGTCCCCGCGGTTCGCAAGCGCAGTCTCGATCTGTTGTGGGTGTCGCTGGTCGCCGCGGCGGTGCTGCTCGGCTGCTGGCACATCGTGCTGGTGCTGATCAAGAATACGTCGCTGCACGAGGCATTGCAGGTTTGCGGTCTCGCGACCTTGACGATGTTGCGGGTGTTTATTTTGATTGCGCTGGCGAGTGTGATCTGGGTGCCGATCGGCGTATGGGTCGGCATGCGGCCGCAGGTTACGCAGATCGTGCAGCCGGTCGCGCAATTCATGGCGGCATTTCCCGCGAATTTGCTGTTTCCCATCGCGGTCTACGGCATCGTCACTTGGCAGCTCAATCCGGATATTTATTTGAGTCCGCTCATGATATTGGGCACGCAGTGGTACATTTTGTTCAACGTCATCGCCGGCGCCACCGCGATCCCGGCTGAAATGCGCTACGTGACGGCAAATTTTCGCGTGCGCGGTTGGCTGTGGTGGCGCAAGGTGGCGCTGCCCGCGGTGCTGCCGTTCTACGTGACGGGCGCCATCACCGCATCGGGCGGCTCGTGGAACGCCGCCATCGTTGCCGAATTGGCGACCTGGGGGAACACTCAAGTCGAGGCGCGCGGCCTCGGCTCATACATCGCGGAAGCAACGGCGGCCGGGGATTTTCACCGCATCGTGTTAGGAATCGGCACCATGAGTCTGTTCGTGGTCGTCATCAACCGGCTCTTCTGGCGCCCCTTGTATTACTACGCAGAGCGCAAATATCGGCTAACTTGAGGAGTTGAATCCATGAACAGCTCGCCGCTGCTCCAGTGCACCGATGTACGCAAAGCATTTCCCAAACCGGACGGTGCGGAATTGCTGGTGCTCGAGGGCATGAACCTCGAATTGCGCGAGGGACAGATTGTCGGGCTGTTGGGACGCTCGGGTTCGGGCAAATCGACATTGCTGCGCTTGATCGCGGGATTGGCCGAGCCGAGCGCGGGCCACGTGCACTACCTCGGCCAGCCGATCGTGGGTCCGGCATCGGGCATCGCCATGGTGTTTCAAAGCTTTGCGCTGTTCCCGTGGCTCACGGTCTTCGAGAACGTCGCGCTCGGCCTGGAGGCGCAGCGCATGCCGCGCGCAGACATCCGAAAACGTTCGCTGGCGGCCATCGACCTCATCGGCCTCGACGGCTTCGAGTCCGCCTATCCGCGCGAGCTCTCGGGCGGTATGCGGCAACGTGTGGGATTCGCCCGCGCGCTGGTGGTGCATCCGAATATTCTGCTGATGGATGAACCCTTCTCGGCGCTCGATGTGCTCACCGCCGAGACGCTGCGCACGGATTTCCTCGATCTCTGGTCGGAAGGCCGCATGCCGATCAAGGGCGTCATCTTGGTCACTCATAACATCGAAGAAGCCGTCCTGATGTGCGATCGCATTTTGGTATTCGGCAGTAACCCGGGGCGGATTTTAAGTGAAATCAAGGTTTCGCTGCCGCAGCCGCGCAATCGCCTCGACCCGAGCTTCCGCGAGTTGGTGGAGCGGATCTATGTCGAAATGACGGCACGGCCGCAGTCGGGCGCCAGCGCGCGCCAGGAACGATTTCCCGGGCTTGGCATCGGCAGTCAATACCCTCAGGTGTCCTCGAACCTGTTGGCCGGCCTGATGGAGACCGTCGCAGCCCCGCCGTTCAACGGCACCGCCGATTTACCGAAGATCGCCTCGGATCTGCAGATGGAGATCGACGAATTGTTTCCGGTGGCGGAGACGCTGCAGATGCTGCGCTTCGCCGAGCTCGAGGGCGGCGATCTGAAACTGACGCCCGAGGGCCTGGCGTTTGCGAAAGGTGCCCTCGATGAACGCAAGCGAATTTTCTCGCGTCATTTGTTGACATATGTGCCGCTGGCGGCACACATCCGTCGGGTTTTGGATGAACGCGCGTCACATTCGGCACGCAAAAGCCGGTTCATCGACGAGCTCGAGGACTTCATGAGCGAGGAGGCGGCCGACCAAACCTTGCGCGCGGTGCTGCGCTGGGCCCGTTATGCCGAGGCATTCGCCTACGATGACGAGAATGCCATGTTCAGTCTGGAGAATCCGACTTAAAATGGCGCCCATGAGCGAAACGGCGCCTTATTTGCATTTGCACGTTCCGCCGGACGAAATGGTGAAATATATTCAGGATTTGATGACGCTGCCGCATGGCGAAATCGCCGCCAGTTCGGCGTTGACATTGGCGCAGCGTCACTGGGGCGGCGATACACCGCTGGCGCGTGCCGCCTTATTGCGCTGGGGGGCGCTCAATTTGGCATTTCAAGACAAACGGCTCGAAACTTGGACGGTGACCCGGCAGCGCGACCGCATTCAGGTGCCCGCAGCGTTGGTGGCGGCCGCCGGCGTTGCGCCCCTGGTGCTCGATAACGAGCGGGCGGTGTTCGACATTCCGGCGCTGCTCGATGCCACGTTGGAGTTTCAACCGCCGGCGGGGCAGGCCTAACGCCCCATGACAACCGCTGATCGACCGGCGCCATTGCCGCGCCTTAACATCCTTCGTACCATCGCGCTCTACAAGCTCGTGAAGGTACTGCTGTTGCTCGCGATCGCCTATGGCGAAGTGCGCTTAAGCGATGCCTCGCTCACCGCCAAGCTGCTCGATTGGGCGTCGGCCCGCCCCTTGGGATTGGAGCACCACGTCGTGACGTGGCTGCTGGAGAAATTTAGCGGCATGAGCGCATCGCAAGTGCACGCGCTGCGCATCGTGACCTTGTCCTACGCCGCGCTGTTCGCCATCGAGGGCGTCGGCTTGTGGATGCAAAAGCGTTGGGCGGAATGGCTGACCACCATCATCACCGCCTCATTGATCCCGTTGGAGGTCTATGAGCTGTTTTTCAGGCCGAATCTCGGCAAGCTGGCGGTGCTGATCGCGAACATCGCCATCGTCGCGTACCTCGTCTGGCATGTGCTGCGGACCCGGCACAAACACGGCGATTCGGCGCCTGTTTAGGGCATTGTGAAATGATCTTCATCTGTGATGAAACAACCGGATCCGCGGTATTCTTTGAAACGCTCGTCAATACCACCGCTTGGAGATCTCATGAATAAGTCTGGAATCCTGATTACCTCTGCACTGATGACTTTTGGCCTCGCGGCTGCCGCGATGTCTGCCGATATGCCGAAGGTTGCCGCGCCGATGGCTGCTGATACGCCTGCCGCCGGCACCGCGACGGAAACGCCGAAGCCTGCCAAGAAGGCGCACAAGAAGCACAAGAAAGCGCCTGCTCCTGCGACAACCAAGTAAAATAATTGGTGCGACGCCCCGACCGCTTCACGGCGGCCGGGGCGTTTTCATTTAAGGGGTCGTCGTGCCGTTTGTCATAAAGATAGTGATTCTCGCAATCGTGCAGGGCTTCTGCGAACTGCTGCCGGTGTCGAGTTCCGCGCACGTCATCATCGCTGAAAAGCTGATGGGACTCGATCCGACCACGCCCAGCATGACTTTTTTGCTGGTCATGCTGCACACCGGCACGATGCTGGCGGTGATCGGATATTTTTGGAATACCTGGCGCAGCCGCTATTTCTCGTCCGCTTCCGCCTTCTGGTCGTTTGCGCGCAGCCTGATCATCGCCACCGTGTTCACCGCGATCATCGGCTTCGGCCTGATTTTATTCATCGAGCACGTCATCTTTCGCGGTGCGGTCAAAGCGGAGGTCGAACAACTGTTCGGCAATCTCACATTGATAGCCATCGCGCTCGCGACGGTCGGCGTGTTGATCATCGTCTCGGGACTGCGCTCCGCGGCCCGCCAGCGCCAGTCGATCGAATTCAAGGACGCGGCCTGGATCGGCGCCGTGCAGGGGCTGTGTCTGCCGTTCCGCGGCTTCTCGCGCTCCGGCGCGACCATTTCCACCGGATTGTTGTGTGGCCTCGATAAGCAACTGTTGGAGAATTACAGTTTCGCGCTGGCGGTCATTCTCACGCCGCCGGTGATCGCGCGTGAAGGCTATCGGCTGCTAGGCGCTCACGCGGCGGCGGGCCTTGCCAGCGACACCGCCGGCCTTTTGTGGCCGAGCCTCATGGGAGCGGCATTGAGTTTCGCCGCCGGCTGGCTGTCGCTCAAGTGGCTGTCTCGGTGGCTCGAGCACGGCCGCTGGCATTTGTTCGGCTACTACTGTTTATTCGCCGCCGCCGTGGTGTTCGTGCTCGGCAGATTCTATCTGGGTGAAACGGCTTAAGGTCCCTGCAGGCTCATCGATGCGTCTTGACCCCGGCCGCCGCGCGCGACTCGGCACTCGACGGTGAGAAAACCCGCGTCCACGCGCCATTGGCCCTTGACGACCAGATCGTTGCCCTCATCGAAGTAGCGCGCGCTCCAATTTTGCGGACTCAACCCCCTGCCGATGAAGGCCGCTTCCGATTCGCTCTTGCACCAATCTCTGAGTTCGCTGGCGGAATTGATCGCGACCTCGCCTCGACCCGCCATTGCCGAAGAACAGGCGAGTACGAGCAAAACGCCAGCCGGAATACGAATGAACATGCAATTGCCCCGATTGTGGTCGTTGTTTTGACGAAGTATATCAGGGATTAAAAAGCGACGGCCCCGAGCGTTGCCGCTCGGAGCCGTTGCCGACCCAACTCAACAAATTTTTTGCCGCTAGGTTAAAAGGCCATCGAAGGCCGTCGGGTCATCATCGACGTCGAAGTCGAAAGTCACGTTGTCGAGACTCTGCGGCGTGCTGTCCGCGGACTGAGCGAAGACGCTTTTCGTGAACGCCGAGAATGCCGTCGTCTGCGGAGCAGGCGGAGTCGGCGGTGTGGTCGGGGCGGCGCCATTGCTGCCGCCGTTGCACCCGGCGACCGCCGCCGCCAGCAGTGCGCTCGCCGCCAATCGCCATTTTCTTGCTGCATAGTTCATGAGTTGCTCCTTACATCGAGCCAATGGGCGAGCCGGGCAGCGGCGTCTTCAAGTAGGGAAACGCCTGATCGAAGTCGAGCGCGCTCACCGGAGCACCGTCCGTGAAGGCGACGTTGCCGACCGGTGCATTCGCGGGCGTACACAGTCCCAGGTTAGTGGGTGCCTTGTTGGCGCCGATCGGCAGCGGATAGCACAGCGCTCCCATCACGACCCGCAATGCAACATCCACCACGTCGTCACCGGGACGCCGGCCGTTCGGAAATCCCGCAAGATCGCCGCCCGCCACACCGAAGGTGCTCTGCGCAGCCGCCGGAGTCGCCGCCACCGCCGTGTTCAGACGCACCATTTCAGAGGCCGTCACCTTCGCTTGCTGATTGAGCCCCGCAAATCCCGTCAAAAACGCCGCAACCAAGTCGGTGCGCGGGAAATTATTGGGCGCAAGATTGGCGAGCGAGGTTCCCAAAGTGGCGTTCACCGGCGCGAGAAACAACGCGTTGAGAAGCGCCGGCAGACTCGGATTGGTCACGTAGCTCGCAAACTGCGCGTCGTTGACCGGCGAGCTGCTGTTGAAATGGTCTTTATCGGGAAGGCCGATAATCACCTCGTTCACCAGCGGGTTCGACAAACGCGAGACTTGCGTCCATGCGCCGCCGTTCACTTCCGGTTTTGCAAAAGTCGCGTTCTCGTTGAGAATGCGCGCCTGCCGCAAGCTTGCCGTGGTCCAGCCGCCGATTACGCCATTGCCCGATCCCTTGAGACAGGCAGCGGGCAGCTCCAAGGCAATCGACGTGATGTTCTTGTTGGCGAGCACATTGTGTGCCGCGCTTTGGGTAATGCCGCCGGGAAATCCCCGGCCGTCGCCCGCGCCGGGTGCGCTGTCGCCCTCGATCGGAACGAAGTTCACGAGGTCAAATACCTCGCCCAAATTCACCGCGAAACCTTCCTTGCGTTGTCCGACGAATACGCGACCGGGTGAACTGCAGCCCGGCACGGTAATGTTGTACATGTACTGCGCTGCGTAAGCGGCGTAGCCGGCGTCCGAGCCGAACGACTTCTGTCCGATGTAATCCATCGGCTTGGTGAATGTCGCCGAGCCGGTGGCGGCATTGGTGATGGGCGTCGCGACGCCGGTGCGGCGATCGCCCGTAACCAGGGTCAACGTATAGGTCTCGTTGAAGTTAAGATTGGCCGAACTCGACGCGGTGATTGGACCTACGTTCTTAAGTGGAACCGGGACATTGGTGGCGGCATTGGGCGGACCCACCGCGAGTGCAATGCCGGTGTTGTTATTCGCCAGCGTATTGGTGAATCTAAATTGGAACGTCAGGTCTTCTTTGGCATCGCCGTTGTTGTCGATTTCGATTTCGTACAAAGCGGCCGGATCGAGCGCGAAATAGTTCGGGCCGCCATAGGGGTCTTGCAAAGGAATGTAGTTGGCGATCAAGGTGACGTAGGCCGAACGGCCGCTTTCGTAACTGTTGAACATGTAAAAATCGGTGCCGTCCACGGTCGGTAGGCGGGAGATATTCGGTGCCTCGCGATGACTCGAAGCGAATGCCAGCATGGGTACCGACAGTGCGGCGACCACGGTCCAGGGAAACTTAGCCATGAAATCCTCCTTAAAAATCAGTGGGCGCGGTCCGATTGCCGCGCCGGTCCTAGGCTTACGTGGTGGGAGGCACTCTGGATGCGGCCGCGTTCGCGGGATTGGTATGATTTTGAGTGTGCGTAACCTGCGAGTGAGCGCTGCGGCGGTGCTGGTTCTGTGGCTGTTCGGCCCAACACCCGCGCCGGCAGCGGAATTTCGTGCTGGAAAATTGACCGTAGCCGAGCCATGGTCGCCACCCACCCCGCCGGTCGCTGCGGTGGGCGTTGTATATCTTTCAATCAGCAACAGCGGACCGAGTGCCGACCGCTTGGTGGCCATTACCAGCCCTGTTGCCCGCAAGGTGGAAATTCATGAGAGCCGAACGGTGCAGGGGACGATTCAGATGCGCGCGGTGGCCTCCATCGAATGTCAGCCGGGCGTTACCAAGATCGAGCCGGGCGGTGTGCACATCATGCTGCTGGGTCTGACCGCGCCTCTGACCGCCGGCACCCGCTTTCCGCTCAACTTGCAATTTCGCGACGCCGGCGCATTGACGATTGAGGTTCTGGTGGGCGGGGCCGAATGAACGCCGTCGACATCGCCCATCTCATCCAAATCGCGCTCACCCCTATTTTTCTCATCTCGGCGATCGGCATCACGCTCAACGTACTGACCAATCGGCTGGCGCGCATCGTCGACCGGGCGCGGGCGATCGAAGACGAAGTGCGCGAGGCGAAACGGCCGCACGATGCCGGGGAGTTGCACGCGACGCTCAACGTGCTGGCGCGGCGCGCTCGCTATATCAACTCGGCGATCACGCTGATCACCCTGTCCGCCTTGTTTATCGCGCTGGTGGTGGTGATGCTGTTCGTCAATGCGTTCTTGCGCTGGGATTTATCGGTGTTCATCGCCTGCATGTTCATCTTGTCGATGCTCACCTTGGCGGGAGCCTTGACGGCGTTTCTGATCGAAGTACGCATCGCGACCAACACCTTGAGGATTGGCATCGAGGCGGCGTCGCGACACGGTTAGGGGGCTTTCGATGCCTCGCGTACCGCGATCGGCACATTGCAAAGTTCGATGTGGCCGGCGGGCACTTTGAAGAATTCCTCCGGCCGGTTGCGGCGCGATTCGATCAGCGCGGCGAATGTCGCGCTGTCGGTGCGAATCACTTCGAGGTTGGAGCGCTGCGCCGCGGCAACCTCGGCGGCGAGGCGCACCGACTTGATGGGAATCGGGGTTTCGCTCTGGGCGTAAAACCCCATGGCCGCGCCGCCGCGCGGCAGCGCTGAGAGCAGCTCCATACCCTGCACCACGCGGCCTACGAGTGCGACGTTGCGGTCCAAATGCCGCGGCGCGTGCCCGATCACCACGTAGAGCTCCGCGCCGCTGCCGCTTTGCACGTCGAGGTCGCGGCCCACGCCCACCATGCCGTAGCAATGCGCCAGCCAGGTGCGATGCAGTGCGGGGGACCTTGCGACCGGGAAGCCGTCGGAAAATCCCACCTCGGGTGCGTAGACATCACCGTCGGGCAGCCGCGTGAACGGCATCTTTCGCACCGTCGGGGTGTCGAATTCCGGGGCAAGCTTGCCAATGCCGGCCGGTAGAGCGCGCCGATTATCGGGATCCCCCCATTGCACCACGTAGTTATCCTGGACCCGGACGATGGACAGCGCATCGAAATACCGTGCCCGGGTCAAGGCCTTGATGTTGGCTACGTGCAGCGGTGCAAAACCCGGCGCGAGCTCGATGACCACGCGGCCGCCGGCCAGTTCGACATACAGCGTATTGTTGGGATCGAGCGGCCGCCAATCGGCCGGTGCCGAGGCGGCGAGCACATCCGGCATGCTCGGATGGGTGCCGCTCCACGCCGGCAGGGTCAAAAAGGCCAGCGCGGCCAGCGTGAAAAACTTACCATTGCGCGGCATGGAACCAGTATTGCACAAATCAGCGAAGCCTCCGGCGGGGAGCGCCCTGCGTCGCATCGTCATCGGTTGCGCCGTGCTGCTGGTGTGGTCCGCGGGCGGTCTTGAGGTTACATCCGGGCAAGGGTATCCCGGCGGCGGTGGTGCAATGCCGGGCGGCCGCGGCGGCATGCAGACCGCGCCGGGCGATGAAATACCGAGCACGCCGGCCCCTGAGAAACCGGACAAGGCGGCGAAGAAAGCATTTCAAGCCGGCGTCAAGTCGCTCAACAAGGCGCGCGAGTACACAGAGATCGCCGCCAAGGCGACCAACCCCGACAAGAAGGCAGACGCGCTCGACAAGGTGAGCGACGCCTATGGCAGGGCGCTCGATCAATTCACGGAGGCGTTGAGCAACAAGGGCGACATGGTCGAAGCCTGGAACAACGTCGGCTACATTCATTTGCAGCTCGGCGCCTACGGCGAGGCGATCGACGATTACAATCACACGCTGGCGATTGATCCGAATTTGCTCGAGGCGGTGGAACATCGCGCCGAGGCGCACATGGCGGTGGACCGATTGGACGACGCCCAAGCAGCGTACATGAGTCTGTTCAATCACTCGCGTCCGCTCGCCGATCAATTGCTGGTGACGATGCAGAAGTGGCTGCAGAGTCATCGGGCCGCAGCGAACGGCATGCGTCCCAAGGACATCGAGGCCTTCGGCAAGTGGCTGGACGAGCGCGAAACCATCGCCAAGCAAACGGCGTCTAATCCTTAAGCGGGGAACTTCGCGCGGCGGAAAGAGCGTCGAGTTCGCTACGCATGCGGCTCACCGCTGCTTCGAGATCGGCGACGCGTTGACTTAAAGTCGGGCCGGCGCTGCCCGCGGCCGGTTCCAGATCGTGAGGCTCTTCCACCGACTCGATGTTTCCCGAGAAAAGATGCGCGTAACGCGACTCCCGCGCACCGGACGCGCGCGGCAGTCGCGCGACGAACGGGCCGTCTTCCCGCGTCATCAGGCTGCGCAGCGTGGCCTCGACTTGGTCGGAGTCCGTGAACTCGCACAGGCGGTTGGTGCGGGCGCGCAGTTCACCCGGCGTTTGCGGCCCACGCAGCAGCAGCACGCACAGGATGCCGAGTTCTTGCGGGGAGAATTTGAGCGAGCCGAATTCCGTGTTGCAAAAACGCTGTTTGTACTTGGTCACCCGGCCGCCGTAACCCGCGGACTTGTCGCTGACCAGGTATTTTTTCATCAACGAGTCCACCGCTTGCTGCACGGCGGGCTCGCCAAGCTCGAGGACCGGCTCGCGGTTGGTCTTCTGGTTGCAGGCGTTGGTGAGCGCATTCAGCGACAGCGGATACTGGTCCGGGGTGGTGATTTCCTTTTCAATCAGACAACCGATGACACGGGCCTCGTTGGCGGAAAATTCAATATTCATGTTTGTCTTCCAAGTCGGCGCGGGTTGATTTAGGGTAACGGCCTCAAGTCCCTAAGGATATCGCAATGAAGACCCAAGCCGCAGTCGCCACCGCCGCCAAAAAGCCCCTGGAAATCCTCACCGTCGATTTGGACGGGCCGAAAGCAGGCGAAGTGCTGGTCGAGATCAAGGCCAGCGGAGTCTGTCACACGGACGAATTCACGCGCTCGGGCGCGGATCCGGAAGGGTTGTTTCCCGCGATTTTGGGACACGAAGGGGCGGGCATCGTGGTCGACCTCGGACCGGGCGTGACCACGTTGCGTAAAGGCGATCATGTGATTCCGCTCTACACGCCCGAGTGCCGGCAGTGCAAATCGTGCACCTCGCACAAGACCAATCTTTGCACCGCCATTCGCGCTACCCAGGGCAAAGGGTTGATGCCGGACGGCACCAGCCGCTTCTCCATCGGCAAGGACATGATTCATCACTACATGGGCTGCTCCACGTTCTCGAATTTTACGGTGCTGCCGGAGATCGCGTTGGCGAAAATCCGCGAGGACGCGCCGTTCGACAAGGTGTGCTACATCGGCTGCGGCGTAACCACCGGGATCGGCGCGGTGATCAAAACGGCCAAAGTGGAGGCGGGCGCCAACGTGGTGGTTTTCGGCCTGGGCGGCATTGGCCTGAATGTGGTGCAAGGTGCGCGCATGGTGGGCGCGAACAAAATCATCGGCGTGGATTTGAATCCGGGCCGCAAGGCGCTCGCGGAGAAGTTCGGCATGACGCATTTCGTCAACCCGAAGGAAGTGCAAGGCGACTTGGTCGCTCACTTGGTGGAGCTGACCGGCGGCGGCGCCGATTATAGTTTCGAATGTGTCGGCAACGTCGAGCTCATGCGCCAGGCGCTCGAGTGCTGCCATCGCGGCTGGGGCGTGTCGGTGGTGGTTGGCGTCGCCGGCGCCGGCAAGGAGATCAGTACCCGGCCGTTCCAACTGGTGACCGGGCGGGTCTGGAAGGGAACGGCGTTCGGCGGCGTGCGCGGGCGCACCGAGGTGCCGCAAATCGTCGACTGGTACATGGACGGCAAGATCAACATCGATGATCTCATCACTCACAAGATGCCGCTCACCGACATCAACAAGGCTTTCGATCTGATGCATTCCGGCGAATCGATCCGCAGCGTGGTGGTGTACTGATGAGCGCTGTGACGCTGGTTTCGGAACACGGCTGCTTCGGCGGCGTGCAGCGGTTCTACAAGCACGACTCGCGCGAGGTCAGCGGGCCGATGAAATTCTCCGCGTATATTCCGCCGCAGGCGCGCTCCGGAAAGGTGCCGGTGCTGTACTACTTGTCGGGACTAACCTGTACCGAGGAGACTTTCCCCATCAAGGCGCATGCGCAGCAGACGGCGGCGGAATTGGGCTTGATGCTGATCGCGCCCGATACAAGTCCGCGCGAACCGCGTCTGCCGGGCGATGCCGACAGCTGGGATTTCGGGTTCTCGGCAGGCTTCTACGTCGACGCCACCGAGGCCCCGTGGTCCAAGTACTATCGCATGTACAGTTATGTGACACGCGAGTTGCCGGAGGTGGTCGCCGCCAATCTGCCGGTGGCGGCGAATGCCACCGGCATCTTCGGCCATTCCATGGGCGGCCACGGCGCGCTGATCTGCGCGCTCAAGAATCCCGACCGTTATAAATCAGTGTCCGCATTTGCGCCGATTGCGGCGCCGATGCAGTGTGCTTGGGGCAAGAAGGCGTTCAGCAACTATCTAGGCGCGGACATCGAGAAATGGCGCGAATACGATGCCAGCGAGCTGGTGGCGCGCCAACCTTTTCCCGGTCCGATACTCATCGATCAGGGCACGGCCGATCAATTTCTGGTCGAGCAGCTGCTGCCCGAGAAATTCTCGGCGGCCGCTGCAAAATCGAAGCAGGCGCTCACCTTACGCATGCAGCCGGGCTACGATCACGGCTACTACTTCATGCAGACCTTCATGGCGGAGCACTTGCAGCATCACGCGAAACAGCTCAAGAATTGACCCGTCCGCGATAACGAGTATCATCTCGGCTCGCGCAAGGTTCCCGCAAGGGACTTAAATTGGAACGCGGTTCAAAACCGCGGCTGCCCCCGCAACTGTAACCGGCGAGCGAAGGTCCACGAATCCACTGAGGCGATGGCCTTGGGAAGGGGGACTGAAGCGACGACCCGGGAGCCAGGACACCCGCCTCGCGCAGTCGTCCTGTTATTGGCCGGGGTGTGCTGATAGCTGCGGGGGAAACCGTCGCGACGACCGTGTGGAGTCGTCGTCGCGGAGCCGTGAAGTTGGAAACAATTCAGCATAAATGTGCGTTCGCGTGCCGGCTCTTGGGCCAATCCAGGAGTACCTCGTGCGCAAATTACTGTCGCTTGCCATTGCATCCGTCCCTTTCATGAGTATCGCGGCGCTCGCCGCCGACCCAGACAACCTCAACACCGTGGTGGTCACTGCGACGCGGATTCCAACGCCGGAACTCGAGGTCGCGAGCAGTATTTCGGTGTTCACGGCGGATGAGATAGCCGACCGGCAGATTAAAACACTGCCGGATTTATTGCAGCAGGTTCCCGGGCTCAACGTCGTTCAGTCGGGCGGTCCTGGCGGCCAAACCTCGGTGTTCATGCGCGGCGCGAATTCCAATCAAACCAAGGTGTTGGTCGACGGCATCGATGTCAGCGATCCCAGCAGTCCCGTCGGCACGTTCGACTTCGGCCAGTTCCTGACTGAGGACATTCAAAAGGTCGAGATCTTGCGCGGTCCGCAAAGCGGTCTGTACGGTTCCGACGCCATTGGCGGGGTGATCAGCGTCATCACTAAGAGCGGCTCAGGCCCGGCGCAATTCAACGCTGCCGTCGAAGCGGGCTCGTTCGACACGTTCAATCAGAGCGCGGGTTTGAGCGGATCGCTCGACCGGTTTCACTATGCAGCCAATATCGAGCATTACCACTCCGGCGAAACGCCGGTAACGCCGTTGGATTTGCTGGCGCCGGGCGAGCGGCGCATCGACGACTACTTCGACAATGTGACCGGCTCGACCAAGCTTGGCTTCGATGTGAGCGATGATTTCGATCTCGGCCTGGTGGCACGCTACACCAATTCGCATCTGCGCATCACCGGCGAGAACGAAGCCAATTACCCCGCAGACTTCCCGGACGCGACGCAGAGCGAGAACGATACGCATCAGTATTACGCGCGCGCCACCGCGCATCTGAAGTCGTTTGCGGATGCGCTCGAGCAGACTCTGGGCATTGCCTACAGCAACATCAAGTCGTTCGAGACCGGTCCCGACGGACCGGAGAGCGATTTCTTCGGCGAGCGCGTTAAAATAGACTGGCAGGGGATCGCCCGGCTCGCCGCCGATGAAAAGCTGGTGCTCGGAGCCGAGCACCAGCGCGATGAGATGACGGTGCCAATCTCCGCGAGCACCACGATCGATTCCGGATATGCGGAATTGCAGTCGAATTTCGGCAACTCGCTGTTCAACACCTTGAGCGTGCGTTACGACGACAACGACCGGTTCGGCGGTAAGGTCACTTATCGCGTGGCGCCGGCATACGTCATTGAAGAGACCGGAACCAAGTTCAAGGCCAGCGTCGGCACCGGCTTCAAAGCGCCGACCCTCTCGCAAATGTTCCAGAATTTCCCAGAGTTCTATTTCTCCGCCAATCCGAATCTCAAGCCAGAGAGCAGCTTGGGCTACGATGTGGGATTCGAGCAGGGTGTTGGCAAGCAGGGGGTGCGTTTCGGTGCAACCTACTTTCGCAACAACATCAAGAATCTGATCGCCGACAATACCGACTTCTCGACCTACATCAATGTTGGCCGTGCGGTGACGCAGGGCGTCGAGAGTTTCCTTGCCTACCAGCCGCTGAAGGATCTCGAGTTTAGATTGGACTACACCTACACGGAGGCCACCGATGAAATACTCGATCAGGAACTGCTGCGCCGGCCGAAGCACAAGTTCGACTTGAACGGCGAATGGCACGCGACCGAGCGCCTGTCGCTCAATGCCAATGTCCTGTCGGTCGGCTCTTGGATCGACGGTAATCGGGATTTCTCGATTCCGCGCCTGACCGAGCCCGGCTACACCACCGTGAACGTCGCGGCCGGCTATGATCTGACGACGAACCTCGCGGTCTATGGCCGAATCAACAATTTGTTCGATCGACACTATCAAAACCCGGATGGCTTCCTGCAGCCGAGCCTTGGCGCCTTCCTCGGAATCAAGGTACGCCTCTGAAGCGCAAGCGCTGCGGTCTCGGTTTCGCCGCGGCGCTCGTTCTGTCGAGCGTCACGGCTGCGTCCAGCGCGAAGCCGCAGCATGTGATGTCGCTCAATCTATGCAGCGACGAGTTGTTGCTCGATCTCGTGCCGAGCAGCCGGATCGCGTCGGTCACCTACTACGCACGATCGCGAAGCAACGCCTATCGTTGGTCCCAGGCGGCGGCCGTTCCCATCAACTATGGTCTGGCGGAGGAAGTGCTCGCACAACAACCCGACCTGGTGTTGGCAGGTACCTACACCACGCCCGCGACCCGCGCGCTGTTGAGAAGAGTCGGGATCCCACTCATCGAAGTGCCGCCGGCCAACAATTTCGCCGAGATCCGCGCGGTGACGCGCTTGGCGGCGCGTGCGCTTGGTGAGCAAGCTCGCGGCGAAATGCTGATTGCAGAAATGGATGCCACGCTCAAGTCTTTGGCGCGCAGCAAACCGCCGCAAGTCATCCGGGTCGCAAGTTGGAACGGCGCGGGTACGGTTCCCGGCAAGGGCTCGCTGTTCGATGCAATTCTGTCCGCTGCGGGCGGCTTGAATGTGGCGGCCCCCTCGCCGGGCATGCGCGGCGGTTCGTTCGACATCGAAGAGTTGTTGTTCGCGCGCCCGGACGTGCTTGCCTATGGTGCGGACAGCGACGGCGTCCCGGTTCTGCGTACCGACGGCGATGAGCATCCGCTGATCCTCAAAGTCTACGCGCGCCGGCGGGTGTCCTATCCGGAAGTCCTCTACAGCTGCGGGGTACCCGAAAGCGCGGACGCGGCGGTCGCGCTCAGAGCCAAATTGATTGCCGCGATGCAGACGGGCATCGGCCAATGAGGGGCTCATGGCTGACACCGGTGATCATTGTCACGCTGGCAGTGGTATTCGTGATGTCGCTGCTGATCGGTCGAGTGTGGCTCAACCCGCTGCAAATAGTTCATGACATGCTCGCGCCCACCCCGCAGCTTGCGGCATTGATCGTGACGGATCTGCGGTTGCCGCGCGCAGTGCTCGCGTGCATCGTGGGCGCGACGCTCGGTTTGTCGGGCGCGGTGCTGCAGGGCCTGACCCGCAATCCGCTCGCCGAGCCCGGCCTGCTCGGTGTTTCCGCGGGCGCGTCATTGGGAGCGGTGATCGCGATTTATTTTGGCATGACCTCGCTGTTTGAAATGGCCGGTCCGGTCATGGGACTTGTGGGCGCGCTCGCCGCCAGCGCGCTCACCTTTGCCCTCGGCCGCAACGGCGGCACGCTGGCGCTCATTTTGGCCGGAACGGCGGTATCGGGGCTGGCGGCGGCGCTCATTGCGGTCGCGTTGAATTTGGCGCCGAATCCATACGCCGCCTACGAGATCATGACGTGGCTGATGGGATCGTTGGCGGATCGCAGTTGGAACAATGTGCTGTTGGTGCTGCCCTTCGTCAGCATCGGCTGCGCGATGCTGTTTTATACGTCCAAGGGCATCGACGCCCTGTCTTTGGGTGAGATACAGGCGCAAAGCCTCGGGATCGACCTGCGGCGGCTGCGAGTTCTGGTCGTGCTCGGCACCGCATTGGCGGTCGGCGCCACCACTTCGGTGACCGGAGCGATCGGTTTCATCGGTCTCGTGGCGCCGCACTTGGTTCGGCCATGGGTCGGCCATCATCCACGGCGCATTCTCCTCCCTGCGGCGGCGTTGGGCGCGCTATTGCTGTTGTCGGCCGACATGGCGACGCGACTCATCCGCATTGGACCCGAGATCAAACTTGGCGTGTTCACCAGCCTCATCGGCACGCCGTTCTTTTTTTGGCTCGTGATCCGGTTGCGAAGGACTTCGCCGTGACCACTTTGCTTGCCTCGGATATTGTCGTGCGACGTGACGGGCGCAGTATCGTGCAGGGCGTATCGTTGCGGGCCGCCGCCGGTGAATTCATCGCAGTCGTCGGCGCCAATGGTGCGGGTAAGTCGACCCTGCTCGCGACGCTTGCCGGACTGCTCAGAGCCGATTCCGGGCGGATCGAATTGAACGGCACGCCGCTGCTTGAGCTATCGGGCACGATGCTCGCGCGCACTCGTGCTTACTTGCCGCAAAACGCCCGCTGCGAGTGGCCCATCTCGGTCGAGCGTCTGGTCGCGCTCGGTCTCACGCCGACGCTGCCCGTATTCGGCGGTTTCACCACGGACGACCAGACGAAGATCACGCGCGCGCTGCAGAGCTGCGACTTGCTGGCACAGCGCGAGCAACCGGCGACCTCGCTGTCGGGTGGAGAACTTGCTCGGGCCATGCTGGCCCGAGCCTTCGTCAGCGATCCAGCGCTCTTGATCGTGGATGAACCGGTCGCGGGCTTGGATCCGAGCCACGCGCTCGCTGCGATGCGCCGCCTACAATCGTTCGCGACCGAGGGCAGGCTGGTCATCGCCTCGATGCACGATCTGACCTTGGCGGCGCGCTATGCAACCCGAATCGTGGCTCTGCGCCAGGGTCGCGTCGAATGTGACGGCCCGATGCAGGGCCTGACGCCGGAGTTGATTCGCGCGGTGTTCGATATCGAAGCCCATGTGCTGGGTTCAGCCGAGCGAACCTACATCGACTATTTAGACCCCGCCTGACGCGCTCGCAGGGTTATCGAGTCTGTACCAGCGGCTCGGAGGTGATGCGCCCATCAAAATCGGTCCATACGTGCTGCGCGAAGTCGTACAGCTTGCAGCTGCGCACGGTGTTCCAGTAGTAGCGCCACGTGAACACTTCGGAATTGAGCCGCTCATCGAGCGTGGCGGTGAGCCGCGCCTGGGCCTCTTTCAGGCGATACAACGGGATGCCCATGTTCACATGATGAGCGCCGTGTTCGAGGATGTAGTGAATCAAGCCGTCGAGCGGGCGCATCAGCTTGATGTGCACGGTGGTGGTCGCATAGCCGGCGTTGGCCGACCACTCGTCGCGCCGCTCGTACCAGGCCACGCGCGGGTGCGTGTGCTGCACGTAAATCACGAAACCCATCAGGCAATTCCACAGGAAAAACGGCACCACGAAGCCGAAGACCAACAGCGACCAAATGGATTTACCGGTGTACACGCCCCATACCACCAGGCCCCCGACCCAGAGCAAACCGAAGGCGGCCACCAACAGGCTGTCCCAGGTGTAGCTGATGCGGCGGGTGGTGACGTGTGCACGTCCGGGAAAAAAGAGCTTCTTCCACCACATTTCGATCATGTAATACACGCCTTGCCCGACACCGCTGCGATACACATGCTCGAGCTTGCGGCGAATCCACGGCAGGCGCGCAAACTCGTCGGGCGAGTAGGGCGTCCAGACATAGTCGCGGCCTTTCAAATTGGTGAAACCGTGATGCGCCAGGTTATGCCCGATTTCCCACAGGCTGTACGGGGTCAGCGACGGCAAGAACGCAATTCTGCCGATCCATTTGTTGAGCGTCTTGTTGCGCGTGTAGGAACCATGGCAGGCATCGTGACCGATGACGAACAGGCGAGCGATCCACAAGGCCGCCACCAGCGAGGCGAAAACTTTGACCCACCATGCTTCCACGAACAAAAGGCTCGCGATCGACACGCCGAGCACCAGCCAATCGAGCAAGAACCAAATGATCGGCGTCGCGATGCCGCGCTCGATCGTGAACGGTTGCAGCAGCTTTTGAAATTTGAAGCGCGACTTGTCGGCAGATACCGCCGCAGCCCCGTCCTCTGTTTTCGGTGTGGGAGGTGTTTGCATTCGAAACTCCAGCCTTGACTCGACCTTAGGGCCCCCGAGGATCTTGCATAATACGGCCTCTGCGGGCGTTCGGCACGGAAATGCGTTCAGTTTCTAGGCGGTCTCGGCGTCGGGCCACAGCAGGACCCCTAAATGCTCGCAGGCCTCGATGAGGGCCGTGGCGGCCTCGCGGGTGCTTGCGTCCAGGCGGCGGTCGTGGGTCAAAAGCCAGGTCAGCCGGGCCCGCCGCGAGCGGGCGGACGGTTCGCTGTCGAAAAGGGCCGGAAACAGGCCCAGGGCGTCCACGAATTCGCGCATTGCCGCGGTACACGGGGCATTCGGCGCCGGGGTCAAGAGCAGTTTCAGCCAGGTGACGCAGCGTTTGGCGAGCCCGGCACGCGTGATGCCGAGGCTGGTGCGGCGCCGCGATTCCCCATCCGCCAGTGAATCGGCGAGATTCCGATAGCGCTCGACCGCCGACTCATCGGCGGCCAGCGCGGGGCTTGCGTCCGACAGCACCGACCTCAATATGTCCGCCAACAGCAGCGACAGCGACTCGGCCAAGAACCGTTGACACTGTTCCGTATCCGGACGTGCCAATTGTTCCCAAGATAGAGGACCACCAATTCGTCTGGCGTTCGGCGACTTTGACATGCACTACAGTGTAGCGGCTCCGCCGCTCATCGCAACTGTGTCAATATGCGATCGACGTCACCGGGTTGCGAATATTCGCCAATTCGAGGTCGGCTCGCGGTTCCCGACCCGGGCCTTAAAAAAATTAATCCAAATCGGAGGACATCCGTCTGGAAGCTAGAGCTCTACTCGCGCCCGAGCAGTGCGTGTCGCTGGCAGCGGGGGTGCGGCGGATCGTCGCCGGCAACGCCGGCTTGATGACCGGACCCGGCACCAATACCTACCTGGTCGGATCGCGGGACGTGACCGTGCTCGATCCCGGGCCGGACGATGATCGACACTTTGACGCCATTATGTCCGCTGCCGATGGCGCCATTCGATGGATCGTCGTGACGCATACCCATCAGGACCATTCGCCGCTGGCGAAACGGCTTGCCGCTCAGACCGGCGCCGAGCTCATCGGTTTGCCGCCGCCGCAGGACGGCCGGCAGGACACCACGTTCGTTCCAAGCCACAGCCCCGCGGACGGCGAGCGCCTGGCACTTGGCGAGATGCCGCTGATTGCGATTCATACCCCCGGCCACGCCTCGAACTGCGTGTGCTACTTATTGCAGCAGGAACGACTGCTGTTCACCGGCGACCATGTGCTCGAGGGGGTCTCGCCGGTGATCATCCCGCCGGATGGCGACATGGCCGCGTATCTTCATTCGCTCGACAAGCTGCAAGCCTACGACTTTGAGTTCATCGCTCCGGGGCACGGCGGCGTGATGGAGCGCGGCAAACAGGCGCTCGTCTCGTTGAAGCGGCACCGCCTGAGCCGTGAGGACAAGGTATTGCGTTGCCTCGGCCGACTTGGGTTCGCGACGCTCGATGTATTGACCACGGCGGTCTACGACGATGTGCCGGTCGAGCGGCATCGCTGGGCGCGCCTGTCGCTCGAGGCGCATTTGATCAAGCTGGCGCGCGAGGCGCGCGCCACCGCACAAGACGGGATTTGGCGGCTCCGCCAGCTTTGATGCGCGGGCTTCGGGTAGAGCTGCACGCGGCGAGCGTGCGGCGCGGCGAGAACTGGGCGTTGCGCGAGGTTTCCTGGGCATTGCAGCCTCGCGAGCGCTGGGCTTTGCTCGGCGACAATGGCTCAGGCAAGACCCAATTGCTCAAACTTTTGTGCGGCGATGTCTGGCCGACGCCCGGCCGGCGGCAACGCAGAGCGCGCAGCTACTCACTCGACGGTCGTGCCATCGATCTTACCGAAGCCAAGCGCCGTATCGCCTACGTGGGCGCCGAGCAGCAGGACAAATACGTGCGCTACGGTTGGAATCTGCGCGTGCACGAGATCGTCGCGACCGGTCTGCATGGCACCGATCTTTTGCTGAACCCCGTGACCGCGGCGCAGGCAAAACGCATCGCCGCCATGCTCAAGGACTGCGCGATGGTGCGGCATGCCGAACGCCGCTTCCTGTCTTTGTCGTACGGACAACAACGGCTGGCATTGCTGGCGCGCGCGCTGGTGCAGAATCCGGACTGGTTGCTGCTCGATGAATTCTATAACGGCCTCGATGCCGATTTTCGCCGCCGCGTCGACGCGGTGCTCAGTCGCGCGCGCCAAGGGGGCCAATCCTGGGTGGCAAGTGCGCATCGGGCAGCCGATGTGCCGCGCGGTACCGGCCGTGTGCTTGAATTAACTGCTGGGCGCATCAGCGCCGTCAAACCCCTGCGGCGCTCGGCATTGCGGGATCTTGCGCGGCGCGCCGGCGAAAATTTGCCCGCTGCACGGCGCACGGCGCGCAGCAGCGCGAGCGCAGCGCCGCTCGTGCGCCTGTCGAACGTGAAACTGTACGTCGACTATCGATTGGTGCTTAAGGACCTCGATTGGCAGTTGCGCGAGGGCGAGCACTGGGCGGTGTTCGGCGCCAACGGCGCCGGCAAGTCGAGTTTCCTGAAGCTCCTGTACGGCGATCTCGCGCCGGCGCAGGGAGGACAGATCGAGCGCAGCGGCCTTGCGACGGGAACTCCCATGGCAGAGTGGAAACGGCAGACTGGCTTCGTCTCGCCCGAGTTGCAAAGTGACTACGGCATCGATGTCAGCGTCGCCGACCTGGTCGTGAGCGGCCGGCACGCGAGCATCGGTCTCATCGATGAGGCGACCGTTGAGGAACGGCGCGCGGCGGCGTATTGGCTGCGATTTTTCAGGCTTACATCGATGGCGAAGCGCCGGCCGCGCGAACTGTCGTACGGACAGATGCGCCGCGCGCTGCTCGCGCGCGCCATGACTGCGGAGGCGCGCCTGTTGCTGCTGGATGAGCCGCTGACCGGACTCGATCCCACGCAGCGCGCCATCATGAAGCGCTTGCTGGAAAAGCTGATGCGGCGCCTCACGCTCGTGATCGCCGTGCATCATCCGGAAGATTTGCCGCGAGGCATCAGGCACGCTTTGCGGTTACATAATCGGCGCGCGTTGATCGTCACATCCTAGTTCTGCGACATCCGTCTGCGGCAGCGGCTTGTCAGCCGGCAACACTTCGCTCCTCGCACACCAGAACTCAAGGATCGGATTATGTTGCGTGTCTGTGTCGCCTCGATGCTTGCCATGACCGCAGCCTGCGGCCACTCCGATTTTGCCGTGCGTTCGGTGCCGAGCATCGCGGCCGAGAATGTCGGCAAGCCGGTGAGCAAACTGCAGGAGGCATTCGGCGAGCCGCGCAAGATCGACCAGGGCGCGACCCGATGGGTGTACGTGTGGTTCCTTGCTGAGAAGCCGGCGGGCGCACCTGTGGGCTTTCACGGCTGCGAAATGGAAGTCACGGTCGATCCGCGCTCGCAGCGGGTACTCGGGTATTCCTTGTCGAACATCGGCTGGTCGAGCTGCCGCGACGTGGAACGCAAGATTCGTGTAGCCGAGAGCTAACCGGGGCTAAACTAACGGGCCCGGCGCGCGGCGCCGTGCACCCGGAGTTAGTCGTTGTATCTCATACCGATTCTGTCCATAGCCGTGCAGGTCGGCTTGATCGTGCACGTCATCAAGACCGGCCGAAATATGCTGTGGATCTGGGCCCTCGCGCTGCTGCCGCTGGTCGGAGCCATTGCCTACGTCGCCGTGGAACTGCTGCCGGAACTCATGGGCGGCCGAACGGCGCGCCGCGCCAAGTCCGGCATGCAGCGCATGATCGATCCCGACCGGGCACTGCGCCGCGCCAGCGCCGAAGTGGAAATCTCCGGAAACGTCGATGCGCGCCGGCGCTTGGCGGAGGAACAATTGGCCCGCGGCCAGTACGATGCCGCCATCGAGGTTTACCAGGGCGGATTGCGCGGTATATTCGAACACGATCCGACCTTGTTGCTTGGCCTCGCGCGGGCTTATTTCGGCAAGCAAAATTTCGCCGCGGCCCGCGAGACGCTGGAACGCCTGCGCCAGCACAACCCGGAATTCAAAGCCGCCGATGAACAATTGCTGTACGCCCGCACCCTCGAGGCCCAAGACGCGCTTGATCCGGCGGAGGGCGCCTATGCAGCGCTCGCGCCGGGATTCCCGGGTGCCGAGGCGACGCTGCGCTACGGGCTTTTGCTGAAGCGCCGCGGCAAAATCGTCGACGCGCAGCGCGTCTTCAAGGATCTGCTCGACGGTGCGAGATTGGCGCCGCCACACTATCGCAAGGCGCAAGCCGAGTGGTTGGAGCGCGCGCGCCGGGAATTGAGCTAGAATCGGACCAGAGCGCCCGGCAACGAGGAGGATCCGCAATGCGATTCATACAAAGAGCCCATGGCTACGCGCTGATTTGCGCGACGATTTTAGTTCTGGCGGCGTGCGCCGGCCAAAAAGAACCGGCGCAGAAGCTGCTCGGCGACATTGAAGCGACGGTCACCGCCGCCTCGAGCGAAGCCGCGAAATACGTTCCCGATCAGCTGGCCGATGTGCAAAGCAAACTCGGCGCCCTGAAGGCCTCGTTCGACAAACAAGACTATGCCGCCGTGGTCACGGGTGCACCGGCGGTGCTGGCCGCCGCGCAGGGCTTGGCGACGGCCGCGGCAGCCAAGAAAGACGAGGTGTTGAAAGCACTCAACGATCAGTGGACCGGACTTGCCGCTGCATTGCCCGGCGATGTCACCGCGATCCAAAGCCGCATCGATGCCTTGAGCAAGAAGAGCGCCAAGAAGGCCGCCGCGGGAGTCGATTTGGATGCGGCCAAGGCCGGTCTCGCCGATGCGACCTCGCTTTGGTCGAAGGCGCAGGCGGCGTTTGCGTCCGGCAACATGGACGAGGCGGTGAGCGCCGCAAAGGACGTGAAATCGAAAGTGGATGCGGTCGCGGCGTCGCTCAAGCTCGACTTGCCGGCGACCGCGTCGGCGCCGACTTAAGGGGACGTCATAGCGCGAGCGTGCCTTCGGTGACCAGCACCGAGCGGCCGCCGATGTGGGTCGCCACCAAGTCGCCCTGATCGACTTCGAGCCGCACGTTGACTTGTCCAGGCCGTTGCATTTGCTGGCCTTGGCGGCCGACGAAGCTCGCCGCGTGCTTGCCGAATTGGCCGAGATCCCAGAGATAGGCAGCCAACATGGCGTGCGCATTGCCGCTGACCGGATCCTCGGGGATGCCGAGCGCCGGACAGAACATGCGCGACTCGGTCGCCAGCTCATCGGGACTGCGATGCACGGCAAACACGAAAAATCCCTCGACGCCGAGTTCATTGCCGAGCGTCACCAGCGTCTCTTGATTCGGCGCGAGAGCGTCCAATTGGCGCGCATCGGCAATGGGCACGAGCAGCCGGCTGCTGCCTTTGCGCGCGACCCGCGCCGGCATGATTTCGTGTAACTGGGTTGCCGGCAGGCGCAGTGCCTCGGCGACACGCAGCGTGGTTTTGAACGGCAGCGGCGCGTCGAGCTCCGGAACGGTTTGGCGAAACTCGATGAGAGGTCCTAAGCCCGAGACCGGACGCTCGGCGTGGGCGTTGACTTCGATGACGCCGGTTCCGGAGAGTTGCCGCCAGGATCCGAGTTTTCGCCGTCGCAAGGCCAACAGCACGGCGTGCGCGGCCAGCGTCGCGTGGCCGACGAAGGGGGCTTCTTTGCGCGCGTTGAAGAACCGCAGCCGCACATCGTGATCCGGGGCGCTCGCGGCGAGCACGAAGGCTACCTCGGCATGCGCGAATTCGCGGGCAATCGCAAGCAGCGTGGCATCGCCTTGTCCATCGGCGTCGAGCACCACCGTTGCCGGATTGCCCGTGAAGCGCGTGGCGGTAAATGCGTCAACTTGAAAAATGCGCAAACTCGTCTCCGCAGCCCAAGGCGCGAGTTTTGCACGCCTCCAGCCGTCAGGCTACACTTCTATGCATTCCAATGCGCGCGGCAGTAGAAATCAGCATGTACCCCCTGACGGGGGATTACCGCCCGCCGATCCAGGCATTCATCGATCGCCTGAATACTCATCCGGGTCTGATCGTGAAGACCAATGCGCTTGCGACCCAGGTATGGGGACCTCTTGAACAAGTCATGGCCGTTCTTACCGAAGAGATTGCCCGCGCCGCGATGCCCGGGGCACCGCAACTCGTGTTCGTGATGAAGGTATTGCCCGGCCTCGCTCCGCCCAGCTCAGATTCTCGATGATCGGCGAGCTGTCGACCCAACTCGTGGGTGCTTGGCACAACACGGGTTGGATCGAATTCACCGCGGCGGTGCTGGCGGTTCTGTACCTCGTGCTTGCGATTCGCCAGCTGCAGGCGTGCTGGGCGGCGGCGTTCGTCAGTTCCTGTCTGTACGTGTGGGTGTTCTTCGGCGCGCACCTGTACATGGAGTCGGCGCTGAACGGGTTCTACGCCGCCATGGCCATCTACGGCTTTCAGCAATGGCGGCATGGCGGCGGGCAGCTCGCCGTGTGCCGCTGGCCGCTGGCGCGCCATCTTGCGGGGTTCGCCGGAGTCGCGGCACTGTCGGTGGCCAGTTCTTTTTTCTTGCGCCGTTACACGCCGGCGGCGTGGCCATTCTTGGATTCGATGGTGACTTGGAGCAGTGTATTTGCGACTTTTCTGGTGGCGCGCAAGGTCTACGAGAACTGGCACTGGTGGCTCGTGATCGACGCGGTCAGCCTGGGGCTCGACTATAGCCGCCGCCTGTATCTCACGATGCTGCTGTTCGCCCTGTACTTGATCTTGATCGTGGTCGGCATGCGGCAGTGGCGCCGAACCTTGCCGGCAGCGGCCCATGCTGCCGCTTGAAATCGAGCGCTTGGCGCTTTGCCGCGTGCCGGGGTCGGGGAGCGTCGACATTCGACGCCTGCGGGGCGGGCTCATGAATGACACGTACCGTGTGCGGCGCGACGCACAGACGTTTGCACTGCGGGTGGCATCCCGCCATGAGCATGAGTTCGGTCTCGATCGCGCCTTCGAGGCGCGCGTGCTCGCGGTCGCGGCGGCGCAAGATCTCGCTCCCGCCATCATCTACTCCGATCCGCAGGGCGGCATTCTGCTCTCACGCTGGGCGGCGGGGCATCGCTGGAATTCCGACGCGCTGCGCCGCCCGGCAAATGTCGCGCGCATCGCGCTGCTGCTGCAGCGTATTCACGCGCTGCCGCTGCCTTCGCCCGCTCGGATCATGAGCCCGAAATCGTGGGTCGACTATTATTCGGCAGCGGGCCGGGGCACCGCCGCGGCTCCCTACACCGCGGCGCTTCGCGACTCGGCGGTGACGCGCCTCGCGGCACTCGCGGCGCTGCCCGGCACAGGCCCGGTGCTTTGCCACAGCGATTTGCACACCCTCAATTTGATCGACGATGGCCGCACGCTCAAATTGCTCGATTGGGAGTACGCGCACGCCTCCGACCCCTTCTGGGATTTGGCCGGCTGGAGCGCCAATAACGATCTCAACGCAGACCTTACCGAGAGTCTCCTGGCGAATTATAGCGGCCGCTGCCCGACACCGGATGAGCGTTCGCGGCTGGCAACGCTCACCTGGCTGTACGACTACGTCTGCTTGCTCTGGAGCGAGCGCTACCTGGAAAGCGCCCGCCAACCCGGTGCGGCGCCGGACGGGGTCGCGGCGCGCGCCGCACGCCTTGCGGCGCGCCTTTCAGGCAAGTAGTCGCGCCGATTAACTTCCGGCACACTACGCGAGTGACGAACCCCGCGAGGGGATATTTTAACGGAGAGCTCAATGGCGCGGATGATCGTAGTCGACCGGGATGGCAAGGAGCATGACATCGAGGCAAAGCCCGGTCTTAAGATAATGGAGATTCTGCGTGAACTCGACTACGGAGTGGCCGCCATTTGCGGCGGGCTGTGCTCCTGCGCCACCTGCCATGTGTATGTCGATGAGAGTTGGGCGTCGCGTTTGCCGAAACCGCAAAGCGACGAGCTCGAATTGCTCAGGGAATTGCCGGATTTCAAGGAGGCGACTTCGCGCCTGTCATGCCAGGTCGATTTCACTGACGCACTGTCCGGACTCAAGGTCGCGATCGCGCCGGATTCCTGAGCGCTTCACTGCTTTTCGGTTTGCCGCCGAACCGCGTCTTGCGCGGCGGCGATGGCCGCAGGATCCCCCAGAAAGCGGCGCCCGAGCGAGTGCAGCTGAGCGTCGAGTTCATAGAGTATCGGGATGCCGGTCGGAATATTGAATTCGACGATATCGCTCTCCGACATCACATCGAGCATTTTGACCAGCGCGCGCAGCGAATTGCCATGCGCGACGATGAGCACATTCTTACCGGCCCGAAGCTCGGGAATGATGCGCGACTCCCAGTAGGGAAGCACTCGGGACAACGTGTCCTTGAGCGATTCGGACGCCGGCAGCAACGCCGGATCGACCTCTGCGTAGCGCGGATCGAAACGCGGCTGGCGCGGATCGTCGAGGCTCAATGGCGGCGGTGGAATGTCGTAGCTGCGGCGCCAAATTTTGACCTGCGCAGCGCCGTGCTTCGCCACCGTTTGCGCTTTGTCGAGTCCCTGCAAAGCACCGTAGTGGCGTTCGTTCAACCGCCAGCTGCGTTCCACCGGCAGCCACATTCGGTCAGTGCTATCCAAGATTATCCACAGCGTGCGGATCGCGCGCTTCAACACGGAA
>Ga0302320_10002696_pt1 | contig 41577 bp, 29 predicted proteins | sample Bog_T0_3_FD_202130 | JGI IMG/M metagenome (GOLD analysis project Ga0302320, IMG submission 202130) | Peat permafrost microbial communities from Stordalen Mire near Abisko, Sweden - Bog_T0_3 | ecosystem: Environmental > Terrestrial > Soil > Wetlands > Peat | place: Sweden: Abisko, Stordalen Mire... | reverse complement strand
CTGTCGGGCCGGCTCCCTACAAGTCTTTGGTCAAATCCCAGGTCGCCCCAGAAGTTGTGAAACCACAAGATGTTGGGGTAACCTTAGTCAGATAAATACCCATCTACCGAAGATATAGCTCCGCTTGACTAGCCTTATAGACAGTCAGACACGCGACGGAGATACAGCGCCGGGCGAATGAGTACGCCCTCCCCCAACAAGCGGATGGCGCCGGGGCGCGGGACCGCGCTTGTCTGCGGGCCAGAGGCTCTCCACCGGATGCCAGACCGGAACCACGGCAGCATCCGGACACTGAGAGCGGCGCAATGCAACACCAGGCGTGAAGCATCTGGATGCCACAACCCTTGAGTCAACGCGGCCGCTACGAAACAGCGGGCTTGATCGAGGCTGCGTGTGGCATCGAACTCCTGCTTCTGCCTGCACCCCTAAGTCCAGCAGCCGGCGCACAAAAGAAACGCCGGCTGCTGGCAAAGTGAGGACCGATCTCCATGGCCACGATTCTTGTAAACATTGAAAAGGGCATTGAACTGGGAGCCGAGGACGCCTTGCATTGGCTCACCGGCGCCGACAAATTGCTCCACGCCGCGCCCACGGTGGTTGCGGCGCTCGCCGTCATGGTGGAGGCTCTGGAAGCGCCCGTGCTGGACTTTGCCGGCGCGGCTGCCAATCCCCTCAACATTCCCCTCGACATCCGGACCGTCACCGCTCTGCAGGCCGCCTGGCCTGAGGTCAAGGGCTTTCTGGCCACGCTGCGCGTGAAGTTTTAAGAACCGTTTTTGCTTGGAAGGAGCATTCTGAATGAACTCTGTCTCGAATATCTGGAACCACCCCAAGACCTCGGCAGCGGGTTTGCTGATTGCCGTTGTCACCATCGCCGGCGTGCTCTCGCAGCAGGGCATCAGCTTGGGCAAGGCCGGCAGCGGCAGCGTCGTCACGCTCATCGGCGGCCTGGCCGCCGCACTGCTGGGTCTGTTGGCTCGCGATCCCGCGGAGGTATCCGGTTCCAACAGCTCGACAGCCAAACTGGGCGCCTAGAGCAACGTCGGCACATCTGTTTTTTTGAAATCAAGGAGAAACCACAAAATGCAATCGACACCCAGCCAGTTGAAACCCGCTCTGAATGAAGTGCAGCGGACGTCCTACGATCAGGACCTGATCGAGGTTCCCAAACGCGCGCGCCTCGACCGCGAAGCCGAGAGAGAATTCGCCCGGGATGAGGCGCAAGGCGGCGAAGTCACGGACCCTGGCGCAGGTCGGTAGATGTGATGTTTAGACAGCTTGTTGCCCACTCGGTCCAGAGCCGAGTCAGCCGCTTCAGGCTGGGTGGCCGGGCGGAAGCGATGGACCGGGTCCGCTTCGCCCGGACCGCCGGGCAACGGCTATGCCTTCGGGCTATCCAGTTCAAGCCCAGCGTAATTCCCAACGCAGCGGTTTGCCGGGCTGGCTCTCACCCTTGATGCGAATGGTCGTCGCGCCCTCGGTGGCCGGCTGCGCCGCGCCGTTGACTTTGAGCATATGCGCGCGCGACCGTTCTGCTTCCGGCAGCCGAATCTCCATCTCCCAGCTTCCCGCCGTGGCAGGCTCATACCAGCCGGTGTAGCCGGTCTTCGATTTCCGCACCCCCACCAGCGCCGAAGTGAATTCGTATTCGCCCAGGGGCAGAGAGGGTTGCAGACTGAGCCCACGCTCGTTGAACTCGAGCCCCAGCAGCTTGGCCGCGGTGTAAAGCGGCCACGCATGCTGGTGCAGGCACGCGACGGGAAAATCCGTCCAGTAGATATCCCAACCCGAGCGCTCCTTGGGATCGGGTGAGTTGGGATCCTGAAACTGCGTCTGGCCCGGATGGATGGAGAGAACCGAGCGGTAAAAATCCGGTCCGCTCCAGGTGCCGTACCAGATATTCGGATACGCCTCTGCGTGGCACGCCAGCGAGTTCTTCTTCCACTCATCCCAGGCCATGACGCCGTCTTTCATCGCCAGCGCCCAGATGAGGGTTCCGTTGATGGAGGCCCAGACGCCTCCGTTCTCGAGGGTCCCGGCGGGGCTGGTCATGGTGGGGGTTGCCTGGCTCTGGATCATGGCGCCGATAGGCGAAGGCTTGCGCACCAGTTCGTCCATGGTCTTCACCAGAGTCGCGGATTGGTCAGCCGTAGCCGCGCCGCCGATGATCGCCCAGGGCTGCGGTTCCAGCCACAGGTGCTCGTTGCCCAGCCATCCCAAGTGCGGGCCCAGCCATGCGCGGCTGAACCAGCGCCCCGCCCACTGCGCGCGCAGAGCCACGCGTTGCGCCTCGGCCTTGGAGCGGGCTTCGGCGGCAACCTTGTCCTCGCCTACATAGCCCAACAGGCGCGCGTAATGGTCAAGCACATAGCAGGCCATGGCGGAGTTGAGCAGGCTCTCGCCTTTTTCCGCAACTTCCCCTTTCAGGTCGGCAGGAACCTGGCTTTCGACAATGCCGTCGTTCCAGTCGCCGTGGAGCACGCGAATGAGCCCGTGTTCGCCGACGCCGATCACATCCACCAGGTGACGGAACGAGCGCATGGCCAACTCGCCAACGGTGGGATCTCCGGCCTGGACCTGTTGCCGGGGGTAGAGCGGAATCCGCTCATCGAGGAAGGCCTTATCGCGCGTGGCAAGCACATATTCGCTCAACGCCCACAGCAGCCACATCTCCTGGTCGCTGGGCAGGAACGGACTGGGCATGGGCACGCCGCAGCCGACGATTCCGTAGGGGATGGACCCGTCGGGCTGAATCTCCTTGAGCGTGTAGCGAATGATGCCGCGGACGATGGCCGGATCGCTGAAGATAAACGGAAGCGTGTGCTGGAGCGGATCGCGCGCCGCTCCCTGGAAGCCGAAGACATACTGGTAGACGCAGCCCTGCGAAAGAATTGGCTCGCGAAAGAAGCTGTCGTGGGTCATGGCGCCGCGGAGATAGTAGTTATGCCATGAGATCTCCCGCTCTACCCACGGCTCGGCCGGCGTGGTCAGCCGCATTCCGCCTTTCTTCCACTGCGCGCTGGAGCGCGCCAGAGCTTCCTCGGCATCGCCGGAGTGGCGGGCAACCAGCGCGCCCAGCGCGAATCCCTCGGGCAGATAGCCATAGAGAAACGCGACCGTCTGCGTTGCGCCGGACCGCAAGGTGAAGGAGCGCTCGATCAGATGCGCGCTCGCTGCGCCGGTTGTGCTGAGGTCGTTGCCCAGCTTCTCTTTCAAACCGGAAGGATTCCCAGCGCCGCCTTTGCCGAAGAACGCCGCTCCATCAGTCGCGTAGCCATCCATCGGGCCATCGAGAGAGACGAGGAACGTGTTGGGGGGATTCAGGTCGTCCATCGAGGCTCCGGGGGCCAGATCGGGCAGCTTGGCCCCGGCTTTGACTCCTGCCCAGATCGCCTCGTCTTCGGCGGTACGTCCCAGGAATCGCTGCTTTTCAAGGAGGCCGCAGCCGTTGGCCGTGACCTCGAAGCGGTGCTCGAATCGCTCGGCAAAGGCGCGCCGAAAGGCCGCGCCGCCGCGCCTGGGGTCTTTCACCGCGCCGGCTTCCATGAGCGCGCGGTCGGAGAACTGGTAGTTGCTCGCGCCCCAAACCTCCACCCAGCGCGCCTTCACCGCTTCTTTGCCATGGTTGGTGATCTTGACCAGCGAGATCAGCACCGGGTCGTCGCCGTAGGGGGCAAAGACGGTCTGATCGACCGTATACCCGCCGCCTTTGACAATTTTTTGCAGATACCCCTCGCCCAGAATCCTTTCAAATGAATCGCCACGGCCCGGATAGTAAGTGCCCAGCACGGTTTTCCCGTCGGTCAGGTAGCCAATGCCTCCGCCGTAGTGGTTTTCCTCCGGCGCGTAGTCGTTGAGATATTTCGGCGATCCTTCATCCTGGCGCACCTGCACGTAGCCGAAGTTCGAGGCCACGCCCACCACACGGTCATTCCCCACCAGGTGCAGGTGGTCGGTTGCGCCCAGGTACTCCGGGTGGGTGGGAGTCTTCGCGTTCGGGTCGGTGAGCTGGTCGCAGGTGTACCGGTATGCGGGCAGGCCGAATCGATCGGTGATCCACTCGCCAAAGTGACCGGAACCATAGGGTTTCGCCGGCTGGCCGGGCGGCAGGCTGTCCTGGAGCACCTTAGCCAGCGCGGGCTTGTTCATGCCGAGGGTGATTCCCATTCCCGCCAATCCCATGAACTTGCGACGATTCATTGCGGCTCCTCTTTTTTGTTCCCTTTTACTTCGCACACCATTCTGCCAGATTGCGCCCGCCTGTGCTCAGCAGTCCTTTGAACGCCAGTGAATGCGCGCGGTAAATTGACGCTGCCGCATTCTGCGCGCTATGCTGCCCCCGGGCAGAACTCCGGGCAAGCGCCCGCACTGAACCAGCGAGGCGCCCCGAAATCGAGCATTGGAAAGTGTGACTGAATGAACGGCCGTGAACGCATATTGGCCATGATGGACGGCAAACCGGTAGACCGGGTTCCGCTGATGCCCATCACCATGATGTTTGCCTGCGATCGCGTTGGCGCGAAGTACCGGCAATACGTGACGGATTACCGGGTGATGGCCGAAGGCCAACTGCGCACCGCGGAGATGTTTGACCTAGACCAGGTTTCGGGGATCTCCGATCCTACCCGCGAAGCCACCGATCTGGGCGCCAACGTGCAGTTCTTTGACGATCAACCGCCGGCCATGGACGAGTCCCTCGCGCTGCTGGCGGACAAGAGCGTCCTTGCCGGCCTCAAGATTCCCGATCCGCTCGGCGGCGGCCGCATGCACGACCGCGTCAAGTCAGTCGCCATGATGAAAGAAAAAGTGGCCGGCGAGAAGATTGTCGAGGGCTGGATCGAGGGTCCGTGCGGGCAGTCGGCCAATCTGCGCGGCATCAACACGCTGATGCTCGATTTCTACGACGATCCCAAGTTTGTCAACGATCTGCTGGCTTTTGTGGTTGAGCTGGAACTGGCATTTGCCAAAGCCCAATACGATGCCGGGGCGGAGTTGATGGGCGTCGGCGACCCGGCGGCCTCGCTGGTCGGCCGCGCCATTTTCGAGGAGTTTGTCATGCCGTATCAACTAAAACTAGTCGAAGGGCTCAAGGCCATCGGCCTGAGGACCCGCTCCCATATCTGCGGCCGGACGAGCAATATCTCTGACCTGCGCGCCAAGCTGGGATACGACATTCTGGATATCGACAGCAAGGTGCCCATGGCGGACGCGCGCGCCAAGATGGGGCCTGGAGCCCTGATTCTCGGCAATGTCGACACGGTCGCGGTTTTGCAGCGAGGCAACACCGACGACGTGCTCAAGGCGGTCACCAAGTGCCATCGCGAGGCCGGCCCGCGCTGGGTCATCGGAGCCGGGTGCGAGGTCCCGCGCGAAACGCCGATTGCCAACATGATGCAACTGACCGACTACGCCCGGTCCCACAAGCCGGAATAAGTCTGCCGAGCCTAGGAAGCGCTTGATTGCGCGGAGCCGAGCCGGGTCTTCATCGCGCCGATATGCGCAGGCGTTGACCCGCAGCAGCCGCCCAGGATCTTGACGTGTTTGGCGATGGGCGCCATCAAGGCCGCCAGCGCCTCCGGGCCGCAGTGGTACACAATCTCGCTGCCCTGCGCGTCCGGTTGTCCCGCATTCGGCTGAAGCATCAGCGGCAGCCCTGAAGCCGCGTGCAGCCGCTCCAGCAGCAGCAGAAAGTCCGCCTCCTGCGCCAGCCTTCCGCAGTTTGCGCCCACCACGTTTGCGCCGCCTTCAAGAGCCACCTTGGCCAGTTGCTCCGGCCGCGCGCCCATCATCGTCCTCGGCCCTGACTTGGTCGGATCGAAAGCTCCCGTCACGATCACAAACGGCGCGTTGAGCTCGTGCGCTACCTCCAGACCCAGCCGAACTTCGTCCAGCCCGCTCTGCGTCTCCAACAGAATCGCATCGGCGCCGCCTTCGAGCAGCGCACCAATCTGCACTCGCAGCGATGCCCGCAGGTCTTCGGGCTTCAGGGTCCCCACCGGCTCCAGCAGCTCGCCGCATGGTCCCACGCTGCCCAGCACCCAGCCCTTGCCCGCAATCACTTCCTTCGCAATCCGCGCTCCGGCCCGCGCTATCTCCGCCTGCTTATCCGCGAGGCCATGCTTTTCAAGCGCAAAGCGGTTGCTGCTGAACGTATTGGTCGAGATCAGCCGCGAACCGGCCTCCACATACGCGCGATGAACTTGCGCCACCCGGTCCGGATGCTCCAGGCACCACGCGTCGCCGCAGGTGTTCATCTCCAACCCGAGCTTTTGCAGCTCCGTCCCCATGCCGCCATCGGAAAAAAGCAGCTCATCCCGGCTGATTGCCTCTTGCAGTGTCATGCATGCACCTCTTGTCCAATCGTTTTCGCCATTATATCGACTGCGCTGTTGCAGTTGTTCGCGGCGGAGTTCTCTGGACTATAATTCCGTTGCTCTATCCCGAGGGAATTTTCGGTGCTCCGCAATGCAGGGCATTGTGGCCAAGATCCGTATCCTGCGCCGAATCTCTGAAGATCATGCCTTCTGAGGCACACCGAGGAACCATGAAAAAGTCCTGTGTTTTTGCGGTAGCTGTTCTTTGTTTTTGCCTTGTTGCATCGCATGCCGCGTGGGGTGGGCAACGTGAAGCCAAGACCCCCTATTATGAGCTGACTCTGACGCCGGATAGCTCGCAGATTCAGTCGTTGACAGTAGATTCGCTGGGACACGGCGCGTTTCGACCCACCGCGCTGTTTCCGCCGGATGCAAAGGCGGCGGCAGCCGTCTCGCCCGCGGCGTGGCGCTTTCAGTTTTCGTCCAAATCGTTCACCATCGAGAGCGTCCATCGCAAGGGTGCGCCGGCAGCGGCAATGACGCTGCGTTTCGATCCGGAGCGCTCCCACGCCACCCTGCTCGGGATCGACAGCGGCGGCCAGGTGACGTTGCCGGCCTTGTTATACCTGCCGGAGCAAGGATCGCTGCGCGTTGAAGCCGCGAGCAAGCAACCGGTCCGGCTGGGCTACGACGCCCACCGCAAAGACAAAGGCTATGTTGAAGTCACCCTGCCCGCCGCAACCGAGGCCAATCCGCACATTGTCTATACGTTCACAGTGACGGCCATCTACCCCGATCTTCCGGGCATCGCCGCCGATCCCCGCTTCGATGGCTTCCGCCGCAACTACCTCAACATCTTCCAGATGCAGGCTGAAGACGGCGTCCTCGCCAACCACGCCGCCAGCGACCCCTGCGCCTTTGTGCAGCACATGTACTCGGAGGTGGCACGCTACGCGCCTCCGCTCGCGCCGGGGCTCACCGCCATGGACCTGATCCGCATGTCGCTGGACCGCTATCTCGCAGGCGCGCTGGCCTACGGCATGCCCGGCTACAAGATGTTCGACGGCGACCCCAACGATACCGGTGGCTTCAAGCAAATGTCCGCGGACTCCTACCCCTCGATGCTGGTTGCCGCGGGCGACTACGTCTCTACCACCCACGACACCGCCTGGCTCGCCAAAAGCTACCCCGGACTCCGCCGCTGGACCGAGTCCATGCTCGCCACCGACTCCAACGGCGACGGCCTTGTCAAATACATCGCCACCGGCAACGCCGGCTCCTGGGTCCTCAAAAGCAACGGCGACCCCGTCCTGCGCCCCTCCAACTGGTGGGACACCATCGGTTTCGGCTATGAAGATGCCTACTCCAACGCCCTCGCCTATCACGCCCTCCAGGACATGGCCCAGCTCGCCGACCTCAACCATCAATCCGCCGACGCCCAGCATTTCCGCGATCGTGCCGCCAAACTCAAAGCCGCCTACATCCCCACCTTCTTCAATGAAAAGACCGGCATCCTGGCCGGTTGGCGCAGCGCCGACGGCAAGCTCCACGACTACTACTTCCCCTGGGTCAACGGAGCCGCCGTAGTCTACGGGCTTGTTCCGGCAAAGCTGGGCAACGAAATCTTCGACCGGCTCCTCGCCAAAATGAAAGAGGTCGGCTACACCAACTTTGAACTGGGCCTGCCGGGAAACCTCATCCCTGTTCGCCGCGAAGACTCCGTCACCCTTGATCCTCGCTGGGGAGGGCCAACCAAAGAGGACGGAACCGACGGATTCCAGGTCTACGAGAACGGAGGAGCGACGGCCTCCTACGCCTTCTATACCATCGCCGCTCTCTACCAACTGGGCCGCGTCAAGGAGGGCGACAGTATCATGTTCCCGATCCTCAAAGCCGTCAAGAACGGAGGATTTGAAGGCCGGGGCCCCAATGGCCTCACCTACGACTGGAAGGCCTGGGACGGAACGCCGCACGGCTACGAGGGATTTCTGTCTGACAACTTCATGGTGCTGGCAGCCCTGATGCATCGCCCCAGCCCGCCCAATGCGGCAAAATAGCTGAATTCGGCGCATTTGAAATGGTTGCGGCGCGCAAGCGCGCGCCGCGCCGGCTTTGCCCCGGTTCCATGTGATCTGATTCGTTGTCAACCGAATTGACGATGTGTATGCTTGGTACAAATTCAAACGAGCATCGGAACGGCAGGGAGAGATGCGAGACCGGTTGCGCGTGGGCAAGCAGTGCGAGCACAATTGCCGGTAAGAATTCAGGGGCCGCGTTGACATTGAGGACGGATGGTCCCCGCGCCACGCGCCGCAAACTCGATATCCCGGCTGCGCCGTTGCAACTAAGATTTCCTGCAGTTGGCTGAAAGGGCAACCATGACCACCACACAGGCTCCAACCACATCGCGCCAGCGTCTTCTGGATGCATTGAACCACCGCCAGCCCGATCGCATCCCGGTCGACTTTGGCGGCAGCGCCGTCACCGGAATTCACGTCAGTTGCGTCGCCCAGTTGCGCGACCACTTCGGCCTCGACCATCACCCCGTCAAAGTCATCGAGCCCTTCCAGATGCTCGGCGAGGTCGAGGACGATCTCAAGCAGGCCCTCGGCGTCGACGTCAAATCCGTCCCCGGCCGCAAAACCATGTTCGGCTTCGAAAATACCAACTGGAAGCCCTGGGCCCTCAACGGTCTCGACGTCCTCGTCGGCGGCGAGTTCAACACCACTGAAGCCGAAAACGGCGACATCCTCATCTACCCCGAGGGCGACCTGACGGCTCCTCCTTCCGGCCGCATGCCCAGGGGCTTCCACTTCTTCGATGCCATCATCCGCCAGAATCACTTCGACCCCGAGCACCTTGACCCCGCTGACAACCTCGAGGAGTTTGGCCCCGTCTCTGAAACCGACCTCAACAACATTGCCGCCGACGTCCAGGCCGCGCAAGGCAGCGACTACGCTCTCTTTGCCTCCTTCGGCGGCACCGCCCTCGGTGACATCGCTCTGGTCCCGGCCGTCAATCTGAAAGATCCCCGCGGCATCCGCGATGTAACCGAGTGGTATGTCTCCACCCGCAGCCGCCGCGACTACATTCACAAGATCTATGCCCGCCAGACCGAGATCGCCCTTCAGAACCTCAAGCAAATCCACGCCCGCATCGGCAACTCCATTGACGTGCTCTTCCTCTGCGGAACCGACTTCGGCACCCAGAGTTCAAGCTTCTGCTCCGTCTCTACCTTCCGCGACCTCTGGTTCCCCTACTACAAGGAACTCTGCGACTGGATTCACGGCCACACCACCTGGAAGATCTTCAAGCACAGCTGCGGGTCGTCCGAGCGCTTCTTTGACTCCATGATTGAAGCCGGCATCGACATCGTGAACCCCGTGCAATGCTCGGCCGCGGGCATGGAGCCGGATAAGCTCAAGGCCAAATACGGCGACCGCGTCACATTCTGGGGCGGCGGTGTTGACACCCAGCAGGTGCTTCCATTCGGCACTCCCGAGCAGGTCCGCGAACAGGTCCTCGAGCGCTGCCGCATCTTCGCCCCCGGCGGCGGGTTTGTCTTCAACACCATTCACAACATTCAGGCAGGCACGCCGGTCGCGAACATCCTCGCCATGCTTGAAGCCCTGCGCAGCTTGAGCTAGCGCAACCGAGGCGGGGTGCCCCAGCTCCCGGAGGCCCCGGCGACAGGTACTCGTCGCTGGGGCAAGGATTCGAATTTGGAACCTGGGAACGCACTCCGCCGCGATCTGGAGGTACCGATGAGAATCTCCCGTTTCTTCACGATTGGGCCCAGCGCCCTGATCAACGCCTTGTTCGCTCTCGCCTTCGCCGCCGCCACCCTCCCCGCCCACGCGCAGCAGAAATCCATCACCCTCGACGGCCAAAGCACCGGCCGCATCTTCGAGGGATTGGGCGCGCTCAGCGCCGGCGCATCCACCCGCCTCCTGGTCGACTATCCCGAGCCGCAGCGCTCGCAAATCCTCGACTACCTCTTCAAACCGGGTTATGGTGCCGCCCTCCAGCACCTCAAAGTCGAGGTCGGCGGCGACGTAAACTCCACTGACGGCTCCGAGCCCAGCTTCATGCGCACCCGTACTGACCACGACACCACCCGCGGATACGAGTGGTGGCTCATGGTCGAAGCCCACAAGCGCAATCCCAACATCATCCTCGACATTTTGCCCTGGGGCGCCCCCGGCTGGGTCGGCAACGGCAAATTCTACTCGCCCGACATGGCCGAATACATGGCCCGCTTCATTGAAGACGCGCGCGACCAGTACGGCCTCAAGATCAGTTACGCCGGCATCTGGAACGAAACCGTCTACGATCCCGAGTACGTCAAAGAGCTGCATCGCACTCTCGCCCGTCATCACCTCGATACCAAAATCGTCTGCTGCGACCTCTACCCCGGCGAGGGCAAGGGCCAATGGTCCCCCGCCGACGACATCGCAAAAGACCCCGAGTTGAACGCCGCTGTCTATGCCATCGGCGCGCACTACCCGTTCGACAACGGCAAAGTCACCACCACCGACGCCGCCCGCAAAAGCGGCAAGCCCCTCTGGGCCAGCGAAGACCAGCCCAATCCGGGCAGTGGCCCCATCGTCCAACGTACCTGGGCCATCGGCGGCCGCATCCTGGCCCATGTCTACAACCGTAACTACCTCGAAGGCTCCATGACCAAGACCGAGATATGGAGCCCCATCACGTCCTACTACGACATCCTCGCCGCGCCCAACTCCGGCCTCATGTATGCCAACACCCCGTGGTCCGGTTCCTACGATGTGCAATCCACCATCTGGGTCACCGCGCATACCACGCAATTCACCCAGCCCGGCTGGCAATATCTCGACTCCTCCTCCGGCTACCTGCCGGAAAAAGGCACCTACGTCACCCTTCGCTCTCCCAATGGAAAGGATTGGAGCACGGTCCTCGAGACCATCGACGCCAGCCAGCCACAACCCGTCAGCTTCACTATCGCCGGCGGCCTCGCGTCGGGCCCCATACATATCTGGGAAACCAACGCCACCCGCATCTTCGAGCACGTCGCCGACCTCACGCCACAGAAAGGCGCATTCTCCTTCACCTTCGACCCCGAGTCGATCTACACCATCACCACCACCACCGGCCAGGGCAAAGGCAGCGCGCAACCGCTCGCGCCCAAGCCCTTCCCGATGCCTTACAGCGACGACTTCGAAGCCACCCAGCTGGCCCGCGCTCCCAAATATCTCTCCGATCAGGACGGCGCATTTGAAGCGCAGCCCTGCACCGGGCGCAGCGGCCGTTGCCTGGAGCAGGTCATCACTCAGAAGCCAATCCCCTGGTTCCCGTTGCCCGACCCATTCACCCTCGCCGGGGACGTTACCTGGGCCGACTACACAGTCGCCGCCGACTTTGCGTTGGGCGCTTCCGGCAACATTACTCTGATGGGACGAATCGATTCAGGCGACGTGTTTCAGGATAAAGACACGATTTACCCCAACGGTTACATTCTCAGTGTGCAAGCCGATGGCACGTGGAAGCTCGTCTCCGCGGCCTTCAAAAAGCCCTCGGCCGTGCTCGCATCGGGCGCCATCCTCCTCTCGCCCGGCACGTGGCATCATTTCGCGCTGACATTCAAGGCCAACCGCATCTCCTCTCTGCTCGATGGCGCCGCGTTGGCAACCGTCCAGGACGATGCCCACGCCCACGGAATGTTCGCCCTGGGAACCGGATGGAACCAGGCGCAGTTCGATAACCTCGCCATAACGCATTGAAGGATTTCAATCAACGGAGTTGGGAACCGCAGATGATTGACCGCAGGGATTTCCTGAAGGCTGGGGCGCTTGCCGCCACGGGCACACTCTTGGCGCGCGGCCAGGCGCAGCGTACCGTCGGCTCGCTCCGCCTGATCACGCTGGAGAGCCAGGCCCCCGAAACGCCTCGCGCCCGGCTCGCCGCCACCGAATTGAAGGCCTGGCTGTTGGCCCTCCAGGCCGCCCCTGAAGTTGCGCTTGTCGATGAGACGCGCTCCCGCGTAGGCAACATTCACTGCATCCTGGCGATCGAGCCCGCCCGCTTCAAGGGCCACGAAGACTACGAGATCGCCGCGGCCGGCAAACAGGTCACCTTCAACGCGGCCAGCGATCAGGCGCTCCTCTATTCCGTCTTTGACTTCATCGAGCGCCAGGGCGTTGTCTTCGGCATCGACGGCGAGACTCTGCCCATTGACGCGCCCGCCGCCCTCAATCTGCCTGCGCCCTCCCAGCCATGGACTGCGGCGCCCAGCTTCGCCGTGCGCGGATTGCTGCCGTGGCCGGATTTTCTCAACTGCATCAGCGTGTACAACGAAGAGGACTTCAAGGCCTACTTTGCCAACATGCTGCGCATGCGATTCAACATGTTCGGCATGCACGCTTACACGCAGAACGACCCCCTTGCCGAGTCGTACCTTTCCTATGACTTTGCCGGCGCCGGCCATCGCGCCGCGCTGGAAGACACGACGATGACCAGCTGGGGCTATCTGCCGCAGCGCGCCTCGACCTTCAAAATGGGCGCCGCGCAGTTCTTTGACCGCGAGACATTTGGAGCCGACGCCACCCGCCTCGCCGCCGACAACTGGGATATCGCCGACCGCACCACCAAGATGCTGCGCGCGGCCTTCGCCTACGCTGCCTCGCTGGGCATTCGCACCGGCATCGGCTTTGAGCCCTACCAGAACCCCACTGAAATTGTGCGCGCCCTGCCTCCTGAGGCCAAGGCGTATCCCGGCGGGCTGGTTGAATCGACCACGGGCAAAGATCTGCTCGAGCGCCGCCTCGCCGACCTGCTCGAGCGCTACCCCATGGTTGACTATGTGTGGCTGTGGGAAGATGAAGGAGCCAACTGGGAGAGCCGCAAGACCAACATTCCGCTCTCTGTGACACCGTTCAAGCAGGCACACGAGTTTCTGCGCCGCAATGCTCCAAACAAGCAGCTCGTTCTGGCCGGTTGGGGCGGCGTGGTCCGTAACTTCCAGTCACTCCACCAGCGCCTGCCTGAAGACATCGTCTTCGCCGCGTTAAGCAACTCGCTTGGCTGGGACCCGGTGAGCGAGGAGTACGGCAAGCTCGGCAGCCGCGAGCGCTGGCCCATCCCGTGGCTTGAAGACGATCCCTCCATGTGGATGCCCCAGTTCCGCGCCAGCCGCTTTGAGTCCGACATGAAGCGTGCCCGCGACTTTGGCTGCCAGGGAATGCTCGGCATCCATTGGCGGCATCGAATTGTAGACCCGACGGCAACTTATTTCGCGCGAGCGGCGTGGAATCCCGCGCTCACCGCCGCCGCCCATTACGAGGACTTCAGCGCCGCGCAGGCTGCCGGCCCAAGGGCCAAAGCGCTGGCAGGGCTGTTTGTAGATTGCGATCAGAACCGAAAAATCTACTCCACATTCCGCGGAACCTACGACAAAGACGGCTTTGCCGTCCAGAGCGAGATCACCGGCGATTACGACGAGGCCTTCAATTATGAATCCATCGATCTGAATCGCGCTGTGCTTCCCTCGCAGCGGCAAGTAGCCGCGGATTTCAAAATGCTCATGCTGCGCGCCGCTTCACCCACAGAGAAAGAGCGCATCGGCTACTTTGCCGGCTTTGCCGGGCTCACGGTTCCCTATTGCGATGCGATGGATCTGGCCCAGAAGTTGGGCGATGTGTTGAAAGCCGCATCCAAGCTGCGCGCCGACGGGAAAGAAGACGTCGCGCGCAGCTTGGTTCTGCGCGATGGCGTACCGCTCTGGCTCACCATGGCCCCGCTCGTGCGCCAAACCATGGTGGAATTCGAGAACATCGTCAGCACCCGCAACGACCAGGGCCAGCTCGCCTCCATGCAGAACAAGTTTGTGCGCATTGCACTGGAGCGCCTGCGCCTCTCCATCAAGGAGTTCCTGGGCGAGTTGCCCGCTGAGATGGTTCAGGCCTATGCCGCCGCCACAACCGATAAGTCGGCCTGCGCCCCGCGAATCTTCGTGCCCACCCGGCCTTCCATGCTCGCCGCCGGTGACTCGGCGCGCATCTTCATTGTGGTTCCCGGCGAAGCAACTGTAGAGGAGGTGCACCTGCATGTGCGGTTGAATGGAATCGGCGACTTGGTCAGGAAGTTCGCAAACCTGGCTGGCCGCCGCGTCTATGAGGCTCAGCTCGGTCCGTTCCCGCCCGGAACCGAAACCGTAGAGTATTGCGTTTCGGCCACCATCCTGGGCGAATCCGAGCCTCTCGCCGCCCCGCTTGAGGCGCCAAAACGCGTTTACCGGCTCAGCGTCATCCCAGGGTAATCTTGGCGGGCGTCCTCCGCGCCAGCATGGTTCTTCAATCCGCCAGTCTTGGCCTTCATCGCGGCTTCCTGATCGGAAATGACCGTAATGCGCTATACCGAGCATTCCTTTGCGCGAGTGTGGCGAATGCAATTGACAATACCGTACCCATTGCGCTCCAATGGAGCGCAAACAAGAACGCGCCGGAAGCATCGATTCGCAGCCCTCGCCTTGCGTAAGGCGCTGTGTGGACCGGCTCTCCGGCTTTGCCAGAGGGAGACGCGCCATCATGCAGATTCAATTCTCGTTCCGCCGGTCCGGTGGAACCATTTCACTTCTCTTTTTTGCCTTGTGTATCACCTTCCTCGTGCCGGTTCTCGCTCGCGCGCAGCCGGCCGCCAGCCCAGCGCCAGCCGCCAAGTCTGCGCCAAGCTCAGCGACCCATCCCTGGGCAGACAAAACGCTCACCCCCGACCGTCGCGCCGCCCTCCTCATCAAGGCCATGACCCTGGACGAGAAAATCGCTCTCATGCACGGCGTTACTCCCGGCGGATTGCCGCGCCTGAATGACGACTTCATCTTCCCCACCGTGGGTTACGTCGGCTACATCCCCGCCAACCGCCGCCTCGGCATCCCCGCCCTCACCCTCGCTGACGGCCGCGCCGGTGTCGGCAATGGAGCCAAAGACGTCACCCTGCTCCCCTCGCCCATCGCCGCCGCCTCCAGTTGGGACGTGGCCTTAATGAATGGATTCGGCACCGTCCTCGGCAAGGAAGAGTGGGACAAGGGAACCAATGTTACCCTCTCGCCCTCCATTGACGTCGTCCGGGTCCCCGAGTGGGGCCGGACCTTTGAGAGCTACGGCGAAGACCCCTACTTCAATGGCCGCATGGCCGTGGCTGAAATCACCGGCATCCAGAGCCAGGGTTCCATCGGCGACGCCAACATGTACCTGACCATGAACCAGGAGAGCTCCCGCTTCAGCGCCGACTCGGTCGTCGACGAGCGCACCCTCGAAGAGATTTACCTCCAGCCCTTTGAAGCCGCCGTAACCGAAGCCCACGTCGGCACCATCATGTGCGCTTACGTAAAAACCAACAACGTCTACTCCTGCGAAAACTCGCAAATCCTCCACGACTTTCTCCGCAAGCAGCTCCACTTTGACGGCTGGGTCATGAGCGACTGGGGCGCAACCCACTCCACCGTCGATGCCGCCAAGAACGGCCTCGATCAGGAGATGCCCTACGACATTTTCTTCGGCGAGCCGCTCAAGAAGGCCGTCCTCGCGGGCCAGGTTGACATCGCCACCATCAACGATCACGTCCGCAACGTCCTCTTGCCCATGTTCCAGCATGGCCTCTTTGACAAAGTCCAGCCCGGCAAGTGGACCAGCAACGTGCGCACCCCTGCCCACGACGCCTTCTCCCGCAAGGTCGCCGAAGAGGGCACCGTCCTGCTTAAAAATCAAGGCGACTTGCTTCCGCTAGTCCCCAAAGCCGCCGTCGCCGTCATCGGCGCGGCCGGAACCACCAAGCCCAAGGCCGAGGGCGGCGGCAGCTCCGATGTCGTCGCGCCTTACGTCGTCAGTCCCTTCGACGGCCTCCGCAAACGCTCCGCCGGCACGGTCACCTCCGCCGACGGAAGCGACCTCGCCGCAGCCGCCAATGCCGCCCGCAATGCTGAAGTCGCCGTCGTCTTCGTCCGCACCGAGGAGACGGAAGGCGACGACCGCCCCGACCTCAAGCTCCCCGGCAATCAGGACGCGCTCATCTCGGCAGTAGCCGCAGCCAACCCCAAGACCATCGTGGTCCTCGACACCGGTGGCCCCGTCCTCATGCCCTGGATCGCCCAGGTGGCCGGCGTCCTTCAGGCCTGGTACTCCGGACAGGAAGACGGCAACGCCATCGCCGCCATCCTCTACGGCGATGTCAACCCATCCGCCCGCCTGCCACTCACCTTCCCGCGCACTGCCGAGGCCATTCCCACGGCAACCAGGGAGCAATGGCCCGGCGTCGGCGGCCACTCCACCTACACCGAAAAGCTCAACGTCGGCTATCGCTGGTATGACTCGACCAACGCCGATCCGCTCTTTCCCTTCGGCTTCGGCCTCTCTTACACCACCTTCCAGGTCAGCCACCTGGCGGTCAGCGCGCCCACCACGCAGGCAAAAGTAACCGTCCGCCTCGACGTCACCAACACCGGCAAGCGCGCAGGCGCTGAAGTGGTTGAGGTCTACGTTGGCCACCCGCCCGCCAACGGCGAACCGCCCCATCAGCTCCGCGCCTTCGCCAAGGTCGAACTCAAGCCGGGCGAAACCAAACCCGTCACCCTCACCCTCGAGGCCCGCTCGTTTGAGACCTTCGACACCAACACGCACAAGTGGACCCTCCAGCCGGGCACCTACCAAATCCTCGTTGGAACCTCCTCGCGCGACCTGCCGTTGACTTCCACGGTCACCATCGCCGCGGCGAAATAGTTGCCAGTAACTTCAGCGGCGGCGCTGGTGTCCTCCAGCCCGCCGCTGCGCTCAAAAAAGAAAGTGTTCCGTCATGAGAATCCAGTCTTTGTTCATCCCTTCCCGCAGTGCCGTTTTCGTCGCCCTCGCCTGGTGCCTCTGCTTCACCATGCAACTGGCAGCGCAGGCTCAATCCGCCCCACCCGCCGCAAAGCCCACTGCCGACCGACCCTGGATGAACAAGTCCCTCACTCCCGAACGCCGAGCCGCACTGCTCATCCGGGCCATGACCTTGGACGAAAAGCTGACCATGATGCACGGAGCGGCGCCATGTGTTGAAAGTTGGACGCCAAAATGCTTGTTGCCGGTCAAGGGTTATGGCGGATACGTTCTTCCCAATCCGCGCCTGGGGATCCCGCACCTGACGTTGGCCGATGGACGGGCGGGAGTTGGCTATAAGGCAACCGAGGTTACATTGCTCCCCGCGCCCATTGCCGTGGCATCCAGTTGGGACGTGGACCTTATGAACCAGTTTGGCCGTGTTCTGGGCAAGGAAGAGTGGGACAAGGGAACCAACGTGACGCTGGCGCCCACCATCGACGTGGTCCGCGTTCCAGAGTGGGGGCGCATCTTTGAAACCTACGGCGAAGATCCCTATCTGAACGGCCAGATGGCCGCCGCCGAAATCCGAGGCATTCAAAGCCAGGGTTCGATCGCCAATGCCAACATGTATCTGACGATGAACCAGGAAAGCGACCGCTTCCACACCGACTCGGTCGTCGACGAGCGTACGCTCGAGGAGATCTACCTTCCTCCTTATGCTGCTGCCGTTCAGGAGGGCCATGTGGGATCGTTCATGTGCGCCTACGTCAAATTGAATGGAATCTACTCCTGCGAGAATGCCCAGATACTGCGCACCTTCCTCAGGGATGAACTCAAATTTGACGGCTGGGTGATGAGTGATTGGGGAGCGACCCACTCCACCGTCAACTCTGCACTCAATGGGTTCGACCAGCAACAGCCCGACAGCGAGTTCTATGGCGATGCCCTGAAGAAGGCTGTGGAGAGCGGCCAGGTGAGCATCGCTGCCATTGACGAGCATGTTCGCCACATTCTCGTGCCCATGTTCCGTCAGGGCCTCTTCGACAAGGTCCAGCCCGGCGCCTGGACCTCGAACGCCCGCAGCCCGCAGCACGATGCCTTCTCCCGGTTCGCCGCCGAGCAAGGCACGGTCCTGCTCAGGAATGAAGGTGCGCTGCTTCCCCTCCCGGCAAATGCATCGATCACGGTCATAGGCGAGCCGGGTGGCAAGGCCCCTAAAGCCGAAGGCGGTGGAAGCTCCGAAGTGGTTGCACCATACACCGTCAGCCCCTTCGATGGAATCCGCAAACGGGCCGGATCTCAAGCGAAAGTCTCCTACGCTGACGGTAGCGACCTCGGCGCTGCCGCTGAAGCGGCTCGCCAGGCTGACGTCGCCATTGTCTTCGTCCAGACCAGCGAAACAGAGGGCGAGGATCGCCCGAACCTAGTGTTGCCGAGCAAGCAGGACGCCCTCATTGCCGCCGTAGCCGCGGCCAACCCCAAGACTATCGTCGTCCTCGACACCGGCGGTCCCGTTCTCATGCCCTGGATCGCCCAGGTGGCGGGCGTTCTGCAGGCCTGGTATTCCGGACAGGAAGACGGCAACGCCATTGCCGCCCTCCTCTTCGGCGATGTCAACCCCTCGGCCAGGCTGCCGCTCACCTTCCCCCGCACGGCCGAAGCCATTCCCACGGCAACCCGCGAGCAATGGCCCGGCGTCGGCGGCCACTCCACTTATAGTGAAAAGCTCAACGTCGGCTATCGCTGGTATGACTCGACCGGCGCCGATCCGCTCTTCCCCTTCGGTTTCGGCCTCTCCTACACCACCTTCCAGGTCAGCCACCTGGCGGTCAGCGCGCCCACCGCGCAATCAAAAGTCACCGTCCGCCTCGACGTCACCAACACCGGCCATCGCGCCGGCGCTGAAGTGGTTGAGGTCTACGTCGGCCACCCGCCCGCCAACGGCGAACCGCCCCATCAGCTCCGCGCCTTCGCCAAGGTTGATCTCAAGCCGGGCGAGACCAAACCCGTCACCCTCACCCTTGAACCGCGCTCCTTCTCAACCTTTGACACAACCGCACATCGGTGGACCATCCAGCCGGGCACCTACCAAATCCTCGCTGGAACCTCCTCGCGAGACCTGCCGTTGAACTCCACGATCACCATCGCACCGGCGAAATAATTGCCGGCAACTCCAGCGGCGGCGCTGGCGTCCTCCAGCCCGCCGCTGCGCTCAAAAAAGAAAGTGTTCCGTCATGAGAATCCAGTCTTTGTTCATCCCTTCCCGCAGTGCCGTTTTCGTCGCCCTCGCCTGGTGCCTCTGCTTCACCCTGCAACTCGCGGCGCGGGCTCAATCCGCCCCACCCCCCACACAATCCGACGCCCGTCCCTGGATGAACAAGTCGCTCCCGCCCGAGCGCCGCGCCCAGCTTCTCATCCAGGCCATGACCCTCGATGAAAAGCTCACCCTGGTCCACGGAGCAGCCCCCTGCGGCGATGTCTGGACCGACCCCTGCGCCAATCCGGTGAAGGAGTACGTCGGCTACTTCCCGCCCAATCTCCGCCTCGGCATTCCCGCCATCACCATGTCCGATGGCCGCGCCGCCGTTGAAAACGGCGCACGCGATGTCACTCTCTTTCCCGTTGCCGTGCAGGTAGCCTCCGGCTGGGACATCGATGTGATGAACCAGTTCGGCAAGGCGCTCGGCCAGGAGCAGCGCATCAAGGGCACCAGCGTCATGCTCGGCCCCACCATCGACGTCGTCCGCGTCCCCGAGTGGGGTCGCATCTTTGAGACCTACGGCGAAGACCCATTCTTCAACGCCCAGATGGCCGCGGCTGAAATCAACGGCATCCAGAGCCAGGGCCCCCTCGCCGACGCCAACATGTATCTGATGATGAACCAGGAGAAGAATCGCGACGGCGGCCAAAATACCATCGTCGATGAGCGCGTCATGCAGGAGATCTACCTGCCGCCCTTCGCCGCCGCCATTGAGCAGGCCCACGTGGGCACGTTCATGTGCGCCTACGTGAAGACCAACGGCGTCTACTCCTGCGAAAATAAGTACCTGCTCACCGACGTCCTCCGTACCCAGCTCCACTTTGACGGATGGGTCATGAGCGACTGGGGCGCTACCCACTCTACCGTCCCCGCCTTTAACAATGGCCAGGATCAGCAAACCCCTGACAGCGCTTTCTTTGGCGCAAAACTCAAAGAAGCCATCCAGGCCGGACAGGTCACCACGCAGACCCTCGACACTCACGTCCTGCACGTCCTGGTGCCCATCTTCCGCGCGGGAATGTTTGACCGCTCCAATCCCACCGAACTCACCGGCAAGTGGACCGCCGATGCGCGCAGCCCTGAGCACGACGCCCTCGCCCGCACCATCGCGGAACAGGGCACGGTTCTACTCCAAAACAAGGGAAAAATCCTTCCGCTCTCCGTCGCCCAGTCCATCGCCATTATCGGCAAGGCCGGCAGCACCGCGCCCAAGGTCGAAACCAACGGCTCTGAAGGCGTAGCGCCTTACATCGTCAGCCCCCTCGACGGCGTCCGCCATCGCACCAGCGCCAAAGTTACGTCCTATGACGGCGCCGACCTCGCCGCCGCCGCCGAACTCGCGCTCCACGCCGACGTTGCCCTCGTCTTCGTTGAAACCCATGAATCGGAAGGCGACGACCGAGACAATCTCGCGCTCCCAGACAACCAGGACGCCCTCATCGCCGCTGTAGCCGCGGCCAATAAGAACACCATCGTCCTCCTCAACACCGGCGGCGCAGTCCTCATGCCCTGGATCGATCGGGTTGCCGGCATCCTCCAGGCCTGGTACCCCGGCCAGGAAGAAGGCAACGCCCTCGCCGCCCTTCTCTACGGCGACGTCAACCCCTCCGCCAAGCTGCCCCTCACCTTCCCCCGCACCGCCGCCGCCCAGCCCCTCACCACAAAGGAGCAATGGCCCGGCGTCAATGGCCACTCCACCTATTCTGAAAAGCTCAACATCGGCTACCGCTGGTTCGACTCCACCAGCAACGACCCGCTCTTCCCCTTCGGCTTCGGCCTGTCGTACACCACCTTCAAACTCAGCCATCTCGCCGTCGACTCATCCAAAGCTCCGGCCAAAGTCACTGTCCGTCTCGACGTCGCCGACACCGGCGTGCGCGCCGGTGCTGAAGTCGTGCAGGTTTACGTGGGCCATCCGCCCGCCAACGGCGAACCGCCCCATCAACTCCGCGCCTTCAGCAAAATCAATCTCAAGCCGGGAGAGACCAAACCCGTCACGCTCACACTCGACGCGCGCTCGTTCTCAACCTTCGACGAGGCCAAGCATCAGTGGCTCGTCCGGCCGGGCAAATACCAGGTTCTCGCCGGCACCTCCTCGCGGGACCTGCCGTTGCAAAGCAGCATCACGGTCCACTAACCCGGCCCGTTCGCTTCATCGTTCGCATGCGCAGGACGGACCAAAAAGACCAAACCCGCCCCGCGTGACCAGAGATTCTCTTGAGGAGCACCATCCATGGATCTTCGAAGCTTCATTCGCAGCCTTGCCACTCTCTCGCTCGCTCTCGCCTGCGCCGCCGGCACCCGTCTCTCCGCCGCCGAGGCCAATCACCGCACCACCGTCTCGCTCAACGGCCAGTGGGACATTGCCGACAGCGTCGCCCCGGACGCCCTGCCCACCGCATACACCCACAAGGTTCCCGTTCCCGGTCTGGCTCACTCCGCCGTTCCCGCATTCCCCGACATGGACCAGTACGAGAGCCGCGAGTTGCTCTCCAACAAGGTGCGCCAGGGCCTCATCTCCAAGGCCGACTACGACAAACTCGGCGACGTCCCCGGCGTCTCCCACCAGCAGCGCAATTATTTCTGGTACCGCACATCCTTCATCGCTCCCGCCCAGAACGCCGTGGCTCTGCTGCGCGTCAACAAGGCCCAGTTCGGCGCTGTGGTTTACCTGAACGGCGTGCGCATCGGCGAACACGATCCCTGCTTCACCTCGGTCACCTTCGACGTGACCCGCGCCATCCATTGGGGCGCGCAAAACGAACTGGTCATTCGCATCGGCGCACATCCCGGCGTCCTGCCGGCCAACGTCATCGGCGGTACCGACTTCGAGAAAAATCGCTGGACCCCCGGCATCTACGACGACGTCACGTTGATGGCCATGAGCAATCCGGTCATCGCCGAAGTCCAGGCCGCGCCGCAACTGGCCAACTCCAGCGTCCTCGTCCAGACCGAACTCCACAACTACGCCGATCACGCTGTCACCACCAAGGTCAGCCAGCAGGTCCGCGAGTGGAAATCCGGCGTCGCCGCTTCAGCCCGCGTTGAAACTGAAGTCAGCCTCATGGCAGGCGAAACCATCACCGTGACTCAGGCGGTATCGATTCCCCATGCCCACCTCTGGACACCGGAAGATCCCTTCCTTTACCAGGTGGTTACCGAAACCAGCGGCGATACCGCGGAGACGCGCTTCGGCCAGCGCGAATTCCGCTTTGACACTGTAACCCAGCGTGCCTATCTCAACGGCCGCCCCTACTTCCTCCGCGGTTCCAACATCACCCTCCACCGCTTCTTTGAGGACCCCGACGTCGGCACACTCCCCTGGGATGAAGCATGGTTGCAGCGTCTGCTGGTGACCATCCCCAAGCAGATGCACTGGAACGCCTTCCGCTTCTGCATTGGCCCGGTGCCCGACCGCTGGTTGCAAATCGCCGACGAAAGCGGGCTCCTCATCCAGAACGAGTACTTCGTCTGGACCGGCCATCCCAGTTGGAATGCCGGCTACCAGCCCCACTACGACCCCAGGGAAATGACCACCGAATACACCGAGTGGATGCGCGACAACTGGAACCACCCCAGCGTCGCCATCTGGGATGCCGACAATGAATCATGGCTGCCGCAATTCGCCGCCGTCATCAACTCCGTACGGCCCCTCGACCTCTCCAACCGCCCCTGGGAAAACAGCTACAACGGCCCCGCCGGCGCCAACGACCCCGTCGAAGATCACCAGTACCTCTTCTACGGTCTGGCCATGGAAGACAATCCCGGCCACGACAAGCGCTCTTCCTTCCAGCTAACCGACCTCGAATCCATGGTCGGGCCAACCGAATCCACCACCCCCAACGGGCACGCCAAAATCCTCAATGAGTACGGCTGGCTCTGGCTCAACCGCGATGGCACGCCCACGCTGCTCACCAAAAAACTCTATCCCCGCCTGCTCGGCGACAAAGACACTACTGAAAATCGCCTCAAACTCCAGGCCTACCTTCTCGGCGGCGAAACCGAGTTCTGGCGCGCCTACCGCCATTACGCCGGCGTCCTCCACTTTGTCTATCTCATGGCCAGCGATCCCAAGGGCTTCACCGCCGACCACTTCCAGGACATCCAAAAACTCGAACTTAATCCCTACTTTGAAAAAGCCATGGAGCAGGCCTTCAAACCCCTGGGCGTTTATCTCGCCTTCTGGCATCCAACGCTGAAGACCGGCATCCCGCACGACTTCCACATCGCCATGGTCAACGACGAAGACCGCCAGCGCGCCGGCAACCTGCGCCTCTCCTTCACCGACTCCACCGGCAAGGAGACAGCCGCAGGCGAGCTTCCCTTCTCCATCGCCCCCCTCGGCGCGGAGACGTACACCATCACCCTCAACCCGCCCGACGCGCCCGGCAGCTACTCCCTGCAAGCCATCGCCACGCCCGCCGACGACATCGACCACCCCACCATCTCCCACAGAGACGTAGAGTTGCAGCAGATCATAACCGCCAAGTAAGCAAGACCAAAGCGGCAGGCCGCGAGCTTCTTCGCCGCCTGCCGCCGCACCGCAAAGTTTCAAATCACCTGGTGCCCCGTCACAGAAGTTCGCACCAAGAATGAGCTGTCATCCTGAGCGAAAGGGGCCCCAAGCGTTTCTCAGCTTGGGGGTGGTGAGTCGAAGGATCTGCGGTTGTACTTCAAAGAACCCCCGCGAAACCGCACTGTCAACGATCAGGCATTTTTGAGGCGTCACCCGATGAACCCACAACGAACCACCCTCCTCCTCGCCTGCTGCATCGCCTTGGCTTGCTGCGCCCAAGCCCAAACCCACCCCGCGGCCATCGGCAACCACCGCGCCACCCTCTCCCTCAACGGCCAATGGGACGTCGATGACAGCATCGGCCCCGATGACCAGCCGAAGCACTACAACCACAAAGTCCCCGTCCCCGGCCTCACTCACTCCGCCTTCCCCGCGTTCCCGCAGGTCGATGAGTTCCAGACCCGCCAGCTCATCTCCGACTTCGTCGAATTCGGCGGCCTCAGCAAGGCCGATTACGACAAGACCGCCGGCATCCACGGCACCTCCCAGCAGCAGCGTAACTACTTCTGGTACCGCCGCGCCTTTGTCGCGCCCCCGCGCCACGCCGTCGCCCTGCTGAAAATCAACAAAGCCCAGTTCGGCGCCGTCGTCTTTCTCAACGGCGTCCGCATCGGCGAACACCTCCCCTGCTTCTCCGCCGCCATCCTCGACGTCACCCAGGCCATCCACTGGAATGCCCAGAACGAGCTCGTCATCCGCATCGGCGCGCACCCCGGCGTCCTTCCGCCCAACGTCATCGCCGGCACCGACTTCGAAAAGTATCACTGGACCCCGGGCATCTACGACGACGTAAGCCTCATGGCGATGAACAACCCGGTCATCTCCACCATCCAGGTCGCCCCGCAACTGGCTACCTCAAGCATTCTCGTCCAGACTGTCCTCCACAACTACGCCAATCACCCCATCGCCACCAGCGTCGAGCAGCAGGTCTTCGAGTTCAAGTCCGGGGTCCCCAGCGACAGGTCTTCGTCGCTGGGGTGGAAATCCGGCGCATCCGCTTCAACCATCGCAACCGTTCAAGTCCAACTCGGCCCCGGCGCAACGCAGACCGTTACGCAAACCGTCCCCATCCCCAAGCCGCATCTCTGGAGCCCCGAGGATCCATTCCTCTATCGCGTCGCCACCACTACATTCGGTGACCAAACCACCACCCGCTTCGGCATGCGCGATTTCCACTTCGACACCGTTACCCAGCGCGCTTATCTCAACGGCCGCCCCTACTTCCTCCGCGGCTCCAACATCACCCTCCATCGTTTCTTTGAAGATCCCGACGTCGGCACGCTGCCCTGGGACGAAGCCTGGTTGCATCGCCTGCTCGTGACCATCCCCAAGCAGCTCCACTGGAATGCCTTCCGCTTCTGCATTGGCCCCGTCCCCGACCGCTGGCTTGAGATCGCCGATGAGAGCGGCCTGCTCATTCAGAACGAGTACCCCGTCTGGGTTGGCGCACCCGGCTGGCTCGGCTACGATCCGACGCTCCAGTACGACACCAAAGAGATGATCGCCGAGTACGGCGAGTGGATGCGCGACAACTGGAACCATCCCAGCGTGGCCATCTGGGACGCATCCAACGAGTCCTACCTTCCCGAGTTCTCCCGCACCATCATTCCCGCCGTTCGCGGCCTCGATCTCTCCAACCGCCCCTGGGAGAACAGCTACAACACGCCCTCCGGCGCCGACGACCCAGTCGAAGATCATCAGTACCTGGTCGCAGTCGATTCCGATGAGCATGTGGCCCTGAAGGATGGACGTCTTCCCTTCGAGTTCACCGACCTGGAAACCATGCTCGGCCCCACCCCCGGTCCTGAAAGCAAAACCGGCCACGCCATGATCCTGAATGAGTACGGATGGCTCTGGCTCAATCGCGATGGCTCACCCACCCTCGTGACGCAATACCTCTATCCCCGCCTGCTCGGCGAGAGAAACACCACTGCCAACCGCCTCGCGTTGCAAGCCTACATCCTCGGCGGCGAAACTGAGTTCTGGCGCGCCTATCGCCGCTACGCCGCCGTGCTGCACTTCGTCTACCTCACCTCAAGCCATCCGAAAGCCTTCACCTCCGACCATTGGGTCGACCTGAAGAAGCTCGAACTCCAGCCCGACTTTGAGCGCGCCATGGAGAACGCCTTCAATCCGCTCGGCGTCTATCTCAACTTCTGGCATCCCACCCTGCCAGCCAGCGCGGACCACGACTTCGCCATCGACCTGGTCAACGACGAAGACCGTACGCGCTCCGGCACGTTGCGCCTCACCTTCACCGGTGCCGCCGGCAAAGAGTCCGCAGCCACTGAGGTCCCCTTCTCTCTCGCTCCGCTGGGCGCAGAATCCTACCTGCTCACCCTCAAAACTCCCGCCACACCCGGAAGTTATTCCTTGCAGGCCATCGCCACGCCTGCCGACGACAACGGCCACCCCACCATTTCGCATCGCGACGTGGTGTTGCAGACACCTCGCCCGCAGTAACTGCTGCGCGATGCACAGCCAGCGGTATTAGAATCCGGAAAGCGGGTTTGTTTCACTAGGCAAAATAGCTCAACACCTCCTGAAAGGAGAGCCGATGACCGAGCGCAGCGACAAGCAGGCCGGACGGGCTGCGATCATTCTCAAGGAACTGCGCCAGGCTGGTTCTGCCTCCGTCGAGGCCCTGCGCGACAAGCTCAATGTCTCGCTGGCCACCGTCCGCCGCGACCTCCAGGACCTTGAAGAGTCCGGCCTGCTGCGCCGCACCCATGGCGGAGCCATCCCCATCGAGCCGCTCTTTTACGAGGCCTTTCGTCACGACCGCTCCTTCCAGGATCAGGTGGGCAGCTTCGCCGATGAAAAGCGCCGCATCGCCCTGGCGGCCTCGGAACTCATTTCTCCCGGCGACACCATTGCGCTCACCGCCGGAACCACCACCACAGAGGTGGTCCGCAGCCTTCATGCACTCGGCGGCATCACCGTGGTCACCAATACCGTGAATGTGGCCATGGAGCTGAGCAATCGCAAAGATGTCCAGGTCTTTGTCACCGGCGGACACTTGCGCGGCGACTGGTTCTCGCTGGTCGGCCCCACGGCTGTGTCAACGATGAGCGGAGTTTTTGTGGACTTGCTCTTCATCGGCGTCAACGGCATCGACGCGCAGCGCGGCCTCACCTGTTTTAACGACGATGAGGTCGAGATCAACCGTTGCATGGTTCGCCAAGCCAAGCGTAAAATCGCGGTCGCCGACCGCAGCAAGCTGGGCGCCGTGGCCAAGTGGCTCATCTGCCCTGCCGACTCGGTCGACATCCTCATCACCGACAGCGGCGCAACCGACAAAATGATCGAACCATTCTTAGAGATCGGCGTAGAAGTCCGCCGCGTCTGACGGCTTATCAGGGCGCAAACGTGCGCCAAACGTCCGCAACCCGCCCCGGCTCCGCCACAAACATCACCGCATCCTTGTCGTCCACGAACTGGCGATACAAGCTGCGGCCCGCGTCCAGTCCCAACTCCGGGTAAGCCCGCGGCCCGCGTTCCTCCAGTTTCGACGCCGCATAGCGCGGGTTCGCCTGCCACTCGATCGCGCCCGCATCCGTCAGCAGCGGAAACCACGCCAGCCCATGATGCGCCCGCACCCCGGTGTACTCAAACCCATACTGCCGGTCGCACCACGCCCCAAACGCCATGCGGCTGCCGGGGTCGGCATTGATCACGCAGTGCGCCCAGCCCGGCGGCACTACCACCTGCTCGCCTGCCCTGGCCGTCACCGCAATGCACCGTCCGGGGTCGTCTTCCGCGCGCTCCTGCGCATACACAATCGCCGTCCCGGACCAGATCTCGAAAACCTCCGGCGGCGACCATCCACTATGCGGCGCAACTTTATGAATGTGTCCCTGCGACCGCACCGGCTCATCCCCCAGCCTGCCGCCCGCATACACCACCGCGCCAAACAGCAGCATCCGCTCCTTCAGCGCCGCGCGGTCTTCCTCGCGCCCAATGTCCATCGCGATCCCGTACACCGGGTCCGGCCCGCTGCACTGCGGATCGCGCAAACTCGCCCGAATCGCATCCAGCCGCCGCATCTCCGGCTCCGGACCAAACATCCCCGGTCCGTACACAAACGCGAGCGTCGTCTCCGCCACGCCCAACCGCAACCCGGAATCGAACTCCAATGCGACCGCCATCAACTCTCCTTGCGAACGTACGCCTTCAGCGTCGCCAGCGGCTCGGTCGCCGGCGCGGCCGGCCGAATCGTATAAGCCCCCACCGCCGCCGGAACCACAAACGCCTCCGCATAGTGCGCTGTGAACGGCTTGAACGCACCCGTCGGGCTCTCCACAATCGCCGCGTCGCCTTCCACCAGGCTCACCACGTGCAGGTTACCCTCGGTGTCGTGCGGAACAGTCTTGGTAAACCAGTGCTGCCGCGTCTCGATAAACTCCAGGTGGTGCAGCCCGGTGCTCTCCTCGCGCCACCCGTCGCCTTCGGCCTCCGGGGTTTCCTCGTTGATCAGGTTCTCGCGCACCCACTCCGTTGTCCGGTTCCACTGGATGTTTTTGAGGCCGTGCTCCAGGTGAATCGGCCGCGGATTTCCATCCATCCCCAGCCGGCCCCAGTCCCACAGCTTGAACGTGAAAATGTACGGTGTGGCGCTGATCTCCAGCACCATGCCGTCCTTCCCTGAGCAGTGGATCGTCCCCGCCGGAATCAGAAAGTGGTCGTGCTTCTTGGCCGGCCACACATTCACATACTTCTCCGCAGGAAAATCTGCGTCTCCCGCCTGCGCCGCGCGCAAATCCGCGGCCATCGCCTCGCGGTCAATCCCGTCGCGCAGCCCCAGGTACACCTCCGCGCCCGGCGCAGCATCCAGCATGTAGTAGCTTTCGTCCTGCGTATACTCCATGCCAAACTGCTCGCGGATGTAACTCGTCAGCGGATGTACCTGCAAGGAGAGATTGCCTCCCCCCACCGTATCGAGAAAATCGAAGCGGATGGGAAACTCCGCGCCAAACCGCTCATAAACATGCCTGCCCAGAAGCGCTTCCGGAAACTCGTGCACCAGCATCAGCGCCGGCAGCTCATACTCCCGTGCGCCAAAGCGCAACACCAGGCTGTTCTCCTCCGGAACGCAGTTGAAGCACCACGCGTAATTCGGCGCCCCCTCCGGCAAATTGAAGTGCTCGCGCATCCACTGTCCGCCCCACGGACCCGGATCGAAAAACGGCACCAGCGAGAACGGCTGACGCGTCACCTGCTCCAGCGCTCGGCGCAGCGTCTCGCCCGCAACCATCCCGGGCAGCTCGGGCAGGTTGCCGTCAATCCAGAAGTCAACTTTGTTGTAGAGCTCAGGGCGCTTGCTGTCGGCGGCCCGCCAATCCAGGAAGAACGCGCGCTTGTACAGTTGCGCCGGGCTCTCGCTCGCGTTGTCCAGCCCAATGCTCGGCGCTTCGCCGCGCCGCTGCCGCTGCTGAATCTCCCACCGCGCCACATCCACATAGAGCAGCAGATCCCAATCCGGCAACACCAGCGTGGCGCCGGTGCCGATGGCCACCACGCGTCCCTTCACTTGCGCGGCCACGCTGCGCGCATGGGCGATCTTATCCGCATCGAAAAACTCATCCAGCGTGGCCCAATTCATCTGGCCAAAGACCGGGTCGTCGCCCAGCATCGCAGCGAACTTCGCTTCAATCGTCTCCGGTGGCAGCATTGCGTCCGCGCTCTCCAGCACCAGCTCGGGCGCAAGCCCGGCCACCAGCTCGCGACGCAAAGGCTCAAGCTTTACGCCGGGATAACACTCGATGGCGATGCGCCGCGCGCCGCCCCGCTTCCGCAATTCGTGAAGAATCTCGCGCCAACCCAGCGCGCAATCCCTCTCCACCGGCGAAATCGTCACACCCGGCCGCAAGTCATACTTCGATTTGTTGGTCAAAGACTGTACTCCATGAGGGGAATGGCTCCCAAAAGAGCCGCGTTGGAGCCAAGTTCCGCGGACCGCAAAGGCACCGTCCGCCCCGGCGTCCACGCATGTGCCTTAACATACTCCTGCAACCGCGGAAGAATCTGCGCCTCGCGTTTCATCACCGATCCGCCAAAAACCACCACCTCCGGATCGTAGGCGTGAATCAACGCCACCGTCAGCACCGACCACACCCGCAGGCAATGATCCAGCGCCGCGATCGCCGGCTTGTCGCCAGCCTCGGCCGCTTCAAAAAGCTCCGCAAACCCAATCGCCTTCCGCGCGGCCAGCGCGCCCTGCGCGCCACCCGCCTGCTCGAGATAAATCTCCGGCAAAAACGTGGTGGAGGCTTCCGATTCCGCGCACCCCAGGTTGCCGCAGGTGCACCGCCGTCCATTCAGTACCACCGGAAAATGGCCGCCAATCGTCCCCGCCAGCCCGTGCCCGCTCTGGATCAGCCGCCCGTCCAGCATTGCCGCGCCGCCGATGCCGCTGCCCAGTGTCACCATCACCGCATCCCGCGTGCCGCGCGCCGCTCCGTAGCCATACTCGCCAAGCAGCGCCAGCCGCGCGTCGTTCTCAATCAGAAATGGCAGCCCCAGTTGTTCCTTGAACCACGCCGTCAAATCCAGATGCGGCGCATCGTCAAATTTTGCATTCGTAGCCAGCACGCGATTTTCACGCGCACTGGTAATGCCGCAAAAACCCATCACCACCGCGGAGCACTCCGCTCGGTCAACGCCCGCCGTTTTCAGCAGCTCTAGAAATGTATCGCGAATCGCCGGCAGCAACCCTCCCAGGCCGGACCCGCCATCCGCGCCGATGCTCTTGCTGGCCACGATGCCGCTGTCACGCACCACCGCGCACGCCGCATGAGAGCCGCCCAGATCGATTGCCAAAGCCGTCAAACCAGGCAAGGTGCACCATCCCGCAGAATCATCCGCTTGCTGAATCCCTTCGTCTTGATGCTCCCATAATCGTGCCCCGCGTCGCTAGGCCAACTGGCAAGAAACACCAGAGGCTCGTCCCCGGTGTTCACAACCCGGTGCGCCACCTTCCCGGGAATGTAATGCACTGTCCCCGGTTTCATCGTCTGGCTCGAGGTTGTGCCGCCCTCGTCCATCAGCAGCAGCGCCCCTGTGCCCTTCACCGTGGCATAGATCTCCGCCCGATCGCTAAGGGCGTGAAAGTGCCCGTGGGTCATGAAATACTCATCGCCCACCCGCCCCGGCTCAAGAACCGTCGCGCCCCAGAAGACCCCGCCCGGCGTCCCGTCGGGAACCGGCCGCCAGTACTGCACCCGGTAGACCACGGTCGCGGGATCCATCCCGCGCCATACCGCCTGGTCCTGGAAGATTCCTTCCAGTTGGCCGAGGGTCTTCTGTCCGTCTTCAATAGCCGCTCCGGAAAGGGTGCCGGAACTCCAGTCCACCCATGTCGGCGCAGGGATGTTTGGAAGATTTGTGCTCATGTCGTCAAATTATAGTCGCAGAAATGAAGTTTATCAATCAAAAGGAGCAAAACGATGCGGCAAGCCCAGTATATAATCTCTAGGATTCTTCGGAACGAAAGTACGCGGTACTGAAATGCACGAACCGCGCGCAGGTGCTTCCCGGGCTGGCAAGTAACGCCTGCCCCATGGCCGGCTCCATGCGCCTGAGAAAGTGAAGACCATGCAGCAACCGGAAAAAGCGTCTCTGTTTGTCGTTCTCGTGGCCGCCAGCGCGGCCACCGCGGGTTTGCTCTTCGGTTACGACGTAGCCGTCATCAATGGCGCGCTGGTCTTTCTCAGAGCCGACTTCCACCTCGGCCCTGTCGCCACCGAGATGCTGACGGCCATCCTCTTTATCGGATGCGCGGTCGGCGCTGCCATCAGCGGCTGGGCCAGCGACCGGTATGGACGCCGCGCCGTGCTCTTCTGCGCCGGACTCCTCTTCTGCTTCGCCGCCTTCGGCGCCGCTTCGGCCGTGCACATTGGGCAGCTTATGGCCGCGCGCTCGCTGGCCGGCATGTCGCTGGGCGCGGCCCTGCTCATCGGACCCCTCTATATCGCTGAGATCTCCCCCGCCAGCAAGAGGGGAATGCTGGTGACCCTGAACCAGCTCGCCCTGGTCTGCGGAACCCTGATCGGCTTCGTGGTCAACTACGAACTGGCGCAGCACGTCCACGGCAACTGGCGCTTGATGTTCTCCCTCGGTGCCATCCCCGCCGTGGCGCTCTGCATCTCAATGCTCACGATTCCCGAAAGCCCCCGCTGGCTCCTACAGAACGGCAAACGCCAGCAGGCCTTGTCTGTCTTGCAGCGCATCTCCCCCGGCGCCGACGTGGAAAGCACCGTCGATGAGATCGGCAAAGCCATCCGCGAGGAGTCGGGCACTTACCGCGAACTGCTGGGCCCTGCCCTGCGCAGGCCCCTGGTTCTGGCCGTGATGCTGGCCATCATCCAGCAGGTCACGGGATTCAACACCGTCCTCTACTACGGCGCCATCATCTTTGCCGAGCACACCGGCGCAAGCGCCGCGCAAGCGATCGGCATGAATGTCTTTGTGGGCGTGGTCAATATGATCTTCACCATCCTCGGACTGCTCTTCATCGACAAGCTGGGCCGCCGTCCGCTGCTGCTCACGGCACTGGCCGGCATGGGCCTCTTCATGGTCGTATTCGCCGCCATGCTGACCTACATGCCCGGCCGCTCCGCGCTCCTGCTTCTGCCGGTGCTGGGAGTTGTGGCCTCCTTTGCCTTCGGTCTCGGCACGGGCGTCTGGGTCTGCCTCTCGGAGCTGTTTCCCAACCGGATCCGCGGACGCGCCATGTCCATTGCCAACATCGTCCTTTGGTTCTCCGTCACAGCCCTCACCGCAACCTTCCTGAGCCTGATCAAGATGCTCGGCATCTCCGGCGTCTTCCTGCTCTACGCTCTGCTTTGCGCCGCCTCGTTCGCTTACATCTTTGTCTACCTGCCAGAGACCAAAAACCGCACCCTGGAAGAGATCGAGGCCAGTTGGTCAAAATAGCCGGTATCGCCGCGGCACAACCGTGTCCTTGCCGTGGCTGGCGGCGATCGGCCTCAGGCAACCAAGAAATGCAAAGGGCCGCTCCTCATCGAGAAGCGGCCCGCCAAACTCACCTTGCAAATCGAAATGACCTAAGTCGCCGTGCCCCGCGCCTCTCCCAAAATCAATTTCAGTGTCATCTCCTTGCGTCCGCGATAAATCGTGACGCTCACAATATCGCCGGCCTGGTGTTTGTCCATCAGGGCGTTGATGTCCTGCGAATCGGTGACTTCCTGGCCGTCGACGGCGACAATCAGGTCGCCGCCCAGCAAGATGGGGGTGTTGCCCACGTAAGCTTGCTGGTTGCCGCCGTGCAGGCCGGCGCGCTCGGCCGCGCCACCAGGGATGACTTTCTGTACGAGGACGCCGGAATCGACGGCCAGTCCCATCTGCGAAGCAAGATCCGGGCCGATGGCGAAGTCGACGATGCCCAGCGAAGGCCGCTTGACGCGGCCATAGCGGGTGAGGTCGGCCAGCACCGCCTTGGCCGTGTTGATCGGAATGGCAAAGCCGATGCCGCTGCTCTGATCCGCGCCGTTCGAGGCGATCATGGTGTTGATCCCGATCACTTCGCCGCGCGAGTTCAGCAGCGGTCCGCCCGAATTGCCGGGATTGATCGCCGCATCGGTCTGGATCGCATCCTCGATCGGCGCGCCCTCTGAGCCGCGAATCGACCGGATCGAGCTGATAATGCCTCGCGTCATGGTGCCATTCAGGCCGAAGGGATTGCCGATGGCATAGACTTTCTGGCCCACGGCAAGTTCGCCGGAATCGGCCAGCGTGACCGGTTGCAGGTTGGGCGCGTCAATCTGCAACAGCGCCAGGTCATGTACCTTGTCCGTGCCAATCACCTTGGCCGCGTACGGCCGCTTGTTGCTGAGCATGACCTGGATGCCGCGGTTGGCGCCCTCCACCACGTGGAAGTTGGTCAGCACATGACCGGCCTTGTCCAGAACGAATCCAGAGCCCTGGCCCTCCTGCGGGACGGTCCCGTAGAAGAAGTTGAAAACCAGGGATTTGGAGGTGATGTTCACCACCGAAGGCAGAACCCGCTTGTAAATGGCGATATTGTTCTGCTCCTCGGCATCGTAGGCAGGCGCGGCCTCTGCCTCGGTCAGTTCCAGCGGAGAACCCGAGCCGCTGGCATGAAGCAGCGACCAGTTGCCGAATCGTGCGGGCAGATGTGCGGTGAGGTACCAGAATCCGCCCACCAGCAGAAGAACCAGAAGAACTTGACGCAGTTTCATCGCTTGTCGACCTGAAAAACCTTCCTCTAATCGATACGGCCTGCGCGCGGCCCGGTTCCACGGGGAAGGGCGCGGCTGCCTGTTCCTATTCTAAAGACTCGTCCTGAGAAGATTTGTTGCTCTCTTCGCGCAAGCGCTGCCAGAGTGCCTCAACCTGGGTGCGAAGAGATTTAATATCTCCATTATTATCAAGAATATAGTCGGCGCGCGCGGCCTTTTCAGCATCTGGAATCTGGTGCGCCAGTCTGACCCGCGCTTCGGCCTCGGCTGCCTGGCGCGCCGACCCGTCCGGTGCAATCCGTGCCGCATAGCGGGCGATCTTGACCTCGTCCGGCGCGGTCACCACAACGACCCGATCGATGCGACGGCGCCAATCGGCCAGTATCGTCTCCTGCTCGCCGCGCGCCCGCGCATCCCGTTCGACTTCAAAAATCAGCGCCGACTCAATCACCGCTACCGCCGCTTGATTGCGCGCGAAGACCGCTTGCATCCACTCCCGCTGCGCCGCAATCACCGCCGGATGCACAATGGCGTTCAAGTCTTGCAGACGGCAGCCCTTGAAAGCCAGATCGGCCAATCGAGCGCGATTCAACCGGCCGTCGGCGCCGACCACCTCGGGCCCGAATGAGCGCACGATCTCCGCATATACCGCGTGCCCCGGCTCCATCAGCGCCCTGCCCAGCTCATCGGCCTCAATTACGTCGGCGCCCAGCGCACGCAGAAAGCCCGCAACCGTGCTCTTGCCGCTGCCCAGGCCGCCGGTGAGTCCCACACGCAGCATCCGTCTAGAGCCCTCGCCGCATTTTGGCCGCGTGGACCGTGTTTGCCATGAGCATGGCGATCGTCAGCTTGCCCACGCCTCCGGGAACCGGGGTATACGCCCCGGACACTTCAAAGGCCTTGGGATGCACGTCGCCCACTACCACGCTGCCTAGCTTGGCAAAACTCGCCTCGCGTTTGGCATCGCCGGCAAAGAAACGCTCAAACTCCGCGCGATCCGTGATGCGGTTGATCCCCACATCGATCACGGTGGCGCCCGGCTTCACCATCTCCGCGGTGATGAACCCCGGCCTGCCAATGGCTGCCACCAGGATGTCCGCCTGCCGCGTCACCGCGCCCAGGTCGCGCGTTTTGGAGTGACAGATGGTTACGGTCGCATTCTCGTGAAGCAGCAACATCGCCGCCGGCTTGCCCACGATATCGCTGCGGCCCACCACCACCGCATGTTGGCCTGAGATCGGCAGCCCGCTGCGCTTCAAAATCTCAATCACCCCGGCCGGTGTGCAGGGCGCCAGTGCGGGGCGACCTGCCTGCAAGCGGCCAGCGCTTACCGGGTGAAATCCATCCACATCCTTCGCCGGATCGATTGCATCGAGCAGAGCTTTTGCATCCACGTGCTTAGGGAGCGGCAACTGGATGAGAATCCCGTCAATATCGTCGCGCACATTGAGCGCCGCCACCAGATCCATCATCTCTTCCGTCGTAACCGTCTCCGGCGGCGTAATCAGGTCGCTGTAGATGCCAAGCTCCGCGCAACTCTGCACCTTGCTGCGCACATAAATCTGGCTTGCTGCCACGTTGCCCACCAGCACTGCCGCCAGTCCGGGCTTGATGCCCTTGGCCGCCAGCACCTTCACTTCTTCCGCGACTTCCTGCTTGATGGCCGCGGCAATTGCCGCGCCGTCGAGAATGCGTGCCATTTCTTTCTCCAAAGCTCCATTTTACCGTCTTCCGTCTGCACCAAGGCGGTGCTCGCCGACACTCCAACACAGAGTCTTGCGAGCGGTGAGCATCACACCCGTATGTGATTTAACTCACATACAGAGCTACTCTCCACCCCTATACGGTAAGGCCAGCGCGAAGTGTCCCAGATCACATGGCACACGCTTGCGGTGCTTCCTCTCAGGCAGCAACGGAGATTCGGCTTCATGAGCACTTTTAAGGATGCAGGACATCTTTTCCGGTTTGCGGGGCTCTTTGTCCTCGCTTTCCTGATATTTTTGGTGGTCCGCCATTACGTGGTCCCCAAGAGCTTCGGGCAATACGGCCACTATCGCGGGGCTGCGATGGGCGAGATTGCCGCCCACCCAGCAAAGTTCTCCGGGCACGACACCTGCGAGAGCTGCCACTCGGATGTTGCCGACAAGAAGAAGGCCGGCAAGCACGCGCACGTAAACTGCGAGGCCTGCCACGGCGCGCTCTTTGAGCGTTTGCCCGCCGCCGAGCAGCCCAAGCCCAACCTCTACGAGCGCTTCCTGGCCTTGGTCGGCAAATCGCTTCCGCCCGATCCCCCCATCCTGCATCACGCCGAAGATCCAACCACGGTGAAGCCGGTTCTGCCCGATACAGCCGTGCTCTGCGCTCGCTGCCACACCGCCAGCGCCGCCAAGCCCAAAGGCTTCCCGCAAGTCAACCCGGAAGAGCACTCCAACAGAGTTCCCTGCCAGACCTGTCATCAGCCGCACAGTCCGGCCATCGATGCGGGAGGTGCGAAATGAATCTTTCCCGTCGTCAAATGCTGATCCTCTTGCCGGCCGCCGCAGTTGCATGGGAATCCGTGCTGGCTGGAACGCCCGACCAATCGCCTAACTACAAAATGAGCGATCACTGGTGGGGCATGTTGATTGATATCCCCAAGTGCATCGGCTGCGGCAACTGCGTGCGCGCCTGCCGCACGGAGAACGACGTGCCCGAAGGCTTCTACCGCACCTGGGTCGAGCGCTATCACGTCTCCGACGAAGACATGACCCAGCCTGAAGTCATCTCGCCCAATGGCGGAGAGAACGGCTTCCCGGTTGCCCAGGAGGACAGCAAGAAGTATTTCTTCGTCCCCAAGATGTGCAACCACTGCGCCGATTCGCCCTGCACCCAGGTGTGCCCGGTAGGCGCCACCTTTATTGCTCCCGACGGCGTGGTGCTTGTCGACCAGAAGTACTGCCTCGGCTGCGCCTATTGCGTCCAGGCCTGCCCTTACGGCTGCCGCTATATCCATCCGCAGAAGGAAACCGCCGACAAGTGCACGCTTTGCTACCACCGGATTACCCAGGGACTGACTACCGCCTGCTGCGAAGCCTGCCCCACGGGCGCGCGGCAACTGGTCGACCTCAAGAATCCAAAAGACCCGATCCACGAGTTCCTGAAGACCCACGCCGTGCAGGTGCTCAAGCCCCAGATGGCCACCGGCTCCAAGGCCTTCTACAACGGCCTTGACGGTTCGGTGCGGTAAGAGCAGCTTTTAGCTATTAGCTTCTAGCTATTAGCTGCATATCGTCAGAACAAACTTTGGCGGCTCAAAGCCTTGAGCCCCAGCCAGGCAGCAAGAAGCTAGCGGCTAGAAGCTAGCAGCTAGGAGCTAAGTTATGAACGGTGTTGAAGGCTTCATGTATCCGAACGAGATCGCGCTCCAGTGGAGCGTGCTGATCGTTTTGTATCCCTACATCACGGGACTGGTAGCCGGCGCATTCATCCTGGCTTCGCTGGTGCGCATCTTCCGCGTCAAGGCCATCGAGCCCACCTATCGGCTGGCCCTGCTCACCGCCCTGTCGTTTCTGCTGGTCGCGCCCTTGCCGCTTCAGTTGCACCTGGGCCATCCCGAGCGCTCGCCCGAGATGTACTTCACGCCCCACAGCACCTCGGCCATGGCCATGTTCGGCTATGTCTACCTGTGGTACCTCATGGCCGTCCTCGTCCTCGAAATCTGGCTCGACTACCGCCGCGAGATCGTTCTCCTCTCGCAATCGAGCAAAGGCCTGCTGCGCCTTGTCTACAAGATCATGACCCTCGGCTCAACCAACATCAGTGAGCGTTCGCTGGCTATCGACGAGCGCGTCGGCTGGATCGTCACCCTCATCGGCATTCCTTCCGCCTTTCTGTTGCACGGCTATGTCGGCTTCATCTTCGGCTCCATCAAGGCCAATCCCTGGTGGTCCTCGCCGCTCATGCCCGTCGTCTTCATCTTCTCCGCGATGGTCTCAGGCATTGCCGCCGTCATGCTGCTCTACATGGTCACGACCAAGCTGCGCGGTCTCAAGATCGACGTCCACTGCGTCGACGCCATCGCCATGTACCTCTTCTACATTTTCATCATCGACTTCAGCCTGGAGATGCTCGACCTGATTCACCGCGTCTACGAGGCCGACGAGTCCTTCCGCAGCCTCAACTTCCTCGTGCACACCCAACTCTTCATCCCCCACATTGTCATTCAGATATTCCTGGGCACGCTGGTCCCCATCGTCCTGCTCGGCATCACCCAGGTCACCAAGTTGCCTGAGATTGTGCGCAAGCGGATCTACTCCGTCGCCGGATGCCTCACTTTGATCGGGATATTTGCCATGCGTTGGAACGTGGTCATCGGCGGCCAGTTGTTCAGCAAGAGTTTTCTCGGCTACACCACCTACAAGGTCGGACTTGTCTCCAAGGAAGGGCTGATCGTGGCTGTCTTCCTCACGCTCCTGCCGCTCTTCTTCCTCTGGGTGCTGGTCAAACTCCTGCCCCCGTGGCCTGAGAACAGCGCCCACGCAACCGCAGGCGACTGAGAACTGCACGGCTTAGTTTCATTCGGGTGGAAACCATGGACGATTTCCCCGAGGCACTCGAACAACTCGCAGCGCGACTCGCCACGCTGGAAAGCCGCGTCGCCGCCCTCGAACACCCAGCCCCGGCGCCGCTTCCACAGTCCGCGCCACAGCCCGCTGCGCTGCCGGCTGCCTCGGCCGCTGAACCGCTTCCTTTTGCCCAAACCGGCGGCATATTCTCTGTCTTGGGCAAAGCCATGCTCGGTATCGCCGGCGCCTATGTTCTCCGTGCCGTCGCCGAGTCAAGTTCTCTGCCCAGACTGGCGGTGGCCGCCGTTGCCATTGCCTACGCCCTCTTGTGGCTGGTGTGGGCCGCGCGCGTCAAAGCCGGCGAATGGCTGGCAGCCACCATCTATGCCTGCACATCGGCATTGATTGTCGGCCCCATGCTCTGGGAACTCACGCTGCGCTTTAACGTGCTGCCGGCCTCCATGACCGCCGGCGTCCTCGGCGGGATCGTGGTTGTGGCAACCATCCTCGCCTGGAAACGCGATCTCGCGCCCGTCTTCTGGGTGGCAAACCTCACCGCCGCCATTGCCGCTCTTGCTTTGTCCGTGGCCACGCACGACCTGCCGCCCTTCATCGCCACGCTACTCGTCATGGTGCTGATCGGCGAGGTTGCCGCGGGGCTGAATCACGAAGTCAGCGTGCGGCTCCTGGCCGCGGCTGCCACCAACCTGGCAATCTGGGCTCTCATCTTCATCTACGCCAGCCCCCCGGATACGCGCGCCGGATACAAGCCCCTCGACACGGCCCATCTGCTTGCGCCCGGTTGTCTCCTCTTCGTGCTCTATGCGGTCAGCGTTACCGTGAGAACGGTGCTCCAGAAGCGCAGAATCTCCGTCTTCGAGACTGGCCAGACGCTCATCGCTTTCCTGCTGGCCGCCGCCGGCCTGCTCTACTTTGCGCCGCGCACCGGCGTAATCGTCCTGGCCGCCGCCTGCCTGGCCTTGTCTGCCGCAACCTACGCGGCGCTCTTCGCCGTTCTTGAGCGCACCGCGGACCGGCGCAATGTCCGCGTCTTCGCCACCTGGAGCGCCGGCTTGCTACTGGCCGGCAGTTGGCTGCTCCTGCCGCCTTCCTTGCTGGCTGCCTGCCTCGGTTCAGCCGCCGTGGCCGCCACCGTTCTGGGCACCCGGCTTCACCGCTTCACCCTGCGGGTCCACGGCCTGGTCTTTCTTGTGTCGGCAGCCATCGCCGCTGGGCTGCCGGCGTATGTCTTTGTAGCGCTCGCCGGCGCGGTGCCCGCGGCGCCCCCCTGGACAGTCTGCTTCGCGGCTGCCTGCGCCGTGGTGTGCTATGCGGCCCTCAAGCCTGCCCCACCGCGACCCCATTCCTGGCGGCTGATGCAGCTCGTCCCCGCCGCACTGGCGGTCTGCGCCCTTGCCGCCCTCCTGGTCCAGACCCTGGCCGTGCTCGGTCTCGCGGCCGACGCCTACCACGTCGCCTTCATCCGCACCCTTACCCTGTGCCTGCTCGCCCTGGCGTTGGCTTTCGCCGGCTCCCGCTGGCTGCGCGTAGAACTCAATTGGATCGCCTACGCCACCCTGGCCTTCGTCGCCGCCAAGCTCCTCTTTGAAGACCTCCGCCACGGGCGCCTGGAGTTCATTGCCGCATCCATCTTCGTCTTCGCCGTCACCCTGATCGCCGTTCCCCGCCTCGCCCGCATGGGCCAAACCCGCAAAACCGCGGAGCTTTGAGAAGGCGCGGCTTCATCCGCGCCTCTCAACAAGAAAGAGGCGCCGGCCTCTACAGGCTGCGGGAAAACTCGCGCTTGTGGAATCGTTTGACTTGCCTGTGAGTCTTTTCGTGCCGGGGGCCTGTTCCGCCGCGGGCTTCCTGATGTTATGTTGCCGCTGCGGGCCGTTTGAACGCCCCCCTGACACCGGCTGGCCGGCGGGTCAATCGGAATCTGACTCCGCGAGGGCGTCAGGTTACTGCAAGGGATCGTCAGCCGGTAAAACCGGCTCGCTTTACCATCTGCTGGAAACCGGCAAACGGTAAACGATCCCGAAATTAAGGCCCAGCGTATCCAGGCCGGGATTGCTTCCGTTCATATACGCATTGGAAAAGTGATGGAACTCGTATGCCAGGCGCAGATCGGTTCGCGGGCTGGTTCTCGCTTGAAAGCCTACGCTGGAGTTGATCGTGAAGTTCTCATAAGTGGCTGTAGTCGACAGAGCCTTCTCGGTAAAGCCGACCATTCCCAAATGCACTAACCAGAACGGCTTGAAGTCCGTGCCGTCGCGCCACATCCAGCGAAAGCCCAGGGGCGCAATCTCCACACCAGGCAAGCTCCTTTGGAAAGGAGACAGGGGGTCTCCCCACTTGTCGGTCTTGACAGGTTCGCGCAAAACGAACGCGGGAATGAAATCCGCGGAATAGTCCACGCGGGCCCCCGCGAATCTGCCGGGGGCAGTCAGCATGTGGCCCAGCCCATTGTGGTGGACTCCATGCGTGGACCGGTCGTACTCGACGCCCGCGTAGAAGACCAGCGCGCGGGTCTCGCCCCCGGCAAACTTGAAGCAACCGAAAGCGGTATAAGCCTCATAGAAAAGCTCGCTCGGCGGAGCCGCGTGGGGCGGCGTCGACGCATGCGTGAAAGTCGGCGTTTCCTCGGCCCCCGAGGCCAGGGGCGCGAACAAGAAAATCGCGGCCAGAACGAAACCCCAACGGGATGAAAAGAAACGAAGGAGAGATGAATTCGAACGCCGCAAATGCAGGCTAGGCTTGATCTCCACCAAAGTGCTCTCCAGATGAGTGAAATTGAATACAAGGGTTTAAGCAGGAAAAAACGATTGGGG
>Ga0302320_10002695_pt1 | contig 41578 bp, 32 predicted proteins | sample Bog_T0_3_FD_202130 | JGI IMG/M metagenome (GOLD analysis project Ga0302320, IMG submission 202130) | Peat permafrost microbial communities from Stordalen Mire near Abisko, Sweden - Bog_T0_3 | ecosystem: Environmental > Terrestrial > Soil > Wetlands > Peat | place: Sweden: Abisko, Stordalen Mire... | reverse complement strand
TAGAGATGATTGCGAAGATCGGTGATGGTGCCGAATCCCGCGTAGTTCACCAGGTAGGTTCCGCCGTAATCGCACAGCCCCTTCACGATCGTCGATCCCACCAGGGCAATCGCAACCACGTTCAACACATTATGAACGTGTATCCATGCCGGCACCATCTGATGAATATCAAGCTGCCAGCGTGCCGAAAGAGAGGGAAACAACGGCAGCGCATTGGAAGAGCTTTTAGGGTTTAGGACCACGCCCAGGATGGGCACAAAGAGCGCCACGCGCAAGGTATCGAGCAGGCCCACCACTGCCAACAGTAATACCCCGGGCAGCCATTCAAGCGTGTAGGGCAGCCCATAGCGCAGCAGGCGCAGGAAGTTCTTCATGCTGGAAGGACCGCCTCGCGTAGGTCATTGCGCTGTCGGGGCCCGAAGCTGCGCTCAAAAAGCGCGTGAAAGTCCATCCCCGTATTGTATCTGGATCGCCCGCTCAGATCACGGTCTCTCCGGAGGAGCGAGCCGCGCGCGTTACTATGATGACGAAGTGATCCATTTCGCGAATCAATCCGTTTTGCATACGGTCTTTCTTGACCGCGACGGCATTCTGAACGCAAAGATGCCGGAGCACCGCTATGTCACGCGCTGGGAAGAATTTCGCGTGCTGCCCGGAGTGCCGGAGGCAGTGCGTCGGCTCAACGACGCCGGCTTGCGGGTGGTCGTGGTGTCGAACCAGCGCGGCATCGCGAAGGGGCTGTATACAACCGCGGACTTGGACGCGATCCACGCGAAGTTTCAGCAACTGCTCGAGCTTGAGGGCGCGCGCATCGATGCCTTTTTCATCTGCCCGCACGAAGAAAACGAATGCAACTGCCGCAAGCCATTGCCGGGACTCTTCGAACAGGCTGTCGCGCAATTTCCTGAGATCGCCGCGGCAACAAGCGTGATGATCGGCGACTCGCCAACGGATATCGAATTCGGCCGCCGCCTGGGAATGAAAACAGTGTTTATCGAAGGCGACGCCCAACACCAGGCACCTGGCGGTGAAGAAGCCGGGAAGCTCGCGGATCTGCGCTTCGCTTCCCTGCCGGAAGCTGTGAATGCGTTGTTGACCAATGACTAAACGCGGCTGCGCCGGTCAATATTTTTTCAGATCCACAATCGCCTTCAAAATCGTTTCGGGCTGCGGCAGGATCGCGTCTTCAAGCTTCGGCTGGTAAGCCACAAACGTATCCATCGCACCCACGCGCCGCACCGGAGCGTCGAGATCGTCGAACAGCTCATCGCCGATGCGCGCCGCAATCTCCGCGCCGTAGCCCCAGCTCAGCATGTCCTCGTGCGCCACAATCACGCGGTTGGTCTTGCGCACCGAAGTCGCAATCGCCTCCCAGTCGTAGGGATTGAGCGTGCGCAGATCGAGAATCTCCACGTCAATTCCGTGCTGCCGTTCGGCCTGAGTCGCGGCCTGCAGCGCGCGCGGCACCAGTGCGCCGTAGGTCACAACGGTGATATGCGAGCCCGGCCGCACAATCTTCGCCTTGCCAAACGGAATCGCAAACTCCGGTCCCGGATAAGCCGCGCGGCCATACGTCTCGCGATAGAGGCGCTTGTGTTCGAGAAACAGCACCGGGTCGTCGCAGCGGATGGCCGTGCGCAGCAGACCGTTGGCATCGAGCGCGTTTGAAGGAAACACCACGCGCAGTCCCGGAATGTGCGTGAAGATGCTTTCGCCCGATTGCGAGTGGTAAATGGAGCCGCCCGTGAGGTAGCCGCCGATGGGCACGCGAATCACGGCAGGCGCACTCCAGGTTCCATTCGACCGCCAGCGCAACAACGCCAACTCATTGTGGATCTGATGCATGGCCGGCCAAATGTAATCGAAAAATTGAATTTCCACGACCGGCTTCATGCCGCGCAATGCGTAGCCCACGGCGCGGCCCACAATGTTGGCTTCAGCCAGCGGCGAGTTGAAGACGCGCTCCGAGCCAAACTCGGTTTGCAGGCCGGCGGTCAGTTTGAAGACACCGCCCTTGCCCTTCACTTCGTTGAGCGCTTCTTTGCGGCTGGCATCGGCCACATCTTCGCCGTAGATGACGATGCGCTCATCGCGACGCATCTCGTCGCGCAAACAATGATTAATGAGGTCGGCCATGGTGTGCGCCGCAACCTTCTGCCCGCCCACTTCCTCTTCGATCTCCGGCTGCTCCGAGGCAAATGCCGCGTGTGTCGGATCGAGATCCTCAGAGTAGACGTGCGTCGTGATGCTCTCCACGGTGGGCAGCGGCGCATGCAGCGCGCGCTCGGCGGCCTCGGAGGCTTCATGTTCAAGCCCGCGCTCAAGCAGGTCCAACTCCGCAGCCGTCTGGATTCCGTCAGCGATCAGGCGCGTGCGCATGCGGGCGATGGGATCGCAAAGGGCATCGGCTTCGCGCTCGGCAGCGGAGCGATAGTTCTTGTCATCGTCCGACAGGGAATGCGAGTAGAGCCGCACGCAGTGACCATGCACCAGCGCCGGACCGCGGCCCGCCCGGCAATGCGCCGCCGCCTGCTCGAAGGCGCGCAAACTCGCCACCGGATCGTTGCCGTCGATCTCCGCAAAAAAGAAGTTGGGAAAGTTGGCGACCAGCCGCGAAATATTTCCGCCCGGCGTATTCACTTCCACGGGAACGCTGATGGCGTAGCCGTTGTCCTCCACCATGAAAATCACCGGCAGCTTCTGGTTCGACGCCGTGTTCAGCGCCTCCCAGAACTCGCCCTGCGAGGTCGAGCCTTCGCCAACGGTCGCCAGCGCCACCTCGTCGCCATGAAACTCAACGTCGTGAAACTCACGGTAGTCGCCAGGATCTTTAACGGCCGCTTCGGGATGGCGGCTGAAGTAGCGCCCCGCCTCCGCGCAGCCCACGGCGTGCAGCAACTGCGTCGCCGTGGAAGAGGAGCCGTTGACGATGTGCAGCGGCCGGCTGCTCCAGTGCGTGGGCATCTGGCGTCCGCCACTGGCCGGATCGTCGGCCGCGCCTACGGCCTGCAACATCATGTCGTAGGGAGTGACGCCCAGCGCCAGGCACAGCGCGCGATCGCGATAATACGGAAAGAACCAGTCGTAGCCGGGCTTGAGAGCCAGCGCCGCGCCCACCTGCAACGCTTCATGGCCGGCGCCCGAAATCTGGAAAAAGATCTTTTGCTGGCGTTTAAGGAGGATTTCGCGATCGTCCACCGTGCGGGATAGAAACATCAGCCGGTAGATTTCGACCAACTGTTGTGCGGACGGCTCGTCCGAAGCGGAAGATGACCCCGCGCGACGAGCCCTGGAAATCGCCACTTCCATTCCGGTTGACCCCCGAGAACCGCTTTCCAGATTCTGCTTAATCCGATTGTACCAACGCGTTGGATGCTGGTGCAGGTCAAACTGTCTGCCGGAGCGCGTGGGAGCTCCGCGTCACTCAATGACTGGGGCCGGGAAACAAGATCGGCGCCGCCGGAGTCATGATGGTCTGGGGCTGGCCCGCGCCTTCCGTCATCCTTTGTCTCACATCGCGCGCTAATTTCTCAATCTCTGCCACTTTATGCAGTTCGTCCGGAGTCAATGTGCTCGAGTTTTGTGCGGCGACCTCATCATTCAGTTCTCTGGCGAGCTTCAACAGCTTATCGGAGTCGGAGACTATTTGTTTTTGGCGTTGCATATTGAGCACGCGAATCCGTCTTGCGGCCATGGAGGGGTCAACATCTCCCTCAGGAGCCACCGAACCCAGATCCGATTGTGGAAAGTGGGAATGCATGTCTCCCTGGCCCTGCCCCTGGCCGCCGTTGGACCCAGACGACTGAGCGCGAGCCGTAGATCCGCACGCCAGCGCCAACAGAATCGCCAATCCCAGTCCACCGCAAAAGCGCAAACCGCCGCGGCCAATTCCCAGGCTCCGAAATGTGCGGTCCGTTTCACGCATTGCGAATCGTCCTTGCAGTGCCTTCCCTGGAGTAGCTCAACCCTTGGGGCTTCCCGTTCTCACTTTGTGTGCCAGTTGCTCAATCGCACCGGCTTTGCGAACCACGGTTACAGAAAGCGTGTTCGCGTTACTCTTGTCGACCTCCCGCTTTAGGTCCGTAGCCATCTTGAGCAGGTCGGCACATGCGCTCGTAATCTCTTGTTTGCGCGCTCCGTCAGGGATACTACCGGCTGGCGGTGTTGGTTGCTGGGCGGTGGCAGGGGCGGGCCCCGGCGTGCTTGCGGTCTTCTCAGGAACCGGCGCAGACTGCGCATGGGCATAGAGCAGAGATCCTGCCGCGGCAACGGCAAGCGCGCCGCAACACGCCAGCACAGGGAGTTGCCCGCGCCAGTGGCGAAGCCAGCCCTGGGGCCTCTTTTGGCCAGCGTAGCGTCCACTCTCGATGAACCTGTTCATGTGGATTTAGATGCGCCGGAGAGCCAGGCAACGTTCCGGCCATTCCTGCGCTCAGTCTAGTCTAGAAGGAGGAGTTTTGGCATGTTTCTTTCTCCCCGGAATGTAACTTTTTTGCTGGCCATGCGCTGGAGCATTTTCCAGAATGATCGCTTCCTGGGTAAGGTGCTGGATGAGTGGATCGCCGACAGCCAGGAGTTCGTCCACACCAAGCTGCCCAAGCTAGTCGTCATTGCAATGATCGCTTTTATTTTCAGCCGTTTACTGCGCCTGGTCACGTTCCACATTGCGCGCCTGGCCGAGCAAACCGCGGCTGGACCGGGGCGCCTGAGCGAGGTCAAAACCATGGCCGGAGTCATCCGCGCCACGGGCTTGGCGGTCATCGGGCTGATTGCCGGCTTCATGTCTCTCGATACCATTGGCTTCAATCTCGCGCCCCTGCTGGCATCGGCGGGCATCGCGGGCATTGCCATCGGTCTGGCGGCGCAGACCATCGTCAAGGACATGCTCAACGGCTTCCTCATCCTCATCGAAGGCCAATTCAGCGTCGGCGATACCGTGCGCTTGGCGGGAGTCACCGGAGTGGTGGAGGCGCTGACCCTGCGCCGCACCACCGTCCGCGACGGCGACGGAACGCTATACGTCATTCCCAACTCGCAGATCACCACCGTAGCCAATCTGAACGCGGGCTACTCCATCGCCACCGTCAATGTGAGCGTGGACTTCTCCGCCAATCCCGACAAGGTGACAAAGCTGCTCCAAAAGATCGCCATGGAAGTACGCAACACTCCCGAATTCCATGGCAGTTTCCTTCAGGACCCGCAGGTTCTAGGCCTCGACTCGGTCAAAGGCTCGCAGATCATCTTCCCCGTCCTGTTCAAAACGCGCGCCATGCAGCAGTTCGGTCCGGTGCGTGAGTTCCAGCGCCGCGTCCGCCTGGCTCTCGAAGAGAATCATCTCCTACCCGGCGATCCCAACCGCGTCTTCCAAATGCGCAGCGATGCGGAAGAAACGGTCTCGCCGCACGGTTCCGAGGACGCGCCGCCTCATGCTCACGACCCAACCACGCTTAAGCCTCAGGAGAGCAACCCATTCAGCGGTGAGTGAGCGGCATCTACGTTTCCGATTCCATTGCCTTCAGCAGCGCCTCGCCATCCGTAATCGGCGGCAGGCAGGTGCGCCCGCGACAAACCATCGCCCATGCCTCCGCACCATCCGGCGGCGGAACCTGCAACAGCGTCTCTGCCAGCGCCTCAGGAACCTCGCCGACCACAAGCTGCGCCGGATCGATGCGCAGCACCGTCTTATTCACCGCGAAGCGCGCCATAGCCAGCGCCTCAAGCCGCGATGCCTCCGGCCCCGTTCCTAAAATGACCACCTGCACCGGATCGAGCAGCAGCCTCTCCGCCGCCAGCCCGAAGCTGCCCGCATAGAGCCCGAAATGCTCCACGATCCCGGCAAAATAGGCCAATGTATCTTCGGCGATCTCGCGATATCGCTTGCTGCCCCCCAGCGACTCCAGCCGCAGCAGCGCCGTAACCGCCGTGGGATTGCCCGCCGGAGTAGGCGCATCCTGCAGAGGCTTGCGCCGCGCCGATAATGCGCCGAGTGCGCTCTGGCTGGGCGCGGCAGCATCGAAGAACCCTCCGCCCGTCGCATCGTGAAAGCGCGCAATCATCGCATCGGCCAGTTTGATGGCTGTGCGGTAATAGCTCATCTCCCCGCTCGCCATCCACGCATCGATGCAGGCGTTCGCGGTAAACGCGTAATCGTCGAGCGTGCCCGGAACCTTCTCGCCAGCCGCCTGCTCCGGCTCATCGGCGTAGGCCATCACGTGGTTCAACGCGGCCTCGCCGTCCCACGCCTCTTTGAGCAAACGGTTGAGCGTAAGCAGCGCGAACTCCTTCGTCGCATCCATGCGCAGCACGCGCGCGGTTTCAAGGTACGCTGTCACCGCCATCGCATTCCAGCCGGTATAGAGCGTGCGATCGATAAACGGCGTGGGGCGCAATGCGCGCGCAGCAAGCATTTTGGCGCGCGCCGAGTCGCGCAGCTCGCTCAGCGATTCGAGAGCCGCGCCCGACTCCTTCACCATCTCGCCCAGCGACTGCTTCACGTGCAGCACATTCTTCGCTGCGTTGTGATGCATGTCGCCCACTTCGCCAATGTCCCAATACTTCACGGCGAAATCCAGCTCCGCCGGATCGAGAACCGCGCGCGCCTCGTCGAGCGTCCACGTAAAGTAGTCGCCGTCGTCGTCCAAGCCCACATCCGCATCCTGCGAGGCGAAGAACCCGCCGTGCTCGCGGTCGGTCATGGTCGAGTCGAGCCAGGCTACGATCTCCTGCGCCGTCTCCAGAAAATCTTCACGGACATAACTCTGGAATCCGTGCACGTAGTTCCGCAACAGCTCGGAGTTGTCGTAAAGCATCTTCTCAAAGTGCGGAACCCCCCAGCGCTCGTCAACGCTGTAGCGATGAAATCCCCCGGCAAGCTGATCGTAGACGCCGCCGCGCGCCATCTTTACCAGCGTCGTCGTGAACGCCTCGCGCGCCTGCTCGTTGCCGCGGCTCATGGCAATCTCCAGCAGCAAATCGAGCGCCGCCGGATGCGGGAACTTGGGTTGCGAGCCAAAGCCTCCGTTGCGCGCATCGAACTGGCCGATGATTGACCCCGCGATCTTCTCCACCAAAGCAAGCGAAAAATCACCGCGCGCGGAAAAGCTCTCGTTCTGCTCGATCGCCGCCATCACGCTCGAAGCGGTTTCCAACGCCTCGTCGCGCCGCTCCCGCCACACCTGCGCCATCGCCGTCAAAACCCGTCCAATGCCCGGCCGGCCGTAGCGATCGTCACGCGGAATATACGTGCCGCCGAAATAGGGGCGCCCGTCGGGCGTCAGGAATGCGGTGAGCGGCCATCCGCCCTGACCGCTGATCGCCGACACCGCGGCCTGGTACCGCGCATCCACGTCCGGCCGCTCGTCGCGATCCACCTTGACGGCGACAAACAACCGATTAATGAGCGCCGCAACCTCGGCATCCTCGTACGACTCGCCGTCCATGACGTGGCACCAGTGGCACCACACCGCGCCGATGTCGAGCAGAATGGGCTTGTCCTCGGCCTGGGCCCGCGCAAACGCTGCCTCGCCCCACGCATGCCAGTGGACAGGCTGGTGACGCGCCGAGCGCAGATACGCCGACGCTGAGTGTTCAAGTTGATTGCCGGCCGTCGGGGAAGATGCCTCGTGCATGGTATGAGGATACAGGTCAAGCACACCGCGCCGCCAGCGCTGAACCTGCGCCTGGCAACGCAATCATCTGGCCGTTGCCGCACCAAACAAGCGATTTGCTATAGTCAGCGAGGAGCCTTTCATAACGATGCAATTTCCACCTGGCGCGAGCCCCAAGACCCGCGTTTCCCATGTACGATAAACACCCGTTTATCCCGATCGCAGGCTTCTCCGGCGAACCCCGCCTGGGATGGCCCGCCATCGCGCAAGCATTGCGCGATGCATCTGCCAACGAGCACCGCGTACTTTGCGTTGAATGCTATCCCGGAGTCTTTGTCGACGCTGTGCGCAATCAACTCACGGCGCTCCTTGGCCCCGCGCTTGTGGTTTCCACACAAGACCTCATGTTGCCGCCGCAAGAGCTGGATGGAAGATTTGCGCCGCTGCTCACAGACGATCCAGTCTTCGGCGTGATGAACAAGGCCGAGATCGAAGACTTCTTCGATCGGGAAAAACTGCAACGCGCCCGGCAGCAAATTGTGCAGTGGGAGTCCGCTTCACCCGCGTCCGGAATCGCGCTGGTCATCGGCACGGGAGCGTCGCTCATCGCCTCCGAGCACCGCCTCCTCGTCTACGCCGATATGGCGCGCTGGGAGATCCAGCAGCGTCAGCGTCGCGGCGAGATCGGCAATCTCGGCGCAGACAATCCCAACGAACTGCCGTCACTCAAATACAAGCGCGGCTTCTTCCTCGACTGGCGCGCCGCCGACCGCCTGAAGCAACGCGTCTGGAACGAGATCGACTTCCTGCTCGACACCAACGCGCCGGCCGATCCCAAAATGATCTCGGGCGTCGCGTTGCATGCGGGACTTCGCGCTGCTGCTTCCCGGCCCTTCCGCGTAGTTCCCTTCTTCGACCCCGGTCCGTGGGGCGGCCATTGGATGGAAGAGGTGTGCGACCTGCCGCGCGACGCTCCCAATCACGCCTGGTGCTTCGACTGCGTGCCCGAAGAGAACAGCCTGCTGCTGGGCTTCGGCGATGCACGCGTGGAAATCCCTGCGATCGATCTGGTCTTCGCGCACCCGCGCGAGCTTCTCGGCGAAAGCATCTACGCGCGCCTGGGCGCAGAGTTCCCCATTCGCTTCGACTTCCTCGACACCGTAGGCGGAGGCAACCTGTCATTGCAGGTGCATCCGCTCACGAGCTATGTCCGCGAACACTTCGGCCTCACCTATACGCAGGACGAAAGCTATTACCTGCTGGACGCGAAGCAGGACGCATGCGTCTATCTCGGGCTCAAGGAGCACATCGATCCGCAGGCTATGCTGCGCGATCTCGAAGCCGCGCAAACTACCGGCGCGTTCGATGCCGGCCGCTATGTAAACAAGTGGCCCGCAAAAAAGCACGACCACTTTCTCATTCCCGCGGGAACCATTCACTGTTCAGGCCGCGACAGCATGGTGCTTGAGATCAGCGCCACGCCCTACATCTTCACCTTCAAGTTGTGGGACTGGGGACGCACCGGACTCGACGGCCGTCCTCGGCCCATTCATCTGCGGCATGGCGCTCAAAACATCCAGTGGGGCCGCACCGCGGAGTGGGTCCGCCGCTCGCTCATCAACCGCGTGGAGCCGCTGGCCGCGGGCGATGGATGGCGCGAGGAACGCACCGGTCTGCACGAGCTGGAGTTCATCGAGACGCGCCGCCACTGGTTCACCGGCACAACGCCGCACAACACCGGCGCCGGAGTCAACGTTCTCAATTTGGTGGAGGGCGTCGAGGCCGTCGTGGAAAGCCCCAGCAGCGCATTCGAGCCGTTCGCGGTGCATTACGCGGAGACCTTCATCGTCCCCGCGCAAGTCGGGCCGTACACGATTCGTCCGCACGGTCAGGCAGAAGGCTCGCTCTGCGCCACAATGAAAGCCTTCGTTCGCGAAGACGCTTAGATGTGCAGGCCGCGGGCTCGAATCAGTCCTTCGCGAGCTCACTCTCAATCGCCGCAATCAGTTCGGGCGCGTCCGGCGCGGTGTCCGGGGCAAACCGCTTCACCACTTCTCCATCGCGGCTCACCACGAACTTCTCAAAATTCCACAGCAGCTCCGGCTCCTGAAGCGTCTCAATGCCGTAGCCCTTCAGCTTTTCGCGCCACGCCGGCTGGTTCACCGTGATCGCCGTCGGCTGCGCCGCGATCAGCGCCGCATAGAGCGGATGCTTCCCCGCGCCGGTGACCTGGATCTTGCCGAACATGGGAAACTTGACGCCGTAATTCAGCGTGCAGAAGCTCTGAATCTCGTCATTCGTGCCCGGCTCCTGGCTCTTGAAGTCGTTGGCAGGAAAGCCCGCAACCACCAGGCCCTGGCCGCGAAAACGCTCGTAGAGATTTTCCAGGCCCTCGTACTGCGGCGTGAGCCCGCATTTTGATGCGACGTTCACAACCAAAAGCACCTTGCCTTTGAACTCGCCGAGAGACACTGCTTCGCCGGTGATTTTCGTAACGGGGATGTCGTAGACAGATGAAGTCAAAGTTGGAATCTCCTCTTGATCTTCATCCTATCGCAGCAACGCCCGCCGATCGTCGCGTTGCCGCTATTGCACAAGCAAGATCGACGCCCGCCAGAACGCCGCCTTCTGCGTCGCGGGATCGATCACCGTTACCTGGCAGTCGTACGACCCGCGCGGCAACGTATCGACGCCGAGATCGAAGCTCAACCCCATCGTCCCCAGCCGGCTCGTGGCGCTGGGAACGATGGACTGCGGCTGCGTTTCAAACATCTTTTTGCCGCCCTGATAGAGGCTGACGAACGCGAACAGCGGCTGCGCAATCGCCGTCGCTACCGTGGCATTCGGCGCGGGCGTCTGCGCACTCGGCTCCGGCGGCTTGTACGCCTGCAGGTAGACATAAATCTGATGCCCTGTCGAGAAGACACGCGTTACGCTCGGAATAAGTTTCTTCCCGTCCACCACCAGCGGGTTCACGGCTTCGCTCTTGGCACGGTCCTTGGCCTTCGCAGCGTCGTAAATTGCATCCCGCAAATCGACCCGTTGACTGCTCAGCACCACGGCGCTGATGGGAATGCGCTTCACTTCCTTGTTCAGGTTGGGAATCACAAACGTCGTCTGGAAAGTTCCGATTCTTCCCGTCTCATCGTCGCGCGCCAGGAACTTAATGGAGTATTTCCCCGGCAGCAGCGTAAATCCCGTGTCGTATTCGATGGGCCGGTGCACCAGCTCGGCGGCTGTAGCATCGGTAAGCTTGATACTGACGTTGTCGCGCACGTTTTGCACCGTCGTCCCGCCCACCAGGTCCTTGATCTCGCCCACAAAGTCGATGCGCGTATATTCCGCGCCGCCGCGCTTGGCCAGCGCCAGCTCGCGGCCCGGAATTTTCACGATGATGGGCACAAAGTACTCTGCCCGGTTTAGCTGGAAGTAATCGATCTCCATGGCAATCGTGAGATCGGTGATAGGATCGTCGAGCATCAGCGCGTCTTCAAGCTGCCGCTCGCGATCCACGTCGTTAAACTTGGCGAACTCCTTGTTGGCGTAATATCCCTGCCGGTAGTCGAGCTTGGCTTCCTGATTGTTCCCGAGCGAAACGCGAATCCGCCGGAATTTTCCGTTGGGCTCGGTGTTCGTGGTGTAGTAGCCAATCAGGTAGTAGTCCGAAATCGATTCCTGCGCCTGCACAATGCCGCGCGAGAGGTCGTTGTTGTCGAGGAATGCCTTGCCGCCGGTGTCGCCGGCCAGCGCGTAGAGCGTGTCCTGCGATTTTTGGAAGTTGCTGGTCACGGCCTGCGCCGACGCTCCGGTGTACATCGACTGCCCGCCCGGCGAACCTTGCGAAGCATCGCCCATCGGCGCGTTCGCCACTAGTCCGCGCGCGTCGACAGTCCAAATCGTGACGCCGTCTTTGATCGCCTCGTCGGCCGTGGCGTGCATCTGCGCCTGGTTGTCGATGCCGTTCAGCCGTAAGCCGCTGGCAAAATAAAGCAGCGATTTCTTCTCGTTCACCTGGCCCAGCATGTGCGACGCGGTTTGCAGCGCGGAGAGCTGCCGGTCGGTATTGAAGACGTTGAACTCGCTGTCGTCCTGCCCAAAAGCCGCGCCGGTATCGGTGCTGCTGGCGTCGTCCGTCGTGCCTTCCAGTCCCTGCCCTTCGCCCACCACCATGGTTTCCAAAATGCTCAGCAGCCGATTGCGATCCGCCGTAAAGTCCTGCAGAATGTCCACCGATCCGCCCTGGTACCGCATAATCGACACCAGATCCACAGTCGTCATCTGCGTGCGCACGAATTTCTCCGCCGCCTCAAGCGCGCGCATCTGGTCTGCCGGCGGCAGCGCCGTCATGTCGAAGTACAGGGCCATCAGCCGCTTGTCTTTGTAGCGCTGGTTGTCCATGGTTTCGGGCGCAATGGCCTCGCGCGCCAGCTTGTTGTACACGGTAACGCTCTCCGTGGCAGAGGTCATCGCAGGCAAAGGCTTGGCGGTTTCAGAGAGGTTCTGGTGCTCGCAGAACTTGATCGTCTGCGGAACGCCGTCTTCGGTCAGCACAAAATCCTTGGCCGTGAGCCCCTGAATGAAGTGGCCCTGCTTGTCCTTCACCTCAACGGCTTCGACCACCAGGTTCGACTGCACCTTGATCGTAAAACCCTGCGCCTCACCGGGTTTCTGATTCTGCCCCACCTGCTGCGGCCGCGCCCCCGCCACAGCCACAAAAAGAAGCACGACCGTACTGAGCCGCCCCATCATCGCAGTCGTGAAAGACCACAACTTCAGATGCTGCTGAAAGACTCTCATCGCGTGGAGTCTTGTATCAGGGCGCGAGTTTACTCGCGCCGCACACGAAGCAAAAAGCGTGCGGGCTTTAGCCCCTGAACCAATCCGACGCTCCAACCACCCTCCCATGCGGCTCATCACTGCCACCTCAGGTGGAACGAAGTTTGCAGGCTGCGCATGCCGCCCACCGATGCCGGCAATCCAAACCGATCGCTGGTCACAAGATTATTCCAGCTCGTATAGGCCGCGTGGTTAAAGGTGTTGCTCGCATTCACCGCCACGTCGAGATACCACTTGCCTTTCGGCCGGAAGGTGCGCGACATCGAAGTATCGAACGAAAACTGATCGGGCCCTTCAACCGAATTCCTGCCCGCCGTTCCCCATCCGCCGTTCGGCTCGGAATAAGCCGCCGCATTCAGGCGCGCTGCCGTCCCCGAACTGTATACCGGCGCGCCCGTCAGGTTGGGCCGAATGATATTCGAGAATCCCGTGCCCGGAACCGCAGAAGGATACAGCGGCGTCTCCGGCGATCCCGTTCCGTACGTCAAATTGCCCAGCACCGTCCACTCCTTCAGCGCTCTGCCGCGCCAGCCGCCGAGCAACGTGCCGCCTTCCAGCCCCTGCCCGCTGGTGTATTGCGCCGTCAAATTCACAAGCTGCCGCTGATCGAAACTGGAGAGCGAGCGCTCGCCCCGCGGATTGAGCCAGTTCTGCGCGATCGCCCCCGAAGGGATTGACAGCGACGATGATTGCGACGATCCGCTGCCGCTCGCCGTCTGGTGGCCCGCGCCGCCCAGATACGCATCGTCGTCGATCGACTTCGCAAAGGTGTATGAAAGCGTCGCCGCAAAGCCGCTGCGCAGCCTGCGCCGCAACTGCAACTGCCCCGCCTCGCGAATCGAATTCCCATTCGACGTCTCGTAGACAAACCCCACAGGGTAGCTGCCCGGATAAGGATCAGTCGCCCCCAGCGGATAGCTGTTCGGCAAAATCTCCTGCGGCCCATGCGTGCCCTTGACGCCGCTATAAGTCGCCGTCATTTGCAATGCGAAGGGCATATCGCGCTGTATGGACACTTGCCAGTCCTGCGCGTAACCGATGCGAAAATTGGGATCGATGCCGTATGTGTCGCTGGTGACGGAAGAGCACGGCGTAAATCCGTTAGCCAGTGTCAACGGGCATGCCGTCGAGTTCTGGACACTCAGGCTCTTCGAGAGCGGCGCCTGCTGCGCCATGTTCAGAATCACATTCTGATACACCGAAGAATCGGGATACAAACCGTAGCCAGCTTTGATCACCACGGTCGATGCCGGAATCGGCCGCCACGTAAGGCCGATGCGCGGCTCAATCATCTTCCTCTCCGGCTCGATCAGCGACCCAGGATAATGATTGCTCGTCACCGGCCCCACGGGATTGCTGCCCACAACAGGCTGCGCGGCCGTAAAGCCACTGTTCGCGTCCAGATTCACCAGGTTCCCGTGCAACTCCGAGATGGGCGCGCCGTAATCCCAGCGCAGGCCCGCGTTGATGGTGAGAATCGGCATCACGCGCCAGTCGTCGTTGATGTAGGCGTTATACACCGGCTCGCGAAAATACTTGTTCGCGTTGCCGAACGCGATCGCGCTGGTATCGGGAATGCCGAGAAGGAAATCCGCCAGCGCCGATCCGCAGATCGACGGATTCGTGCACGCGCCCTGCGTCGCTTTGCCCGTGAAATCAAACGTGCCGCGCGGGTTCTGCTGGAAATCGTCGTTGTACTCCCGCTTGTTGAATTCCACGCCCGCCGTAATGTTGTGCTTGCCGCGATAGATCAACGTCGAAACCGCCACGTCGTCGCTGCGGTTCCGGTTGAAGGAACTATTCGCGTCGCTCAGCCCGACCGTTCCGTCGCCAAAGTTCAATGCCGGCGGACCCCAATCCGCGGCGTCCTGCAGGCTGCCCGGAGTCTGAAGGTTACCCGGCGCCCAGGGCTGGATGCCCGCGAGTCCGGACACGTTCTTGACGTTGGCAAAGTTGGGCGTCACCTCCGTGCGGCTGCGGCTGAAGGTGAAGTTGGTATACAGGAACACCCGCGGCTTGATCCGGTGCGACCACTGCACATTCGTGGTCATGCCCAGCACGCCGGTGTGATCGACAAACCCGAACAGGTTCACATTGTCGGAACGCGTGCTCTGAAAAGCAAACCTTCCGTTGAAGCTGTCTTTGCGCCCCACGCTCTTGTCGAACCGCGACTGCAGCGCGTCCTGATGCACGTCGTTGAGCACCGTGGCCTGGTAGTTATATCCCGACGCGCTCGGTATGTTTGGATTCGCCGACGGATACAACTTGAGCAGATACGCCGCCGGCCCGCTGGGCGCGGGAATCTGGTTATTCGTATACGCAGTGTTCGTCCCCGGCTCGTAGATCGTCACCGGCTGCCCCGCGGCATTCTTCAGCTTGGAGAAGTCGCCCAGCAGCTCATCGGCCGTCGGCACCAGGCCCGGATAGGTATTGGTGCTGCCGTTGCGCGTCCACTGGTAAGCGACAAAAAAGTTCGGCCCGCGCGGCAGAATATGCGGAATCCTGATCGGCCCCTGCAACGCGGCCACGCCCGTGAAGAGATTAAAAGTTGGTTTGGCAGTGGCAACCCCGCTCAACGCATACTGCCGCGCGTTCAGCGCCGAGTTGCTTTCATTCACTTGGAACCCGCCCGTGTAGAGTCCCTTGCTGCCCGACCGCGTATTTCCAAACGCAGGACTCGTCGCGTACTGCGAGGTCGCCGCATTATTCACGCTGCCCTGCACCAGAAATCCATCGGCGCTCTGCTCATTCTCTTCCGGCGCCTTGGGAATCTCCGCCGGCGCGCCTGCTTGTCCATTGCTTTGCGCAGGCTTCTTTCCCTGCGGTTGCTGTGCCGTTTGGGACTGTTGCGGTTGCTGTCCCGGTTGTCCCGGCTGAGTCTGCTGCGCAGTGGTCGCCGCCGCGGGCGTCGCTTCTACCGTGGGCTTCGCCGTCTGCGCGCTCGCCTGGATCCGATCGGGGCTCAGCAGTTTCAACTCATACGCCGCGGCCGGTAGATTCGGCGCGATCGTCACATCCGCGTGGACCGGCGCGAAGGTTTGCATCTGAATATCAATCGTCCACTTGCCGTCGCCCAGATCGTCAAACTGAAATCCGCCGTTTTCATCCGAGACCGCGGTCAAGGTCGTCGTCCCCTGCGAAGCCGTAACGGTCGCCCCCGGCAACGGCAACCCGCCAAACGTCACCACGCCCCGATAAGGCGACGCCCCCGCCAGCGCGGAACAAGCCAGCCACGCGGCAACCAAAACCAAATGTCGAATTCGATTCATTGATCTCTATTTCTGTTCCGTGTTCCGTATCTTCTTGTTCCCTTGTTCCCTTGTTCCCTTGCTCCCTTGCTCCCTCGCTCCCTTGCTCCCTTAGTCCCTGCCTCTATCAATTCGCCGTGGGCTGCTCCAGCGCATCAACCACCACCACGTCCACAGGCCCCTTCGTCGACTCCAGCTTCAGTCCCAGTTGCTCTTCCAGCGCCGTGAACAGCGACGGTCCGCCCGCATCCTGCGGTGAAGGATTGTCGCCGGCCGTTGGATTGCTGGTCCTTGGCATCGCCGCCGTATCGTCCGGCGTCCAGTCCAGCTTGAAGTCGTATTCGCCAGTCAATCCCGTCTTATCGAGAACCGTCCGCCCCAGTTGGCTCGACAAAATGTGCACAAATCCCGTCGTGCTCGACCCAGTGGATTCAATGTGCCCGCGCCCACGCATCATCATCATGTGCCTGCCCGGCTTCGGAGGCTGGCCCTGGGCTTGCGGCGGGTCATCTCCCGGATCTGGAACGTCGGGCTTCGACGTCTGCATCTTCACGCCGCCCCTGGCCACGACCAGTTCGTACATCGGCATCTCGCGCGTCTCGTGGTGAAACTTCAGGCCGAACCGCTCCTCGAGCAGCGCCACCATCATCTGCCGCCGCTGTTCGATATTGAGCTCATCCAACTTGGGCGCATCCTCGGCCGACACCTTGGCCTCGACGTCGAAGTTGGTCGTCTTCGCCCACCCCGGCCCGCCAAACAAGCGGTCGTTCTCCAGCCCGAACGCCTCGCGCACCATCATCCACAGCGGAACATTCGTAGTCTTCACGCCGTCCGATGTGTATTGGATCATCGATCCACGCGCATCGGGACTAGCCGGCTTAACCGTCGAAACCTCCCACGCCGGCAGCGCCGCAGGAGCAGCGCTCACCGGCGCGGCTGGGGTACCCGGCAAAGCCGGAGTTGCAGGATTGGTGGCCTGAGGTGTGGCCGCACCCGCCTGGGCCACGGCGCAACGCGCGAGAAGCAATATGCAGACCAAACCGAGTCCGCACCTTAGTCCTCTTCGGCACAACGCGGCTTCGTTCATCGTCGCGTCCACTCCATTTTGAGATTCGCCGCGCCCCAGGATTCGCCGTAAGACGACCGAGGCACACGCACCTACATGCTTTAGGTCAGGAGTATGTCAGGAATAAGACGTTGCCATCCCCCATTTGGCTCGCAAAGTGGTGCACTTATTTCGTACCCCGCGCGCCGCTTTCCGCACACGAATCGTTGCCTGGTTCAGTCGTCTCGTTCCCTTGTTCCCTCGGTCCCTTGGTCCCTGCTCTTAGTTCGCCGACGGCTTTTCGATATGATCGATCACAATCACATCGTCCATCGCTTTGGTCGCGGAAAACTTCAACCCCAGCTGCTCCTGCATCGCCGTGTAGAGGCTCGGCGGCGCATTGGGATTGTCGCCAGCCGGAGGCGGCGTAGTCACCGCGCCGCGGAACTGCGCAAACTGCGAATCGTCCGGCGTCCACTTCAGCGTAAAGTCGTACTTTGCCGTCAACCCCGTCTTATCCACCACCGGCTTATCCATCACGCTGGACTGCATCCATGTCGCAAATTCCTTCATGCTCATGTTGATCACAGTCAAATCGCCCAGCCCGCGAAATCCAAATCCCTGCCCATCGTTCGGTCCCGCCACCGTCGCTTTCATCTTGGGGCCGCCGCTGCCCACCTCGATCGCATACACCGAAAGCTCCCGCTGCTCACGGTGAAACTTCAGCGCAAACCGGTCGGCCAGCAGTTTTTGCAGCATCAAGCCCTGCTGCTTGATGTTCGGCCTTCCCGGAACATCCGGCACCCCGTCAATGTCGAAAAGATCGGTACCGAGCCAGTCGGGCGCGCCAATAATCTGCTTCGCATGCAGCCCATACGCCACGGCAATCATGTCATTCACGTCGAAGTTCATCGTCATGAAGTGCGTGCCCCGGAATCCGATGCCTTTTCCCTGCGCGCCCGGTTTACTCGGCTTGATGGTCGCCACGTCAAGGCCTGGGTTCGCATCTGCCGCCATCGGCTTCACCGGCTCCGGAATCGGCCACGCCGCATCGGGCTCTGTGCGCGTCAGCACCAGCGGCATCCCATTCGGCCCCTGCGTCCACGTTCCCGTAATCGTCTTGCCGTCGGCGCTCATCTTGCCTTCGTACTTGCCGCCAATCATCTCCAACAAGAACGTCAGCGTGCCATCCTGAAACGCGGTCTTCGAAGCCGCAAGCGCCTGCGCGCCCTGGTCGATGCTGTAAAAAGTCAGCTTCAAGCTGCCGTCGCCAGCTTTCGCAACTTTCATCTCAATTCTCAAGTCCTTGTTCGCCTGCGCAATGTGCAGCGTCCCCTGCCAAATCCCCAAAACGCCGGTCGGCGATGCCGACTGCGCTGGAGTGCTTGCCGCCGGAGCCTGTGCGCGCAAATTCGGCGCCGCGATCGTCATCAACAAAGCGCACGCCGCCACAACTGCTACCATCGCACGCGAAATCCTCACGCTAGCCCCAGGCCCGCTGCAAAATTCCATAGCTCTCTTCACCAATACTCCCCTTCCGCGCCCGCAAGAATGATTGCGAAGGACGCCAACCGCCAATTTTGCTGATTTCGAAAAGAATACACCCAGTAAGACGTTTCTACGTTGAACTTGTTTCCGCGGTTCCATGAATTCCTGTGGCCCGCTCGTCCCCTTCTCGCTCCCTGGTTCCCTTGCTCCCTCGCTCCCTTGTCTTTCTCGCTCCCTTGCTCCCTCGCCCCCTCGCTCCCTGTTTTCAGTTCGCCGACGGCCGCTCCACATGATCGATCACCAGCACCTCCACCGGCGCCTTCTGCGCTTCCAGCTTCAGCCCAAGCCGCTCCTCGAGCGCCGTAAGCAGCGACGGCTCCGTCGCATCGTCGGCATGTCCTCCCGCAGCACTTCCATTCGACTCCGCCGCTCCTCCGGCTGCCATCTCCATCGGCGTCCATTTCAGCGTGAAGTCGTAGATCCCCTTCAATCCCGTCTTGTCCACCACCACGCGCCCTCCAGTATCCGCCCTGCCTGAAAGCCAACCGGCGAAGAATTCCATCGACACGCTCGCCGCATGCAATTCCCCTTTCGACCCGCCCCACAGCCACGGCATGTGCTGAGTTCCCGTCGCGGTGGCTGTCAATTTCGCGCCACTCCCGGTCACCACCATCGCGTAAACCCGCAGCACCCTTTCCCGCGTGCTCATCTTCAGTTGGAACCGCTCCCCCAGCAGCGACTGCACCATCAGCCGGTACTGCTCGAATCGCTCCGTGGGAGCAAGCTTCTGCAAAGCGATCCCCTCCTCATCCGCGGTCTTGGCCTCAATGTCGAACCGCTCCGCGTTCGTCCAGTCCGGCCCCTTCTCAAGCTGATCGTCCGACTTCACGTTGTACGCCAACCGGATCAGTTCGGCGACCGTCACGTTCTTTGCGCTGAACCGTCCATCGGCAATTCCATAATTTGTCGGACCACTATCTACACTGCTCGGCTTGATCGTCGCCACCTCGAACGAAGGCCGCGCACCACTCTCAGAATGAACCGATTGCACCTGCGCACCGAACCGCGGCATCGCGATGGTTGCAAGCAAATAAGCGGCAAACAGCCGAAGTCGTCGACACATCGAGTTACGCAACACTCCTAGCCTCCTGCGCTCCCTTGTTCCCTCGGTCCCTTGTTCCCTGTTTCTTCGAGCTCGCGCAACAACTTCTCCGCGTCCTGCACATCCTCCAGCGTCAACTTACCCGTCTCCACCAGGTGCGCCATCACCGGCTGCGGCCGTCCGCCAAACATCGCCAGCAAATCATCGATCATGCGGTGCTGTGCGGAGTCGCGCGAAATCGCAGCCGCAAACAAGTGGAAATTCCCCACCTTGCGCACGCGCTTGACGATGCCCTTAAGCTCCATGCGGTAAATCGTGGTCTGAATCGTCGTGTATGCAGGCCTGCGCTTGCCTGGCAACGCGTCCAGAATCTCCCGAATCGACAACTCCGGCCGCTCCGCTGTACCTTTCCCCCACAGCGCCTCCATCACTTGGAACTCAAGTTTCGTTAACGTGGGCGCAGCCATGCTCGCCTCCTATCCGTGTAGGCATAATTACTACGTACGTAGTAGATTGTCAAGAAACGGGAGTTCAATATCTCTGGAATGCAACCCCGCCACGACCAGCGGGCGAAAGACCATCCACACCGCACCAATCGCCATGTCAATCTCTCGCCAACCTCCAACTCCCTTCAACCTTCCCATTTTCAATCAGATAAGAACCCACTTGGCCGTGCAGATTATTTCCTCGAAGTCGCTACACTATTTGTAGAAGCAAGAACGCGGCGGATGCTTCGAGCGGCCCAGCCTGGCACAGTCTGCGCGGCTCGCACCTTAGGCCAACGTGCTTCATCGCGGGACAAGGAGCGCAAAAACCTCAAAATATCGCCCGTAAGTCCTTATCTTTGGAGATTTTCTGAAATAACCCGTTCGTTATCAACGGGCTGGGGAAGTTGATCAAAACTTATCCCGCTCAAAAAAGGCGTTTAGTTCAAAAACCCCATAGGGGGGTAGGCCGACGTAGAGGACCTGTCGGCACATCAAGACCGTGTGGCCACACACCCACACTCGCACTCGCACTCACGCTCACACCCACACCCGGTCTTGCCAATTCCCGGACCTCGCCTTCTTGCTCCCTCGCTCCCTTGCTCCCTGTTTTTCAAAAACCCGGGCTGTGAGACCGGGATGTCGAATTTCCTCAATAAAATCAATCGCTTAATCGAACAAATCACACAGCCCCGCAGTTTCTGTGTTCCCGTGAGACTGTCTGCGCAACCACCGCGCGCCAAACTGTTACCCTGAAACCATGAAATTCGGAGTGCTGGTTTTCCCCGGATCCAACTGCGACCATGACACATTCAACGTGATCGCTGAGATCGCGCATCAACCAGTCACATTCCTCTGGCACGAATCGGAAGACCTCGAAGGCGTTGACGCGGTTCTCGTTCCAGGCGGATTTGCTTACGGCGATTACCTGCGCACAGGCGCGATTGCGCACTTCTCGCCGGTGATGCAGGCAGTCAAGCGCTTTGCCGCAGCCGGAGGACTGGTGCTCGGAATCTGCAATGGCTTTCAGATCCTCACGGAGTCCGGCTTGCTTCCCGGCGCATTGATGCGCAACGCGGGTCTCAAGTACATTTGCAAGCCCGTTCACCTGCGCGTCGAGACCGCGAACAGTCCTTTCACCAATCAGCTCAGCAAGGGCGATGTTCTCGAGATTCCCATCGGCCACATGGAAGGCAACTACTTCTGCGAGCCCGAAGAGCTACAGCGGTTGGAGCGCGAGGACCGCATTGCCTTCCGCTACGCAACACCGAAGGGCGAGATCACTGCGGAGGCTAATCCCAACGGATCGCTCTCGAACATTGCCGGCATCCTGAACGAAGGTCGCAATGTGCTGGGAATGATGCCTCATCCTGACCGCTCCAGCGAAGCGCTGCTCGGTTCCGCCGATGGTTGGGGAGTCTTCGCATCGATGCTGCAAAAGCAGCCACTGACTACCAGTTCCTAGCTTGCAGCTCGTGCACGCTGGAACCGGCAACTCGGGGTTCCGCAAGAAGGGCTAAAAGCTGAAGGCTAAGAGCTGAAAGCTGATTTGCATGATCGACATTCATCAACATCTGATCTATGGGGTAGACGACGGATCGCCCGATCTGGAGAATTCGCTCCTGATGGCGCAGGAAGCCGCCAGCGAGGGAGTGACGCGCATCGTCTGCACGCCGCATTCGAACGACGTGTATCCCTACAATCTGCCGCTCATCGAGGAGCGCCTTGCCGAGTTGCGCCAGCAACTGGAGGGCGTGATCGAGCTGAGCCTGGCCTGCGATTTCCACCTGACGGCAGACAACATCGTAGAAGCGACGCAACATCCTTTGCGCTATTCGATCGATGGCAATGGGTATCTGCTCATTGAGTTCCCCAACTTCGTCATTCCTTCCAGCATGTCGGAGGCGCTCTTCCGGCTGCAGTCGGTTGGTTATACGCTCATCGTCACGCATCCTGAACGATATCCCGCGGTGCTGCGCCAACCGGACCTCATCGGCGAGTGGCTGCGTGCCGGTTGCCTGATCCAGGTCACCGCGGGATCGCTCTATGGACGTTTTGGCAAGGTGGAAGAGATGCTCGCCAACGAACTGCTCGAGCGGAACTGGATTCACTTTCTGGCCACCGATGCGCATCATCCGGTCAAGCGCCCTCCGCATTTGAAGCACGCCTACAGATATGTGGCGAAACGCGCCGGCGAAGAGACCGCGCGGCGCCTGATGGTGACGAATCCTCAGGCGGCCGTAGAAGGCGCGGGATTTCCCGAACAGCCCGAGCCCAAAGGGTTGTGGGAGAACGAGCCGCTCAAGTTCGCCGCCACGCCGGAAATGAAGAGACTGCGCCGCGAACGCACGCCGGAGCAAGCATCCCCGGATGCGAACGGCGCGGAACCGCCCGCGCAGGGATTCTGGAGCCGGTTATTCAAAAGGCAGCGACGTTAGCACCGCGAACGCCGACAACTCCGCTGGTTTCTTCTTACGAAAGCCCGAGACCGCCATCGACTGCAAGTATCTGTCCCGTGATGAAGTGCGGACCCGTGGCGAAGAACAGCACAGCCTTTGCGACGTCGCTGGCGGAGCCATTGCGGCCCATGGGCGTCTTGGCGGCGAATCGTGCGGATTGGCCGCGGTCGGGCGCCGGCGAATCCTGTGCCTCCGCGACTTCCGATGCGACGGTTGGCGCGGGAAATGCGATCCAGCCAGGAGCCACGCAATTCACGCTGACCTCGGGCGCAAAAGCCTTGGCCATGGTTTGCGTCAACATGTGCAGAGCCGCCTTTGACGCGCAGTAGTGCGCGTGGCCGGCCCACGGATGCAATCCGCCGAGAGATCCCATGTTGACGATGCGGCCTTGTGCCGCGCGCAAATGCGGCAGCGCCTCGCGGGCCACCAGAAACGGGCCCCGCGCATTGGTTTCGAACACCGCGTCCCATTGCTCGAGTGTCAGGCTCTCCAGAGCCGCCGAGGCAAACACCGCGGCGTTGTTCACCAGCAGGTCGAGATGGCCGCACTCAGTGAGCACGGAAGCGACGGCGGCGCGGACAGAAATTTCAGAGCGGACGTCGCACTCAACAAGAACCGCGCGCCGGCCGAGAGCCGCAATCTCCGCCGCGGTTTGCGCGGCAGCGGCGTGTGAGGAGCGGTAGGAGATGGCCAGATCGGCTCCGGCCTGTGCAAGCGCCAGGGCAATGGCACGGCCGATACGTTGCGCTCCTCCGGTAACGAAGGCGGTTCTGCCGGCAAGAGGCTCAATAAGCGTCACAGGATCAGTTTAGACGGACGCATCGTAAGGGAGTGAGTCGGCGATGCAGCGCGTCATACTTACTTCGGCGGTGGCTGAGGCTGACTGGTATTCGACTGGCCGCCAGAGCCCGAGGGCTTATTGCCGGAGGCAGGTGGAGCCGAGTTGGGAGAAGGGTTCGAAGAGCCGCCGGAACCGCTCCCGCCGCTTGATGTGGCGCCATTGGGCTTGTAAATGGAATACTGCTCTCCCGGCCGCTTCATCCGCACTTCCATCGTCATCTCGGGCTTGTCTATCTTGTAGCTCTGGCCGTACGTCTGGTATCCGTTTGCAATCACCTGCAACGTCACCGTGTCGCCGATGGGGATTACGTCGATCACTACTTTGCCGTCTTCGTTTGTCTTCAACTCGAGAGACCCCTTGTCCCTTTCGCCCTCAGTCGGATGGAAGATGACGTGAGCGCTGGTCACGGGCTTGCCATTGAAGTCTTTCAGAACGGTTACTTCAATATGGGCGGAGAGCGGAGGCGCCTTGTATTTACGCCCGTGGTAATTATCATTCTGGGCAGGTAGAGCCAGCGAACAAAGAGACAGGCCAAACCCGGCCACGAGAGCGAAAACGGGAAAACGTGAACGTTGGTGCATGCGCTCATTTTAACGCGTTCCAGGGCGTGAGTCGAAGCGGACTTTCCGGGGTCCGGCCACAGCCCTTGCAGGAGGTAGCGGTAGCCTGCCAGCGTCTTCAGGGCGTCGGGAAACCCGCCCGGTTTGGTGCGGGCGCAGATCGTCGCGGCGCAGTTCTACGGGCCATATCAGCCCCGAAACAGCTAAATTTCGGGCTCCACCTCATCAGATTCTTAGTATTCGTCTCGGAGCGGGGTCGTGGGTTACTCTGCAATGTGATTTTTGGCCGGCAATCGTACAGGAAGCACGGCCCCGGCAACCAGGAGAAAGACCGCGATCCAGAAGAGTTTATCTAATGCCTTGTCTGCGCCCCAGAGAGTATCTGCGTTCAGCCCTCCTCCATAGACATAAACCTCTGCATATACATGAGCTACAAGAAGCAGGAGCGCCGCGATTGCCGTAGCACGTAGTGACCAGATGGCCAGGAGCAGACATGGGGCTAGAAGTGTCCAGGCAAAGGTGTGCGGCCAACACTTTATTCCAGGACAAAACCCCATAAAGACCGTGCCGAGATAGGAGACATAGAAACTGATTGGGGCAGCAAGGCCAAACACGATCCACCGGGCCTGTATGGCTGTTTTCATCCCTGCTATGCTACCTCCTCATGTAAGCCCCGCGCGGCACAAACTTCACCGGAGCGATCTCGAGCGTCTGAAGGCGTCCGTCAGGCGATCACAACGGGCAACGGCGCCCCGACCAGCGCAGAGGTGCCTTGGGGCAGGCAACAAGTCTCTTGCAGCCGCTTCAAATCCTTCTGCATCCCGCTCTCTTCCTTCAAAACGGCCAAAGTCTCATCCAGGATCTTCGCTGCGCCGGGGTCCGGGGGCATCACCACTCTGTAGTGCATCCACTTCCCCTCACGCCGCGCCGCCACCACCCCGGCACGCCGCAGATAGGCCAGGTGCCGCGAGATCTTGGGCTGGCTCATCCCGAGGATTTCCACGAAATAGCAGACGCATACCTCCCGCCCATCCATCAAGCTCAGGAGCCTGAGCCGGGTGCGGTCCGATAACGCTGCGAACAGGAGCGCAAGATCGTAGGCCTTGGGGAAGTCGTTCATATTTATAATTGTATTCGCCTTGACATATATGTCAAGAGGGGGATATATTCGCTTTAACGTATACAAGGAGATGCCCCATGGAATCAAAATCAGCGGTCCAAGAGCAGGTAAAAGAGAAGTATGGCAGCGCCGCGCGCGCCGTGGCGGAGAGCGGCAGCCTGCAGGCATGCTGCGACCCCGGCCTTCGTTGTTGCGACCCCATTACCAGCAACCTATACGACCCAGATGAAAAGGGGCTCATCCCGGAAAAGGCTGTGCGGGCCTCTCTCGGATGCGGCAACCCCACCGCCCTGGCCGAACTCCAGGCCGGAGAGACGGTTCTCGATCTCGGCTCAGGTGGGGGTATTGATGTGCTGCTCTCGGCCAGGCGCGTGGGGCCGACCGGCAAAGCCTACGGCCTGGATATGACCGACGACATGCTGGCCCTGGCTCGGGAGAACCAGCGGCAGGCTGGCGTCACCAATGTCGAGTTCCTGAAGGGCGAAATCGAGAACATTCCCCTGCCGGTAAACGCTGTCGATGTCATCATTTCCAACTGCGTCATTAATCTTTCCGCCGACAAGGACAGAGTGCTGCAAGAGGCCTTCCGCGTCTTGAAACCGGGCGGACGTTTCGCGGTATCCGACGTGGTTGTGCGCGGCAGCGTGCCGGATGCGGTTCGCAAGAGCATGCTCCTGTGGGTGGGCTGTATCGCCGGAGCCCTCGAAGAGAGCGAATATCTTGCGAAACTTCGCGCCGCCGGCTTCGAAGACGTCTCGATCGAGTCCACGCGTGTGTATAACGTCGAAGACGCGCGCCAGTTCCTTACCCAGGCCCGCGTCGACGTGGACGCCATCGCGCCACTGGTCCACGATAAGTTCTTTAGTGCCTTCATTTGCGCGACAAAACCTAAAGCAAACTGTTGCGGACCGGACTGCTGCGCGCCCGTCACGATTGGAGCCAGGGAGTAAGCCGATGCCAGACCACTACAACGTCCTGTTTCTCTGCACCGGCAACTCTGCGCGTTCCATCATGGCGGAGGCCATCCTCAATCACAAAGGTCGGGGCCGCTTCACCGCCTACAGCGCCGGTAGCCATCCTTCCGGTCAACCCCGGCCCGAAGCGCTCAGGCAGATTGCCTCCGCGGGCATGTCGACCGCGGGCCTGCGCAGCAAGTCGTGGGACGAGTTCGCCGCCCCTGGCGCGCTCCGGCTCGATTTCGTCTTCACCGTCTGCGATAACGCGGCCAACGAGCAGTGCCCCTTTTGGCCCGGGCAGCCGATGACGGCGCATTGGGGGATTCCCGATCCGGCCGCGGTAAAGGGCACGCCGGATGAAATCGCGCGCGCTTTCCGCGATGCCTTCGTGGTGCTCGATCGCAGGATTGGACTCTTTCTGTCGCTGCCGCTCGGCGCCCTTGACCAGCTAGCCATCAAGCGCGAAGTCGAAAACATTGGCCGCTCGTAGAAACTCTGGAGGCGCTGTTGAAGAAGAGTCGTCTTTCGTTCCTTGACCGTTATCTGACCGGGTGGATCTTCGCGGCCATGGCCGTCGGTGTTGCACTGGGTTGGCTCGCTCCCGGCGTCGTGCCGTCTTTGAATCGCTTCAGCGTCGGCGCCACGTCGATTCCCATCGCGGCAGGCCTCATCCTCATGATGTATCCGCCGTTCACGCGGGTCCGCTTCGAAGAACTCCACGAGGTCTTTCGCGACAAGCGGGTGTTGGGGCTTTCTCTGCTGCAGAACTGGCTGATCGGGCCGGTTCTGATGTTTGCGCTCGCCATCGTCTTCCTGCGCGGCTATCCCGAGTACATGGCCGGACTCATCCTAATCGGCTTAGCGCGCTGTATTGCCATGGTGATCGTATGGAACCAACTGGCAAAGGGCGATACGCAGTACGCCGCGGCACTCGTCGCGTTCAATTCCCTCTTTCAGGTGTTCTTCTATTCCGTCTACGCATGGGTATTCATCACGGTTCTGCCGGGGTGGTTCGGACTTCGCGGCACGGTGGTGAACATCTCGATGGGTGCCATCGCGAAAAGCGTGTTTATCTATCTGGGCGTTCCCTTCATCGCCGGATTTGTGACGCGCACGGTGCTGGTCCGCGCCAGGGGACGGGAGTGGTACGACGGGAGCTTTGTCCCGCGCCTCGGCCCGCTCACGCTCGTGGCGCTGCTCTTCACCATCGTGGTGATGTTCTCGCTGAAGGGCAGCTACATCGTGCATCTGCCGCTGGATGTGCTGAGGATTGCCATTCCGCTCCTGATCTACTTCGTCGTCATGTTCCTGGTGTCGTTCTATATGGGGCGGAAGCTGGGAGCCGATTACTCCAAGACCACTACGCTGGCATTCACAGCAGCTTCGAATAACTTCGAGCTGGCGATTGCGGTCGCAGTCTCGGTCTTCGGCATCAACTCGGGCGCCGCGTTCGCAGCGGTGATCGGACCGCTGGTCGAGGTTCCCGTGATGATTGCCCTGGTGAATCTGGCTTTGTACTTCCAGCGCCGCTACTTCATCAATCCAGAGGCAATCGCCGTTGAGCCCGTCTGCGTCTCCCGGACCCGATGAATTGCGGCGGCTTACTCCCGCCGCGCTCGCGTCTCTTGTTACGGCGCGCTACCCACGGCCAATCTCCGCATTTCCAGGGTCTAAGGCCACCGTGGACTGCACCCCGCAAGCCCCTCCAATCCAATTTTCGCCGCAACCCTCTGAAAACAAACCGCAAATTCCTCTCGCCAATATGCATAAAATTAACCGCATCCGGCGCATACTGTTCCCATAAGCCTTCAATCAGGCCCACTGAACACTGGCCCAACGCCGAAAGTTGCTCTGTAAGTGCTGATTTGTGAAGACTTTAGGATCTAATTTATCTGCAATCAACCACTTACAGGACACCACAAGAGGCCAGTCTGTTTGGAATCAGGACTTTACCCAAAAATGGGGGGCATAGGGAGTTACCAATGACGCAACACAATAGCAAACCCGCAAGCTGGCAGGACCACGCCGCCCCCATTTCCCCATTACCTGCTCTTTGCCCCCTTTTTCCCTCGTTCCCTTGGCCCCTTGGTCCCCGTATCAAAAAATCGACAAAGAAACTGTGAGGCCACCTAATCCTAACCGAGTCAGTCACTTGCGGCATAATTCCCCCCGCGATACTGCCCCAGTATCCCAGTACGCCCCCAGAACCAGCAGAAAACAAAACCCTTGCAAGCCATCCAATTTCCGGGTACAGCATTTCCTGCTCCTGGTTGAACATGCTCCGCATATTCCCAGTCGTATTCGGTCACAGTTGCGCGTCACCAACCAACAGCAGCGAGCTTTGTCCCGATCGATGCGAAGCTCTTCAGCCCATCGCACCAAGTCCTCAAGGTTTCGGCGTACAGTCGCTCTTCAGTTCCTGACGAATCGGCACCTTGCGCAGTCGCAGCGAGAGAAGCAAGCCCCGGAAATGCGACTCCCGTGACAAGCGTCGCAACTCTGACCGCGGATCGACACAGCAATTCCCTCCGCGTAATCCCGATTGGAAAGATCTCAGTTCTCATCACGGAGAATAGTATCGAGTGCTCGCCATCCTTGCCCACGAGCTCAACGGGCTACCAGCTATTTACGTCGAGAATGGAAGGTGCTCCGGTTTTGCCTTCAATCACGCTCACCTTCAGAACTGCCTCGATATTGCGATTGGCAAATCCGCTTCCCACGCGCTCTTTGAGCAACTCCATATAGTGAGGGCTCGCCACGAATTGCGCGGCGGCTTCAGTGCCGTTGCGACCTTCACCGGCGAGCACCACAACCCAGCCGTCAATGGTCGCGTCGCGGAATCGCGCCACGAGAGCGTAATCGTCGGCGCTGGAGTACGGCTGCGAGGTGTCACGGTCCCAATGCGCCTGCGGCTGCGTCTGGTCCACAATGCTTTCGTTTCCTGCGGACGTGTAAGGCAGGAAATGGAAGCGCAGAGGCTGTAACAGCCGAAGAGTCCAATCGTTGTTGTAGCCGCCTAGCAGGATCACCGAGTGTTCGCGCAGGTCCGGCAGTGAAGTGGTGGCTGAAGGCAACAGTTGCGTTGCCGTCCCGGAATGTTCCAGAGTGCTGCTGATCTGAGAGATTGCCGATGCGGCCTGGATGGAGACGAAGGGATACTCGATGGTTTTGTCCGCCGTTGTGACGCCGGAGTAATTATTCGGTGCGAACGCGGAACTTCCCGTGCAAAGAATGACGTAATGTTGATCGTGAATGACCGGAGCCCAGAAGGCATCCACCGCAGTTTGCGAGGGCGTTCCGCGATATTTCCACGCCAGCCCTGCGGCAACTGCAAACAGCAGCACGACCAATGCAGTCACCCACCAAACGGTCTTTGTCGAGTGAGCGCTGTACTCGGTTGCGGCATGAATTCCGGCGTTCCTGTGGGCTATTTCATCTGCGGCAATTCCCGCAACGCCCAAGGCTGATTCGTGAGTCTCAGCTCCTGCATGCGGAGAATGTTCTGAATCGTGCTCGGGAAGAAGCGCCGCGCGAAGGTCAGGGTCATCGATGGCTTCTCCGTGGCCATCGTGCCCATGCAGGAATTCCGCTACATACGAACCAGCTGGCAGAGAGATCCGGATGCCCGAAGTGCTGACGTGCTCGGAATAGTAGAGCAGGAGCCGTTTGCGCACTTCGCCTGCGGTGTAGCGCACAACGGTATCGGTGTTTGTGTCGTACGTTGGCGGGCGGTCAAAGACTTCCACACCCAGCGTTCGCTCTTTGAGCAGGTCGAGCTTGCCCGCAAGGGTATTTTCCACAATGTAGTGCAGCAGCGCTGGATAGCGCTTGCTGTTCGAAAAGTGCGGACTGGCCAAGACCGCTTCTAACTCCCGCAGAATCGCATCACTGTCTTGCTTGCTCTGCGGATGCCATGCTTCCCGTGTTGCATGGGCTCGGTTCATAATTTTCACGAATCATACTCGACTTTATCGGGGCTTGCAAGAACGTTTGGCACAACCGCAGCTTATGGCGTAATAAAAAGATTTCATTCAAGTTCGGACGTGTCGTTGGGGTCAAACGGTGAGTCTTTTTCCAGCTTCCTCATCGGCCCTGTTCAACATCGCATTCCGGTAGTTTGGCGCCTTGCGGCGAGAGAGGATCTTCGCGTTTGCGCGCTCTGCGGCTCGCAACGATGCTTCCCGTTATCATACAAACAAGGATACAAATGACGATCGCAGCAAGCGCACAGGCGCTCGAGAGCGCTACGGACACCAATCACCTCACCATTGGCGTACTCGCTTTGCAAGGCGACTACGCAGCGCACGCGCGCGCTTTTTCGAACGCCGGAGCGCGCACGGTGCTGGTGCGCTCGCCCGAGGAGCTGAAGGGTCTCGATGGCCTTGTGCTGCCTGGCGGCGAATCGACGACCATGCTCAAGTTTCTTGAGAAGGCAGGATTCTTTGACGCGCTGGGCGAGTTTGTTTCTTGCACGCCGTGTTTTGCAACGTGCGCGGGATGCATTCTGGTGGCGCGCGAGGTGCTGCATCCGAATCAGCGCAGCCTTGGCGCGCTCAACGCGACGGTGGAACGTAACGCGTATGGACGGCAGATCGATTCTACGATTCTTACGCTGCCAACCGAACTTGCAGGCGGACCGCTGGAGATGGTCTTTATTCGCGCGCCGCGCATTACGCGCGTCGGCGATGACGTCGAAGTTCTCGCCAAGCGCGACGAGTTCCCTGTCCTGGTGCGTCAGGGAGATTTGCTTGCGGCTACTTTTCACCCTGAGATGACTGCGGACACGCGCGTGCAACAGCTTTTTCTCGACATGGTGCGCAAACATAAGAGCGCGCGCCAGTGATCCGCAGGCGAAGTGGCAGGAATTTCAGTACAGTGTCACAGAGACTGTGAGACTTTACAGCGATTTGTAAGTGTCGTTTTTTCAATGGGATGGAAATGCGTACAGCGGTACAGCGCCAGTATCGCGACTCGATTTTACTCGGAAGCTGTTGAATCGGATTGGGTTAAGTTGGTGTACAGTTTCCTCGTGCATTTTTGCATTGGAGCCAGGAACAGTGGACCGTGTGAAGTGCGAGTGCGAGTGTGAAGTGTGATTGTGAAGTGCGAGTGTGAGTGTGAGTGTGCCGTGAGGTGTGAGTGTGGCCAGAGGTCGGGAGAGCAGGGAGTGGGGAGTAGTGAATAGGGAGTCGAGTGTTTCCCCAACCGCCGGCTTTTTGAGGTTGTTGACTCATTGGTAACTCCGTATGCCCCCCCATTTTTGGCCAAAGTCTTCATGGATAAGGGGTTGTCGAGTGGGGGTCTTTCTAAGGTATTGATTCTAAAGGGAAACTGTTGCAAAGTCTTCGGCGATAAGCGGTTAGCGGAGCTGGCGGAGTCAGGCGTGGGGCGGGGACGGAAAAGCGGGGAGCAGGTAACCGGGATTGGGCAACAGGTCGCCTTGTTCCGCATGTTTGGTTGGGCAGTCATGGGAACAGTATGCGCCTGGTGGGCTTAATTATCTGCAAAGCGGCGAACGAGATTTGCGTTGTGTTTTCAGCGGGTTGCGGGGAGAATGGGGCAGCAGGGGCTTGTGGAATTCTGTAGCCGGATTCCAGCTTTTAGCTGCCCGTTCATGGGCGGTCGGTGCCGGCCGTCGCGGTTTATGGGTCGTGGCGAGTTTGTTTGCCTGCGACCTTGCTGCCCGCCTCGCGCTCTTGATCCCTGATTTCCTATTCTCCAGTTTCGTGCTCCTGCATCGCGTTGCGGCTTCGCGCATCCAATAGTTGTTTGCACGACTATTCTGCGGGCTACGCGCACTGCGCCCACGCACCTGCTCCGCGAATTCTGCTGCAATGGAAAGACGACCCTATGACCGCCGACATCAAGCCTCAACGCCAGCCAGTGCTTTTTCTGCCTCACGGCGGCGGACCGTGCTTTTTCATGGATTGGACCTGGGGTCCGGCCGACACGTGGCGCGCGACGCAGCGATTCCTGGAAGGGATTGCGGCGACGCTTCCTGAACCGCCCAAGGCGATTCTTGTGATCAGCGGACACTGGGAGGAGCGCGCCTTCACAGCTGGCACGGCAACGCAGCCCGAGCTCATCTTCGACTACACGGGCTTTCCGCCGCACACCTACCAGCTCACCTGGCCCGCGCCCGGCGACCCGGAGTTGGCCCGGCGCGCCGCACGCCTGCTCCACGACGCCGGCCTGCCTTCGGCGGTCGACGCGCACCGCGGGTTCGATCACGGCGTCTTCGTTCCGCTGAAGGTCGCGTTTCCGCAGGCAGAGATTCCTGTTGTCCCGCTATCGCTTGCTGTCTCGCTCGATCCGGAACTGCACCTGGCCGCGGGGCGTGCACTGGCGCCACTGCGCGATGAAGGCGTTCTCATCATCGCCAGTGGCATGAGTTTCCACAATCTGCGCGCCTACTTGCAGCCACAAACGCTGGAACGCGCGCGCGCCTTCGATGCATGGCTGACGAAAGCTGTCGCGTCGCCCGCACAGGAGCGCGCCGCACAGCTCGCGCATTGGCGCAGCGCGCCGTTTGCCACTTTCGCACATCCGCGTGAGGAGCACCTGATATCTCTTATGGTGGCTGCGGGCGCGGGAGGCGACACGCCGGGGGAGCGCATCTTTACCGACGAACCGATGGGCGCAGCGATTAGCGCGTTTCGATTTGATGGGTGAGGCGGACAGGGTCTGCCACTCTCAACCTGTCATCCTGGGTGCAGGGACGAATATGAATCGCCTGTGGAGACAGCCTGGCGCATGCGGTGGTGAGAGTCACGCGCAAACTGGCGCTGGTAGCTTCGCGTCATTGGATACGCTGCTCTCGCAAGAAAGTGACGCGGGCGCGAAACCGCCTCCAGGTCGTAGGTGACTTCGCCGGTTGCCGGGTCAAAGCGAAGGAGGAATGTCTCCTCGCCCTGCTCGACATGGTGCGAGGTTGTGGAATAGCGAAAACCGAATTCCGTCTCGGAATCAACTGTCTCGAGAATCTGGCTGAGATTCACGGACCAAAGACCGAGTGCGTGAACTTCTACCGCGATGATTTGTCTGAATTCGATCGGCGCGGCAGCGTTCACGACACGCACCCATCCAAGATCGAACATTTGCCAATTCGTGAAGGCACGTTTGGCCGCGTTGAATACGCTTTCTCCTGAGCCCAGATTGGATCGGCTCCGATCATGAACGAAAGGCCCCAAATCATCATCGAGAAGTCCCTCGGCGATGGTGAGGAACCAGGGGCTCTCAGGAGGGCTTCCACGCGCAGTGGCGATCTGTTTCTGGATTGCGGCTTCCGCTATTCGGTGAAGAGAGAACATGATTTCAGTATCGGGTATTTGGAGCGCCGGGCGGGAATTGAACCCGCGAATACAGGTTTTGCAGACCTGCGCGTTAGCCACTTCGCCACCGGCGCTTTTCTAGACCGTCCCTCGGGGGCTCAACAGGCTGCAGAAAGAGTCCGGACGAAAAACGAATTCGGCAAAGGATGGATTGGCAGGGGCTAAAGCCCGACTCATTCTGCTGACTTAATCGGCCCGGCTAAAGCCGTGCCCTTATTACAAAGCCTCTTGAGTTGAGTTTTTTCGCAGCCCGTAAAGTCCTAATGCCTTCTAGCATTTACGGCACGACTGAAGTCGTGCCCTTTCGCGACAGATTTAATTCGCGACAGATTTAATTCGCGACAAATTCAAACTGAATCACTACGAGAATTGTGCATTGTGCGCTACGCCTTGAGTCAACAAGCGCGTTGCAAGGATTCAGCGGTTTCTGCGTCTGTGGATTCGCGCAGTTCGCGGACGGCCCAGCCGGCGATGAGGAGGCTGGGAGCGGCGGCGGGGGCTACGGCGCCAAGCTCGCTGAGCGTGGTGTGGACGACCTGCTGATCGGGCTGTGCGGCGCGGGAGACTACCGCACAAGGCAGATCGGCGGGAAGGCCTTCGGCCTGCCACTCGGCGGCGAGCAGCGAGAGGTCGCGGCCGGGCATGTAGACGACGCGCGTGCCCGATTCGAGAGCGGGAAGCGCTTCGCGGTTGTGCGACTGCGCGTGATGGCCGGTGGAGAAGGTGACGTGCGAGGCCCAGTCGCGATCGGTAAGGGAGCGGCCCAGAGCCGCAGCTGCGGCAAACGCGGCGGAGACGCCGGGAACGATTTCGTAGGGCACGGCGGCTTCGGTGAGCGCGTCCATCTCTTCGGCAGCGCGGCCGAAGAGGAGCGGGTCGCCGCTCTTGAGGCGGACTACGCTGCGGCCGGCGCGGGCGTGCTCGATCATGAGCGCGTTGATCTCATCCTGGGTGATGGTTTTTGTGCCGCAGCGCTTCCCCACATTTTCGACCACTGCGTTAGGCGGGGCCAAGTTGAGTATTGCTGAGGGGACGAGATCGTCGTGCAGGATGACATCGGCGGATTCGATGAGGCGGACGGCTTTTACCGTGAGCAATTCGGGATCGCCGGGGCCTGCGCCGACGAGAGCTACCTGACCGGCGATGGCGCGCGCGACTTCCCTTCCCGTTTGCGCGAGCTGGCGCGTGGAGCAGAGGGCGGAGTCGCAGATGTGGCGATGGGCAAGTTCGTGGAGGAGGAGGCGGCGCTGTTCGCTGCGGGGATGGAGGCCGAGGACTTCGCGGCGCAGTTTGCCGAGTTCGGCGAGCCAGGGGCCGAGATCCTGCGGAAGCTGCTCGTCGATTTCGCGGCGCAGGCGCTGCGCGACGGCGGGGCTTTCGCCGGCTGTGGAGATGGCGATTTGCAGATCGCCGCGGCTGACGATGGAGCCGAAGAAGAAATCGCAGTTGGGAATGTCGTCGACGCTGTTGCAGGGGATGCCGCGGGCGAGGGCTTCGCGATAGACCGTGGCGTTGACTTCGGGCACATCGGTGGCGGCGATGACGATGAAGTTGCCTTCGAGATCGGAGGGGGCGAATTCGCGGTCGATCAATTCGAGTTTGCGCTCGGTGGCGAGTTGGCGGATTTCCTCGCGGGCGTGCGGCGCGACTACGCGGAGATTTACGCCGGTCTTGAGAAGGGTGGCGATTTTTTCGAGCGCGACTGTGCCCGCGCCGACGAGGAGGGCGGGGCGGCGGTCGAGGTTTAGGAAGATCGGCAGTAAAGACATAGTGGTCAGTGCTCAGTGGTCAGTTCGTGGTTCGTGGTTCGTTCAAATTCTCCGCGGGGGCTAAAGCCCCGAAAACTTTTATGGCGCTTTTTGCGGCGCTACTGAACAGCTTGCTGAAAAAGTCCGAACAAAAAGCGAACTCGGCAAGGAACGGATTGGCAGGGGCTAAAGCCCGACTCATTTTGCTGACTTTATCGGCCCGGCTAAAGCCGTGCCCTTGTTACAAAGCACCCTGGATTGAGTTTTTCCGCAAGCTGTGAAGTCGTGCCCTTGTTACAAAGCACCCTGGATTGAGTTTTTCCGCAAGCTGTGAAGTCGTGCCCTTGTTACAAGGCACCCTGGATTGAGTTTTTGCGCAAGCTGTGAAGTCGTGCCCTTTCGCGATGCTCTTGAAGCAACAAATTCATACAACTGTTTCCCGGCTTGCTCACTCCGCGACGGCGTGGGGGACGCGGCCGGTGGGCAGGTCGCGTTCTACGGGCGCTAGATCTTCGCCGGCAAGTTGGGCGCGCAATTCGTCGTTGGTGTGGCGGGCGAACCAGGAGCGCAGGCTCTCCTGCGTCTGGCGGCCACCGAGATAATTGCGCAACAGGCGTTCCATGGCTTCGGGAACGAGCGTTGCGGGGCAGCGATAGCCTACGGGCCTTGCGATGCCGGCATGATCGCCCACGGCTCCGCCGAGGCAGAAGTAGTAGGCGTCGACGAGTTGGCCTTCGTGCTTGATCTTTTTGCCTTCGAGGCCGATGTCGGCGATCCAGTGCTGGCCGCAGCCGTTGGGGCAGCCGGTGACGTGGAGCTTGAGATGCTGATCGAATTGCGGCAGGCGCTCCTCGAGCTCGTCGACCAGCCATTTTGTGAAGCCCTTGGTCTCAGTGATGGCGAGCTTGCAGAACTCCGTGCCGGTGCAGGCGACGGCGCCGCGCCAGAAGGTCGAGGCTTCAACGTGCAGTCCGATCTGACCCAGCTCTTGGGCCAGCTCGCCGGTCTTGGCGTTGGGCACGTCGACGATGACGAGGTTTTGCGCGACTGTAGCGCGCAATGAGCCGCTGCCGAAACGATCGGCAAGATCGGCGACGGATTCAAGCTGTTCGCCGGTCATGCGGCCCCGGAGCACGGATGCGCCTACGTAGGCGAGGCCGGGCTGGCGCTGGGGATGAATGCCGACGTGGTCACGGAGGGCCTCGTCGGGAATGTTTTCGGGAACGGCGGGATCGAGCTTGAAACCGATGCGCGAGTTGAGTTCAGCGAGGAAGCTGTCGGGCGTCCAGCCTTCGCGCATGAAGAGGTACTTGAGGCGTGCGCGATCGCGGCTTTCGCGGAGGACCATCTGATCGCGGAAGATTTCGGCCACGCCGCGCGCTACGCGAACAGCCTGGTCGGGGCGAACGAAAGCATCGAGGCGCAAGGCGAGATGGGGCTCGTTGGAGAGGCCGCCGCCGACGCGCAGCGAGTAGCCGACTTCGCCGTCGCGGACGACAGGCGTGAGGCCGATGTCGTTGATCTCGGGATAGGTGCACCAGGAGGGGCAGCCGGTGGCGGAGATTTTGAACTTGCGCGGAAGGTTGTAGAAATCGGGGTTCGCGGTGAGGTAATGCGCGATTTCCTGGGCGATGGGCGAGGCGTCGATGAGCTCGTCGGCGGCAACGCCGGCCAAGGGGCAGCCGGTGACGTTGCGGACCACGTCGCCGCAGGCGCCTTTGGGCGAGAGGCCGATGGCATCGAGGGCGTCGACAACCTCGGGCAGCGACTCAATGGTGAGCCAGTGGAGCTGAAGGTTCTGGCGAACGGTGATGTCGGCGAGATTGCGGGCGTATTTGCGTGTGAGTCCGCCGATCGAACGGAGCTGACTGGAGGTGACGATGCCGTTGGGGATGCCGATGCGCATCATGAACCATTCGGTCGTCAGGCCTTCGCCACCCTTGCCGCCGGTGGCGCCGACGCCGTCGCCTTGCGTGTAAATGCCCCACCACTTGAAATAAGCCGAGGCCCAGTCGGGCACTACGCTGGAGCGCCCCTCACGGGCGAATGTGCGCACCTCGTCGAACGCCTCCCAGGGGTTCTTTTCGCGCTTGAGGCGCTCCATGCGCTGGGCTTTGGTTTCTTTGTGCGGAATCTCGCTCATTGCCTTCCTTTGCTGGGTGGTTTGCCGGGCTCGAAAACTGCCGTAAAAACGAGATGCCCGCGATAGCTTTCGCTGTATCGCGGGCATTGATTGGGAAGCCGGACTATGTTTGTGGACTAAGACCGAGGCTACCTATGCCACGCGCGGGGCGTGCATCGAGCAGCGACAACAGGCCATAACGTCCATGGAAAGAATATAGACCGAAATGGTCCGATTTGGCAAGTTTGACTCTTGATTCCTGGGCGGGGCAGGCATCGCCCCCACCCACTTCCGCAAAAAACGCGAAAATGGATGGGGCGCAAAAGTTACGTATGTTGCTCTTTAGGCAGGAGTTCCGCGAGGATGCGCTGCTCGGCATCCTGAGCTGCCTGAGATATGAGGGGCGAAAGCTCCATGGAGATGGGTTGCTTGGGGTCGATGGCGATGGCGTAGAGGATGACGTCGCGCGAGCCGCCCTGGATGTAGAAGGCGTCGAGAAGATCTTTGACGCCGATGTCGTGCGCGGTGAGCGTGGGAGGGTAATCCTTTGAGAAGCGCGGCGTGGTGCGGGTGACGGTGCCGGGAGGGTTGCCGTCGGCTGCGGCGTCAATGAGAATGATGCGTCCGGCGTTTTCGAGCGGCTCGAGAAGGATGAAGCCGCCCGTGCCGCCGTCGAGGCATTCGACGCCTGGGGGCAGGGTGTGTTTTTCGAGGGCTCGTACTACGTGGACTCCTACGCCTTCATCGCCCATGATGACGTTGCCGAGGCCGAGGACGAGGGTGTTTTTCGTAGTCATTCGATTCTGAGTTTAATTCATGGTGTATGTGCGGGCGAGGCTAGAGCGATTTCGATATTAGTGTCGGGAGAGCACACAGGTCAGAGAAGCATCGCTCAGGGGCTAAAGCCCCGCTCTATTTTGAGGACTCTTGCGGCACGACTAAAGTCGTGCCCTTTCGCGATGCCTACCAGATCCCTGGCCCCAAAAGCGGGGCCTGCGATCGTAGGTTATTACTTCTGCTTGTCTGCGTCTGGCTTCTCGATCAGCTTGCAGGCCGCGGCCATTTGCTCGGGGCTCTGACGATCGAATTTCCATCCGCCGACGATGGAGGAGATGGTGCCGCGGCCTTCGATGTAGTCGTGATAGAAGCTGAGATAGATGTGGATGACGATGAAGGTGACAAAGAACCACAGGAACAGATGATGCCAGAAGCGGACGGAGAACTCGCCGCCCATGAGAGGCACGATCCACTTGAACATGCGCGGCAGCCAGGCGTCGCTCATGCTGGAGTAGAGCGCGAAGCCGGTGATGGTCTGGAAGCAGAAGGCCAGGAAGGTGAGGAAGTAAATGAAGGCCGCCAGCGAGTTGTGGCCGGTGGAGATTTCGCCGTGCATCCTGGTTTGCAGGACGTCGGTCTTGATGACGTCGACAATTTCCTGCCGCTGCTTTTTGGTGATCGGGAAAAAGTTGTTCCACCGGGCGTACTTGTTGCCGACGAAACCCCAGTAGATGCGGGCGGCGAAGTTGAAGACGTAGACGTACGCGGCGGCGAAGTGAATGAAGCGCGTCCAGCCGAACCAGTATTGCTGATAGGCCTCGGAGGCGTAGGAGATGCGCACCGGGTGGCCGATCATGTAACCCGTGATGCATAGCAGGGTCAACGCGATGGCGTTGATCCAGTGATATGCGCGAACCGGCATTTCCCACACATACACGCGCCGGTACTCGACCGGCGCGCCGCCGTTTTGCTGAAAGACGTCTGTGACACCAGTGCTCTGTGTGCTCATTTGGCTACTCGAAGGAAACCTGGTGAAGGTGCCGACCCTGCGGATCGTAGAGGTGCACGGCGCAGGCGAGACACGGGTCAAAGGAGTGGATGGTGCGGATGATCTCAACGGGCTGCTCGAGATTCGCTACCGGTGTGCCGATGAGCGCCGCTTCAAAAGAGGAGTGCATATTTTTGGCGTCGCGGGGCGAGCCGTTCCACGTGGTAGGGACGACGAGCTGGTAGTTGTCGATGGCGCCGTTGTGAATCTTGATCCAGTGCGCCAATGCGCCGCGAGGAGCTTCGACGAGGCCGACGCCTTCCGCATCAGCGGGCCATGATTTCGGCTCCCACATTTCGCCGTTGAAGGTGGAGACGTCGTTGATCTTGACGCGGTCGATCAACTGGCCGTAGAACTCCTTGAGCCAGATCATGGCCAACGCCGCATCGATGCCGCGGGCCGCGGTGCGGCCGAGGGTTGAGAAAAGAGCGGCTACGGGCACGTTGAGCTTGCCGAGCACCGCGCCTACGGTCTCTTTGACATCCGCGTGGCCGGCGGCATAGGAAACCAGCAGACGGGCCAGCGGACCCACTTCCATGGGGTTTTCTTTCCAGCGTGGAGTCTTGAGGAATGAATACTTGTCGAAGCCTTCGAGGCTCTCGAATGGAGGTTTGGGGCCGGCGTACTTGATTTGGGTCTCGCCCGCCCAGGGATGGAGGCCTACGTTGTCGCCGCCGTCGTAGGTGTACCAGGAGTGCGCGATGTACTCCTTGATCTCCTGCTGGTCCTTGGGATTGACGGGAAGGACGGTGGAGAGGTCGCGGTTAAGAACTGCACCGCGCGCGTACTTGAAGGCCTCGGGATGGCTGTAGCCCTTGGTCGGGAACTCACCGTAGCAAAGATAGTTGCTCAAGCCGCCGCCGTACTTGGACCAGTCCTTGTAGAAGGAGGCCACGGCCAGCAGGTCGGGAATGTAGACCTCGCTGATGAACTCGTCGGCCTGGCTGATGAGCCGCGCTACCAGGTTGAGGCGCTCGCCGTTAATGGCGGCAACTTCGTTGACGTTGATGGAGCACGGAACCCCGCCGACCAGGTAATTGGGGTGCGGGTTCTTGCCACCGAAGACTGCGTGGATCTTGACGATTTCCTTTTGCCACTGGAGAGCATCGAGATAGTGAGCCACTGCGATCAGGTTCACTTCCGGCGGAAGCTTGTAGGCCGGATGGCCCCAATAGCCGTTGGCGAAGATGCCGAGACCACTGGCGGCAAAGGCCTTGATCTTGTCCTGCACTTCGGAGAAATAGGATTCGGTGTTCTTGTCCCACTTGGAGAATGAAGCGGCGAGCTCGGCGGCCTTTTTGGGATCGGCCTTGAGCGCGTTGACGATGTCGACCCAATCGAGCGCGTGCAGGTGATAGAAGTGGATGACGTGATCCTGCACGTACTGCGTGGTGAGCATGATGTTGCGGATGATCTCCGCGGTGGGCGGCACGGAGATGCCGAGCGCATCCTCAACCGAGCGGACGCTGGCCAGAGCATGCACCGTGGTGCAAACGCCGCAGACGCGCTCGGTGATGGCCCAGGCATCGCGCGGGTCGCGGCCCTGGAGGATTTTCTCCAGGCCGCGCACCATGGTGCCTGCGCTGAATGCGTCGGTGATGACGCCGTTCTCCACCACTGCTTCAATGCGCAGGTGGCCTTCAATGCGAGTTACGGGATCGACGACTACACGCGTTGCCATGACTGATTAGGACTCCTTCTCATCTTCTGTGTGCACTTCAGCGATCACGCTGCGCTTGCGGATGTTGGTGACGACGGCATGGGCGGCGACACCGGCGATTGTGGTCACGCCGACCGCGGTACCGATGGTGTCGGCCGTGCTTTCGACGCCGAACCCTGGGAACGACGACAGGTGCTGATAGAACGGGCCGTTGTCCCAGAAGCCGGCTTCGCTGCAACCGATGCAACCGTGGCCGGACTGGATGGGATAGCTGGTGCCCTCGTTCCAACGCGTGACCGAGCAGGCGTTGTAGGTGACCGGGCCCTTGCAGCCCATCTTGTAAAGGCAATAGCCTTTGCGCGCGTTCTCGTCGTCAAACGCCTCGACGAAGAGCCCGGCGTCGTAGTTGGGGCGGCGATAGCAGGTGTCGTGCACGCGGCGGCCGTAGAACTCCTTGGGCCGGCCTTGACTGTCGAGCTCAGGAACCTGCCCCAGCACAAGCAGGTGCGTAACCACGGCCATCATGACGTCGGCGATGGGCGGGCAGCCGGGGACGTTGATGACGGGCTTGTCGACGAGCTTATAGATCGGCGTAGCGCCGGTGGGATTGGGCTTGGCGGCCTGTACGCAGCCGTTGGAGGCGCAACTGCCCCAGGCCACGATGGCTGCCGCATCCGCGGCGACGGTCTGCAGAATCGATTCCGCAGTTTTGCCGCCAATCATGCAGTACACGCCGCCGTCCTTGGTGGGCACGGCGCCTTCGACCAGCACGATGTACTTGCCCTTGTTGTTCTGGATGGTGTCGTTCAGGCTTTTTTCCGCCTGGAAGCCCGAAGCCGCCATCAGGGTTTCGGTGTAGTTGAGCGAGAGCACATCCAGGAGCGCGTCGGCCACGATGGGGTGCGATGCGCGGATAAAGGACTCGCTGCAGCAGGTGCACTCCTGAAAGTGCATCCACACGACGGCCGGTTTTTCCTTCTTTTCAAAGACTGAAGCGACCTGAGCCGCACCGGTCTTACCCAGCCCGGCCATGACCGCAGCTGCCGAGCAGAATTGCAGAAAATCTCTGCGGTTATAGCCCTTCTTCTGCATTGACTGCCAAATCGTATCGCCCATGCTTCCCTCGCTCATTGGTGCGCCGGCAA
>Ga0302320_10002693_pt1 | contig 41580 bp, 36 predicted proteins | sample Bog_T0_3_FD_202130 | JGI IMG/M metagenome (GOLD analysis project Ga0302320, IMG submission 202130) | Peat permafrost microbial communities from Stordalen Mire near Abisko, Sweden - Bog_T0_3 | ecosystem: Environmental > Terrestrial > Soil > Wetlands > Peat | place: Sweden: Abisko, Stordalen Mire... | reverse complement strand
TGCCGATGACGGCCATCATGCGGCCGGTATGGCCGTGCGAGGCGCGATGGGAGAAGAAGAGATCGGTGTGGCACCGGGTGCAGCCGCCGATGACCTGGATGGACCCGGGCTTGAGGCCGGCCGAGAGAAGCTGGCGGCGGTTGGCTTCAACGAGATCGACGTGAAGGCTGGGGCCGATGGGTGAGTGGCCGGGCGCACGCTGGGTGAGGAAGAGCATGGGGTATTTCTTGCGCACCGCGTCGGAGTCATCCACCTCGTGGAAGAGGTCGTTGAAGTAGGCAAACTGCGACTCGAAGCTCGAGAACACCTCTTCGCCGACCGCATAGCAGCAGGGGCCGATCCCCGTGCCGATGGCCGCGATCAAATCCTCAGGCCGCGAACCGAACAGCAATCTCATGCGGCCGATGCCCGATTCGACAATCCGGTTCACCGTGCCCCGCCACCCGGCATGGAAGGCGGCCACCACCTGGCGTTTGCGGTCGGCCACCAGCACCGGAATGCAGTCCGCGGTCTGCACACCCAAAAGCAGGCCGGGCTGGTCCGTCATCAGGCCGTCGCCTTTGCACCCCAGCGACGAAGACCCGTCGCCGGGGACCCCGCCTTTGCACCCCAGCGACGAAGACCCGTCGCCGGGGACCCCGCCTCTACACCCCGGCGATGAGGCTGCTGTGCTCCCACCCACGATCAGCGTCGAGTGAATCTGCCGCAGCGTTTGCAACGACGTCTCTGGGTTGCCGGTAATCGCTTCTGCCAAAAGCCGCCGATTGCGTTCGACGGTCAGCCGGTCGTCTGCGGCCGTAAAGCCAAGATTCAGTTCGCCGGGCGCCCCGTCCGGGCAGTAGGCCCGGCTCAGCCCGCCCCTGCGGGTGCTGAATCCATGCCACAGCCAGGGGTAGTTCTCCCAGCCCGGCACCGGCAAAAACTGAACGCCGTTTCCGGCAATCCTGGGCGGGGCAGAAAACCGCGACAACTCCTCGGCAGCGGAGTGCTCCACGTGCCCGCGCCGGCTGATGCTGCCGGCTTTCCCTCGCAGTGCCCTTACCAGGCCTGCGTGCTCAAACAAGGCGTCAATCTCGGCAATCAGCCGGCCAGTTTCTGGTGCCGAACTCGACGGCGACACTTTGCTGCGGCTGGAACGGGAGGGCTTCACTCTAAGATTCTACCCAGTTTCGCGGTTTGCTCTGGGGGGCAGGTAAATGGGCCTGCCTTCCGGCAGGCCCGCTTCAGAGGCAGATTTGGGAGGGGGTCCAGGAGGGATTTTTGGGGAAGAGGTCTTTGAGGACCTTCAAAAAGGAGTGGATACCTTTCTTGGAAGAGAAGTGTTTCGGGGAAGCCTCTGCTGAATTGTTTTCTTAGATGCAGGAAAACAGAAAAGGTTTCATCGTGATTTCAATTTCGATTCAAAGCGGGGGCCGGCATCGCTTCTCTGGCCCGGCGGGGTGATTCCGGGGGCACACTCATCGACCCTGCAGGCAAGAATTAAGTTGCATATTTTGGAAGGAGTTGGCACTCTTAAGGTTGTGAAGACGTGGCACTACATCGTCCTGGCAGGACTCGGGCTGCTGGCAATCGTCTACGTCTATCTGCATCGCCAGGAGCTCGGACTGGTCGGTTCCCGCGCCCCCGGAGCCGCAGACAGCAGCGCCGCTGACTCGCTGGCCGTTTCATCCCGTCCCCCGCGCATCGCCTGGGCTCCCATGGACCGCAAAAAAGATGGCTTCAGGGTCGAGATGCCCATTGAAGTCAAAGAGATACAGATTCCAGCATATAACGAGAGCGGCGGCACTGACCAGGTGAACATGATCTTCTCCAATCCCGCCGCCGACATCACGTTTTCCGTGGCTTGGGCCGACAATCCGCCGGTGGTTCGAGCCAATGGCAGGTCGCCGGACCGGACTCTGGATATGGCCCGCGATGAGGCGCTGGCGCGCACCCAGACCTCCCTCGTCACCGAGACCCAAAGCACGCCGGGAGGCCTTCCGGCGCGGGATATTCTGGCTCGCAACGTGGGTGGAGGCGTGATGGATATCCGCCTGATCGATGCCGGCCAGCGTCTCTATATGCTCACCGCTGTCTTTCCGTCGATGAGCGTCCGCCGTGAGCAGGACGTGTCGCGGTTCTTCAACTCGTTCACCACCGCAGGGTCCAAGTCCATATCCGAGACCCTGCCGCTCGCCTCGGCGCCCTAGCTGTCCTCGTTCCGCGCCCCGGTCCAGGCGATACCGCTCTTCGACAAAGGGTGTGCACTGGCCTATCCTAGCGCCCAAGATTCCACCTGATCCGGGCCGCGCAGCGTAAAGCTTCGGTTGTCTCCGGGACGATCACCGCAAGCCTTATGCCGCTCGCGATGGCGCAGTTTGTCTGTCCCGATGAAGAGACGCACGATGGAGGCCTTCCATGTCTCGCACTTCAGCTTTGACAGGTACATTTGCCATGCATCTACGCCGCCTTGGGGCGGCCTTGTTGTTTGCAGTCGTTGCAGCCGGGTTCGCCCGCGCGCAGGAGACCGCCGTCGTTCCTCACGTGGTCCAGTTCAAAGGAGCGGTCACGGAAACGCATCCGGGCAAGGCTGAAGTGGTCTTTGCGCTCTACAAGGAGCAGACCGATCAAGTGCCGCTTTGGCAGGAGACGCAAAGTGTGGCCATCGACGCCGCTGGGCATTATGCGGTGCTGCTGGGCGCAGGCAGCGCAGACGGCATTCCGGCTGAAGTCTTCAGCGGCGGGGCCGCCCGCTGGCTGGGCGTCACGGTTGAGGGCCAGGCCGAGCAGTCGCGTGTTTTGCTCACCAGTGTTCCTTACGCCATGAAAGCCTCTGACGCTGAAACTCTGGGCGGATTGCCCGCTTCGGCCTTTTTGCGGGAGAGCGAGCTGGTGGCGGCAGGCACGGCGCCCGTTGCAACCAACGGCGTTGGTCCGGCCACTGGCAAGGCCGCCAAACCCAACGCGGCGATCACCGCAACCGGCGCAAAGACCGGCTACCTGCCGGTATTTACCGATGCGACCGGCGATCTGGGCAGCTCGCTGATTGCCGAGACCAGCAAATATGTGGGCATCGGCACCGCGACTCCTGCGAATCCTCTCACCGTTGCCGGCACCATCCAGAGCAGCACCGGCGGTTTCCTCTTCCCTGACAGCACCACCCAACTCACTGCCGTCCCCAAATGCACAGTGTCTGGCCAGTATCCGCAATGGAGCGGCGCTGCGTGGGCGTGCGTGACGCCAACCCTGAAGCCGGGCACGGGGCTGAGCGGGAGCTATTTGAATGGCGCGTTGACATTGAACACCTCTGCTGTAACTTCAGCTACGTTGGGCAAAGGGCTTACCGGAAGCATCGCCAGCAATGCCTTGACGCTGAACACCGATACCACCTACTTGCAGCAGCGTGTCACAGGAAACTGCACCACCGGCAGCGCGATTGCTTCCATCGCCCAGGCCGGCACGGTCACCTGCCAGGCGGTTGGCGGCGGTGGCGGAATCACCTTGCCGGTAAATTGGACCGGCGCGGCCACAGCTCCTGCCGGCGTGCTGAACGTGACTGACACCACCACCGGGCCTGCGATGTCAAAAGGCTCAACGCCCAACTTCAGCTTGGTGCCTTCCGCCACTGTCGGCACGGCCTCCGGCAATGGGACTGTGGCTGGTATCGTCGGTCGGGCGACAGGCGCGGAGACGACCGGTGTAGGGGTCGGAGTGTTGGGGCTTGCCTCAGGAAGCCAGGGCATGGCCGTCCTGGGGTACACCACCGGTACCGGCGATATCCCCGCGATCATCGCCTGGAGCGCCGCTACGACCGGCAGTGCGGCGGGATATGACGCCGAGATCTACAGTCCCAACGCCGACGGCTACCGGGTCAACATGGACGCGCCTGCAGGTACAGGGAAAATGTTCGGCGGCTCCACATATTCAGGCGGCGGCTTTTCAGTGGATGCCAATGCGAATATCAATACATCGGGTGGGCTGACTGTCAGCGGCTCGACCAGGCTCTACGGAGGCATTTCCAACGGTTTGACCGTCAACGGCAATTTGAACGTGACGGGGAGTGTGAACAAGTCCAGCGGCACGTTCAAGATCGACCATCCTCTCGACCCGGCCAACAAATACCTGTCCCATTCTTTTGTCGAGTCGCCCGACATGATGAACATTTACAACGGCAACGTGGTCACCGACAGCCGTGGAGTAGCCACGGTCGAGTTGCCGAGCTACTTCGAGGCGCTCAACCAGGACTTCCGCTACCAGTTGACGGTGATCGGGCAGTTTGCGCAGGCCATCGTTGCCAAAGAAATCGCCAACAACCGTTTCACCATCCAGACCGACAAGCCGGCAGTGAAGGATTCATGGCAGGTGACCGGAATCCGCCACGACGCTTACGCCGAGGCGCATCGCGTGGTGGTGGAGGAGGAAAAGCCCGCGCCGGAACGCGGAACGTATCTGCATCCGGAACTTTTTACCAATGCGCCGGAGGCCGCGGAAGGCAAGTAAATCAGCGGTTGCCGAACACAGGCAAGCGCATGCTTTGATTCTCGCGTTCGAAGGCCTAAGCCATTGCCTTTCAAGGCGAAAGCGGGACCATTCGAAGCTTCATTCAGGCGGCCTGTATAATCCGGGCGGAAAGCAGGACGATTTGAAATGAAGCGACTCTTTGCCATCCTTGGCACGATTTTGCTGGTGAGTCTGGCGCTGCCGGCCGAGCAGCAACCCTGCGCGACAGCGGGCGCCAACAACGACTATCTCGGCATCCAGACCATCCGCCTGTGGCCCGGCGACGCACCCCAGGCCATTGGCAAGGCCTGTCAGGACATTCCCACGCTCACCATCTTTGAGCCCGCGCGCGGCCATGCCAACGGGTCGGCCGTGGTGGTGTTTCCGGGCGGCGGCTACACCGGACTGTCAGGCAATCTCGAGGGCCGCCAGGTGGCCGACTGGTTTACCGCGCGTGGTTTTCGCGCGTTTATCCTGAGCTACCGGCTCAGCTCCAACGGATACCTGCTGCCGGTGCCGCTGCTGGACGCGCGGCGAGCGATCCAAACGGTGCGCGCCCGGGCGCAGGACTACCAGATCGATCCGCAGCGTATCGTCGTGATCGGCTTCTCTGCCGGCGGCCATCTGGCCGCGCTTTCCGGCACGCAGTTTGTTGCCGGCAACCCGAACGCCGTTGACGTGATCGAGCGGGTCTCAAGCCGGCCCGATTACCTGGTGCTGGGCTATCCGTGGATCGGCGCCGTCTCTTCCGACACATCGCACTTGAGCTACTGCAAGCTCTACAACGTGATGGACCGCTGCGAGGCGCTGCGCGCCGCATACTCTCCGGACCTTTTCGTCACAATGGACACGCCACCCACCTTTCTGTTTCACACCGTCAACGACGAAACCGTTCCAATTGAGCAGGGGTTGCGGTTCTTCGCCGCGCTGGTAAAGGTAGGCGTTCCTGCCGAGGCTCACATCTTTGCCAGGGGGGCACACGGCTCCGGGCTGGGCCAGGGCAACGAAGCGCTGGACCAATGGCCCAATCTGCTGGAGATATGGCTGCGCGCGCAGGGGCTTTTGGCCTTTGGAACCGGAGCGGCCGGCGCCAAGCCGTAGCGAATGATCTTGGGAAGATCGACCGGCCAGCGAACGGAACTGCCGTGAAAAACGGTTTAAGAATTGCTTTGAAAATTAAGAAGCGGGCAGCCGACTCCGGGAGTGGAAGGACTTCCCAAAGCTGACTGCCCGCTGGACCCTGGACCGGGTCTAGGTGGTATGTTTAGTTTAGGCCTGTTGACGGGGATTGCAAGCTCTTTTTTGGGCTAAATTCCCAAATCGTGACAGCAGTCACAGGACCCCGCCGAAATGGCCCCAATTCGTTGACTTGAGGGGCCGCCCCTGTTACAAAAAAGTGTTCCACCCATGAGCAAGTTCCGCTTGAGACAAAGACTAAACTGACCGCCTGAGCAACCCGCGTAACCGGTATCAACATGGAAGAAATCATTCAACAAGTCGGGACCCTTTTGCTCGGCGCCGTACCCACGGTTGTGCTGTTCATCGTGCTGGTTTTGAGCTACCAGTTCCTGGTGCAGGCCCCGTTGACCGCAGCGCTGAAACTGCGCCGCGCCCGCACCGACGGCGCAGTGGAAGACGCGCAAAACGCCATGGCCAAGGCCGAAGCCCGTGCCGCCGAGTATGCCGCCCGGTTGCGCCAGGCTCGCGCCGAACTCTACAAGATCCGCGAACAGCGCATCCAGAAGTGGAGTGCAGAGCGGGACACGGCTCTGGAGGCCGCGCGCAAGGTTGCCGGGCTTAAAGTGAGCCAGGTCCGGGCAGAGCTGGAAGCCGAGGCTGCCGCCGCCCGCCAGTCCATTCAGGCTTCTGCCGGGGAATTGGCCAATCAGGTGGTGCGAGCGGTGCTGCCGCTGGCCGCCGGGGGTTCCCGTTGAACTATTCGAGTTTGCATTCGCGTTTTTCCGCAAAGATTCTATGGTTTGCATTGCTGGCCGCTCTGGTTGCAGTGGTCGCGGTCGCTCCGTTCAGGCTGGCTGCTCAAGACTCTGCTCCCGCCGCCAGTTCGCAACCCGCTGCTGCGGCTGCTGAGACGGCTAAACCCGAGCCAGCCAAGGCCGAGGAAGAGGACAACAACATCTACCGGCACACCGCACTCGTTGAGGCTGCGGGCAAGGTGCTTCATCTGCCGGTCGAGACCATGGCGCGGATCTTCGAAATCATCAACTTCGCCATCATCGCCCTGGCCATCGGCATTCCCCTGGCAAAGTTCATGCCCAAGGTGATCCGCAAGCGCTCGCAGACACTGCGGCACGATATTGAGTCGGCGCGCAAGGCTACCGGCGACGCCAATGCCCGCCTCAGCGCGATTGAAGCCAAGCTTTCCGGGCTGGACCAGGAGATTGCCCTGGTTCGCGCCCAGGTGGAGCAGGAGAGTCTCGCCGACCAGAGCCGGATTCAGGCCAGCCTCAAGGATGAGAGCGAGCGCATTGTCGCTGCGGCCGAGCAGGAAATTGCCGTGGCCGCGGCTCAGGCCCGGCGCGGTCTGCGCTACTTTGCCGCCGATCTGGCCATCGAGCAGGCAACCAGGCAACTGGTCCTATCACCTGAGGCCGACCGTGCTTTGATTGCCGAGTTCTCCGCCGACTTGGCCAAGGGAGGGCAGAACTAGATGGCAGCCTTCGTTTCCCGTTACGCCTGCGCCTTTGCCGATGTGGTTGCCTCCGCAAAGCTGGATACATTCGCGCTGGACCGGCAGCTGAATGATTTTCTGGCCACATGGACCGGCAGCGCCGAGTTGCGCGCGATGTTCCTGAATCCGGCCATTGCGGTTTTGCAGAAGGTGGCGATTCTTGACAAGATGAACGCGCGGCTCGGCTTGCAGAAGGAGTTGCGCAATCTGCTGGCTGTGCTCATCAACAACGATCGCATCGGCCAGGTTGAGGAAGTAGCCGAAGCCTATCGCCGCGAGTTGCAGCAGCGGCAGGGAATTCGCCAGGCTGAAGTGGTTACCGCGCGCGCGTTGAGTGAGGCCGAGCGGGCCACGCTGCTGGCGGGCATCGGCAAGCTGGCGGGCTCTCGCGTCGAGGCCAGTTTCAAACTGGACGCATCCATCCTCGGCGGTTCGGTGGTGCGCATTGGTTCAACGGTCTATGACGGTTCCGTCCGGGGACGGCTGGAACGGTTGAAAGAAGCATTGATTGCCGGCTGAAGCCGGCGAGCGAACAGTAAACAGTGAACAGCGTTGCAGACAGGAATCAGTAAGCAGGAGTGAGTGAACGGCGAGCATTTAACTGACCACCGTTCGCTGTCAACTGATCACTGAAAAGGAAAGAAATGGCTCAGATCAAGGCAGACGAGATCACGCAACTTCTTCGCGAGCAGATCGCGAACTACGACTCCAAGGTCCAGGTGGACGAAGTCGGCACCATCACCTCACTGGGCGACGGCATTGCCCGCTTGCACGGCCTCGACAAGGTGATGGCCGGCGAACTGCTCAGCTTTCCTCACGGAATTGCCGGACTGGCCCTGAGCCTGGAAGAAGACCAGGTGGGCGCAGTGGTGCTGGGCGATTACACCGAACTGAGCGAAGGCGACGAAGTCAAGCGCACTGGGAAGATTCTGTCGGTGCCTGTGGGCGAGGGCGTGATTGGCCGCGTGGTCAACGCTCTGGGCCAGCCCATCGATGACAAGGGTCCCATTGCGTCCACACAATCGCTGCCCATCGAGCGGCTGGCGCCGGGCATCATCGACCGCCAGCCGGTGCGCGAGCCAATGGCGACTGGACTCAAGGCGATTGATGCCATGATTCCCATTGGCCGCGGCCAGCGCGAACTGATTATCGGCGACCGGCAAACGGGCAAGACCGCCGTGCTGCTTGACACGATCATCAACAACGCCAAGAACAACCTGATCTGCATCTATTGCGCCATCGGGCAGAAGCGGTCCTCAATTGCTCAGGTCGTCCAGACGCTGACTGAAGCCGGGGCCATGGGCCACACCATCATCGTGGCTGCATCGGCTTCCGAGCCGGCGCCGATGCTCTACATCGCGCCCTATGCGGCGACGGCGATTGGCGAGTTCTTCCGCGACTCCGGCCGGCACGCGCTGGTGATGTATGACGATCTGTCGAAGCACGCCATGGCCTACCGCGAGATCTCGCTGCTGCTGCGGCGTCCCCCGGGCCGCGAAGCCTATCCGGGAGATGTCTTCTATCTCCACTCCCGCCTCCTGGAGCGCTCGTCGAAGATGAGCGAAGCCAAGGGCGGCGGATCGCTGACCGCGCTTCCTGTGATTGAGACCCAGGCCGGCGACGTCTCGGCCTACATTCCAACCAACGTCATCTCCATCACCGACGGGCAGATCTTCCTTGAAACCGACCTGTTCAACTCCGGCATTCGCCCGGCTGTGAACGTGGGCCTTTCGGTTTCACGCGTGGGTTTCTCGGCTGCCATCAAGGCGGTCAAGCAGGTGGGCGCCACGCTGAAGCTGGATCTGGCGCAGTATCGCGAGCTGGCGGCCTTTGCGCAGTTCGGCTCCGACCTTGACCCGCTGACCCAGAAGCAGCTCAACCGCGGCGCGCGCTTGACCGAACTGCTCAAGCAGCCGCAGTTCCATCCGCTCACCTGGCAGCAGCAGACCGTGATTTTGTTCGCCGGCACGCAGGGCTATCTGGACGATCTGCAAATCACCGATATTCGCGCCTTTGAAGACGGCCTGCACATTTATTTCGCAAACGCACAGGCCGAGCTGATGGACGAGCTGACCAAGGAAAAGAAGCTGGACAACCTGCGCGACAAGTTGCATGCGGCGCTCAAGGAATACAAGGCCAATTTTGTTGCGGAGCTGGCGGCGGCAAAGGCATAAAAATGCATTGCTCAGTGGTCAGTGATCAGTAAGAGCCGCGCAAAGCGAAACCATTGATCACTGAAAACTGACAACTGATCACTGTTCACTGGAAAGATTATGGCAAACGTACTCGATCTACGGCGACGCATCCGCAGCGTGAAAAACATGCGGCAGATCACCAAGGCCATGAAGATGGTCTCGGCGGCTAAATTGCGTCGCGCGCAGGAGCGGGCGCTGGCGGCCCGGCCCTACGCCAGGATGATCTCAAGCGTGCTGGAATCGCTGACACGCCGGGTAGACATCTTTGATGAAGTGACGGGCCTGTTGCGCCATCCGCTGTTTGCCACGCGGCCTGAGAAGCGGGTACTGCTGGTGGTCATAAGCGGCGACAAGGGATTCGCCGGCGCCTTCAATTCGAACATTCTCAAGACTGCCTTCCAGTTCATCGGCGGCAATCCCGACAAGCAGATTGACGTTGAGGCAGTGGGCCGCAAGGGCCGCGACATGATGCGGCGGCGGTATCAGGCCGCGGCCTACCTCGAACAAACAGACGAGAACGGCGTCGCGCGCCAGGTGCGCGAGCGCAAGGCGCAGATTGAAGTGACGGGCGACCATCCCGGGATGCTTGGGAAGCTCGAGACGAGCCGAGTCTATGCGCTGGCCGAAAACATTATCTCCCGCTACGTGCACGAGGAGATCGACGCGGCCTACATCGTCTACAACGAGTTCAAGTCGGTTATCTCGCAGCGACTGGTGGTTGAGAAACTTTTGCCGTTGATGAAGATCGGCATTCCGCAGATTACCGGCTCGGTTGAGCCCACGGAAGAAGAGAAAGAGCGCGCTGCGGAGGCTGCTCTCTCGGCGGGCATTGCCATTGAACCGGCGGACACGGCGGCGGCCGACGAGGAAGCGCGCAAGTTCGGCACCGCGCAGGTGGACTACATCTACGAGCAGCCGGCCGAGGAGTTGTTCAACGGCCTGTTGCCGCAGTACATCTTCTCCATGCTGTATCACTCGATGACGGAGTCGGTGGCCGCCGAACATGCAGCGCGCATGACGGCGATGGATTCGGCCAGCAATAACGCGTCCGACATGATTGACGCCTACACGCTGGAGATGAATCGCGTGCGTCAGGCTGCCATCACCAAGGAAATCATTGAGATTGTGAGTGGCGCAGCGGCAGTTTAGTTGTTGAAGTTTTGAACAGGCGCGGCTCGAACCGCGCCGTGGCACGAAAATTTGTGGGAGCCTTGGCTCCCGAGGCAAAGAAAAATGGCAGAGAACATCGGCAAGGTAATTCAGATCTCCGGTCCCGCGGTGGACGTGCAGTTTGAAGAGGCGACGATGCCGCCCATCTACCAGGCGTTGCGCGTCGTCAGCGAGGGCTTTACCGTGCCCTCGCCCATCAGCGTGATTCTTGAAGTCCAGCAACACCTGGGCGAGGGACGCGTGCGCACCGTGGCCATGGAAGCGACCGACGGCATGGTTCGCGGCATGAAGGCCATCGACCTCGGCGGCCCGATTCGCGTGCCGGTGGGCAAGGAGACGCTGGGCCGCGTGATCAACGTGATCGGCGAGCCGGTTGACAACCTGGGCCCGATCGGCGAGCACACGCGCATGCCCATCCATCGCCCCGCGCCGCTGTTCGACGAGCAGTCGACGCACGAGGAGATGTTCGAGACCGGCATCAAGGTTATCGATCTGATTCAGCCCTTTCTCAAGGGCGGCAAAATTGGCCTGTTCGGCGGCGCCGGCGTGGGCAAGACCGTCGTCATCATGGAATTGATCAACAACGTGGCCAAGAACCACGGCGGCTACTCCGTATTCGCCGGCGTGGGCGAGCGCACCCGCGAGGGCAACGATCTTTGGCTGGAGATGTCCGAGTCCGGCGTCATCAAGCCGGGCGACTGGGCCAACTCCAAATGCGCCCTGGTCTACGGCCAGATGACCGAGCCGCCCGGAGCGCGCCTGCGCGTGGCGCTCACCGGCCTGACCGTTGCCGAGTACTTCCGTGACGTTGAAGGCTCTGACACGCTCTTGTTCATCGACAACATCTTCCGCTTTACGCAGGCCGGCAGCGAAGTCTCGACCTTGCTGGGCCGCATGCCCTCGGCCGTGGGCTACCAGCCCAACCTGGCCACGGAGATGGGCGAGTTGCAGGAGCGCATCACTTCCACCAGCAAGGGGTCCGTCACCTCGGTGCAGGCGGTTTATGTGCCGGCCGACGACTTGACCGATCCGGCGCCGGCCACAACCTTTGCTCACCTGGATGCGACCACCGTGTTGAGCCGCCCGCTTTCCGAACTGGGCATCTATCCGGCCGTCGATCCGCTGGCTTCCACCTCGCGCATACTTTCCGCGCGCATCGTGGGCCAGGATCACTACGACGTGGCCCAGGGCGTGAAGCGCATCTTGCAGCGCTACAAGGATCTGCAGGACATCATCGCAATTCTCGGTATCGACGAACTGTCGGAAGAAGACAAGCTGACCGTGGCCCGCGCCCGCAAGGTGCAGAAGTTCCTGTCGCAGCCCTTCCATGTGGCGGAGACGTTTACCGGCATTCCCGGAGCCTATGTGAAGGTTGCTGACACGGTGCGCAGCTTCAAGGAGATCATCGCCGGCAAGTACGATGACATCCCCGAGCAGGCCTTCTATATGAAGGGCGCCATCGAGGAAGTACTGGTAGAGGCTGAGAAGCTGAAGGCGAGTGTTTAAAGACAGCTGATAGTGGACAGTGAACAGCTGACATTTTCAAGACTTCGTGTTTTTGACTGTCGGCTGTAAGCTGTGAACTGTGAACTGTCCCGAAGGGACATTATGGCAGACGACACAAATCAACTTCGCGTGCGGCTGGTGACCCCGGAGCGGACTCTCTTCGAGCATCCGGCATCGGCTGTCGAGCTGCCTTCGAAGTCGGGATACATGGAAGTGCTCTACGGTCACGCTCCGCTGGTTGCGGAACTGGGCGCGGGCGACGTGATCGTGCACGGCGGCCCCGATGGCGACCAGCACTACAACGTCAGTTGGGGATTTGCCGAGGTTTTGCCGGACCGCGTCACCATCCTGGCCTCCGATGCGCTCAAGCCCGAGGAGATCGATGTGGCCCGCGCTAATCAACAACTCGACCGCGGTTTGGAAGAGTGGAAGCACGCCGGCGAAAGCGAAGAGGCCTACACGAATGCTCTGCGTGTGATCGCCGAAGCCGAAGCCAAGTTGGCCACGGCGGCGGAGAAGCACTAAGCCCCCCTCAATCCGTACGTTGTTCTTGATTTGGAAAGGCCCTGTCCACGCGGACAGAGCCTTTCTGCGTTGGGCCGGGATGAGTGACCGCCGGTTTGCAGCTGGTTCCCAAGCGGTCTATCTTGATGGGTGCGCAGCCGAACAAGCGCGAGCGCGCCTTCAACTGCGCGGAAAGAAGCTCGCAATGCAGTTTGCAGGATGGAGTCGCAGGAGTGATTCCGTACGATGGATATTCTTCTTTTCGATGATCGCCATTTTCTGGCATCCACCCACCGTCTCCGCGGCCGACAAAGTGATCACCGATGCAGACAAAGGCGAGACCATTCACTTGAAGACCGGCGAGAGCTTTGAGCTTCGCCTGAGGTCGAATCCCTCAACCGGATACATGTGGTACGTCAAGAAGGAATCGACGCCCCTGATGAAGCTGGCTCACCATACGCAAACCGAGGCGACAGAGCCAGGCGTGGGCCAGCCTGTCTTCCAGGTCTTCCGGTTTGAGGCCAAGCGTCCAGGGGAGGGAGTTCTGCTGCTGCACTACATCCGGTCCTGGGAACCGCCGACGCCCGGGGACGAGCAATTCGATTTGCGTGTGACGATTGAATGAAGCGCGCCGGGCTGAGAAATGACCCGGGCGCTGGCATGGATTTATGGATTTTCAGTTTGCTGTACCGCGGCAGAGGACCTGGGTTCTCAGGCCCTTCCCGCCGCGGCGGAGCTCTGCCGACTTCGGGTTATCCCCAGGTGCGCAGGCCGATAACTCCCCACCAGGCCAGATACAAAGCCGCAACCAACAAACCGGCGGTTGTTGCCGTTGAATACCAGCGCACCGGTTTGCGGACCTCTTGCTTGCGCGCCTGCCAAAGAGCAACCGCACTGGCCAGCGATGCGAACCCGAAGAGCAGCGTGGTAAGGAAGATGCCGAAGGAGTAGACGGTCACGTTGCCCAGACGCGTGATTCCGTCGCTGCCGGCCAGGATGACGAGACCGACGAAGGTCAGCAGGCTGAGGACGGCGACGAGCGGCCAAAGGCGCATCCAGCGCTCGGCGGGCCGACGGCGCTTTTTGATGAGGCCGCCGATGAGCCAAAAGGGCGCATACAACAGGATGGATACGAAGGCCAGCAGGAACCACACAAGCAGGGCAAGCTCGCCCATGGCATACCAGGTGGGGATGTGCTTCCAGGTGGCGCCGATGAAGACAAAGCGGCCCTCGGCATTGGGAGCCAGCAGCATGGCCGTGGGAATGGGCTCGGCTGCGCCGTCCTTGGGAACGTAGCGGAACTGCTCGCCACCGGCAGGCACGAACGTCTGCGTTTCGGTGCCGATGGTGTTTGTGAAGGCCAGGTTGCCGCCGACGATGTGAAGCCGCTGCAGCGCGAGCCGGTCGATGAAGTGCATCATCTGCATGCGGGGTGAGGCAAGCTCGTACCAGCCTGCGTACTGCTGCGCATCGGCGGGCAGAGGCGCCGCGGCGGGCACCGGTTGCCGGACCAGGTTGCGCGTGACATAGGCGCGGATGGCGTCGCCGATCTTGGTGAAGGCATCGGCGTTGCCGGCGTTGATGCTGTAGAAGTAGCCGACGCCGTATTCTGGCAGGTACGACATGTCGGTGAGTCCGCCATCCACGCCGCCGTTGTGGCCATGGTAGACAAAGCCGTCGTGGATGCTGGTGTAGTTGCTGAGCCCGTAGCCGGCCTTGAGGCCTTGTTGCGCCTCCCAGGTGCGGGTCGGCGTCTCCATGCGGTCAAGGTCGGGGGCGGGCATCACCTGCGTTCCGGCCACCGTGCCGCGGTTCAGATAGAACTGCACATAGGCCGCCATGTCTCTAGCGCTGGCATTGATTGCGCCGGCCGGACGGAGCAGGATGTTCCAGTAGGGAAAGGGTGTTTTGCCGTCGGGATGGTAGAGGGCAGTCAACTGCGGCGCTTCGAAGTAGGTAGCCGTCTTCATGCCAATGGGTTCAAAAAAATTCCTGGTCACGTAATCTTCAAAGCGCTGCCCTGTGAGTTTTTCCACAATGTAGGCGGCAACCGGCGGGCCGGAGTTGCAGTAGGCCATGCGGCTGCCGGGTTGCCAGCGCGCAGTGCGGGAGTGGTGGTCGTAGTCGAGGCCTTCGCGCGTGTTCATGCCCTTGGCGTCCTTGGCATACTCGCGCAGGTGCATATCGTCCCAGCCGGTGGTGTGCTCCAGCAGGTCCACAACGCGCACCGGATGGGTGGCTTCCCAGCGATTGTCAAACCAGATTTCAGGGGCCAGCTTGCTGACCGGGTCAAGCAGCGAGAGCTTGCCCTCCCCGGCCAGCTTGAGGATGGAGAGCGAGGCAAAGGCCTTTGACGTTGAGCCGATGCGGGAGAGGGTTTCGTCGGTGGTGGGCTGGTTGGTGGCGACATTGGATTTGCCCAGTCCAGCCACCCATTCCGGGCCGTCGCGGTGCACGATGGCCACAGACACTCCCGGCGTATGCGTGTCGGCCAGAATCTTCTCCAGTTGCTGGCGAAGCTCAACAATCGACTGCGCAGGCTTGGGCTTCTCTTCCTTCTTGGCCTGTGCGATGGATGCGCCCGAGAGCAGGCAGAACACTTGCGCGAAAACGATGGCTTTCAAGCCCCGATTCAGCGATCCAATCTTCATTCACTGTCTCCTTAGGCCCCGGTTTCAATTTGCAGGAGATGGTACCACCTGGCGAGCCGCCCTGAACGGAAGAAATGCGCAAACACAGCAGGCGCTGTGCCTTGACAATGATTCGTATTGGAAAGACATTTTGTTCCCGAATACGCGCCGCACCGGCCAGAAAATCAGCTGTGCGCAAACCCCTGTGCAAGGCGGGACGGGTGAGCATACAATTCTCTAAGGAAAATGGCCAAGATAAAAGACAAGATATTCGAAGTTGCGTGCCCGGACTGCGGGGCGATGCTGAAGATTGATGCGGCTACCGGAGTGTTGGTGAGCCACACGTCGGCTCCGCGCAAGCGGATGTTCGAGGACCTGGAGACAGCGGCCAAGGCCATGCGCGAGCAGGAAGAGCGCAAGGAGTCAATCTTCCGCCAGTCGATTGACGCGGAAAAGAACAAGGAAGACCTGTTCGAGAAGAAGTTTGCCGAGGCGCTGCGCAAGGCCAAGGACGCGCCTGAAGGCAAGCCTCTGCGCGACTTTGACCTGGACTGAGGGCGTGCGCATGGCGAGCGCCCCGGTTCGCGGTGGCCAGATGAAGGCATCAGGCCGGGCGGGTGCGGAGTTGTGGCTTCAGCCGCGAAGATCGGATACGCGGCAAGACGGGAAGGCTCGGATGCGAGCAAGCACGACGTTGAGCGGCAAGGCGGGGGGGCGCGTTTTTCGCGCTCCTTTTGTTTGGTTTTTGCGCGGCAGGAACGGCGCGTGCGCAAGGCGGCAATCAGGCGTTTCCGTGGATGAACACCAGCCTTTCGCCGGATGAGCGGGCCGGTTTGGTGCTCAAGGAGCTGACGTTCGACGAGAAGATTGTGCTGATCCACGGGCAGGGATGGCCTCCGAGTTGGCCTTACTTCAAGCCCAATCCAAACGCTGTTTTGAGCAATGGCGGCGACGGCTTCGCGCTGGGTGTTCCGCGGCTCGGCATTCCGCCGCTGCAAACGGTTGGTTCAGCATGCGGCGTGCGCTTCAGCGCGGTGAATGGCCGCTATTCAACGGCGCTGCCCTCGACCCTGGCCTCCAGCGCAAGCTGGGATGAAAACGCTGCCTGCGATTTTGGCGCCCTGGTTGGCCGGGAACTCCGCGCGCAGGGCTACAACATGAGCCTTGCGGGTGGCGTGAACATCGCCCGCGAGCTGCGCAGTGAGCGGACGTTTGAGTACTTAGGCGAAGATCCCATTCTGGCAGGAACGATGGTGGGGCACCGAGTTCGCTGCGAGCAGGCCCAGCATGTGATTGGCGAACTCAAGCACTTTGCCGTTTACGACCAGGGAACCGCGGGCGCCGCCGACTCCATCATCGGCAAGCGGGTGATGCGCGAAACCGATCTGCTGGCCTTCGAGATCGGCAATGGCATCGGGCACCCGGATGCGTATATGTGCTCCTACAATTCCGTCAACGGCGACTACGCGTGTGAAAACAATTATCTGCTGGCCGATGTTTTGCGCAAGGAATGGGGCTTCAAGGGATTTGTCATCTCCGACTGGGGCGCAACCCACAGCACCGTGAAAGCCTCCGCCGCTGGCCTGGATATGGAACAGCCAGACGCGGACTATTACGGCGACGCCATGAAGAAGGCCGTGCTGGAGGGTAAGGTCCCCTTGGCCGAGCTGGACGAACACGTGCTTCGACTACTGCGCACCGAGTTCGCTCGCGGCGTGATCGACTTCCCGATGCAAAGGAGCGTGGTGGACGTGGAGGGCGGGCTGGCCATTGCACGCAGCCTGGCCGAGGAAAGCATTGTGCTGCTCAAGAACGCGCACAACGTGCTGCCGCTGGACCCGGCCAAGGTCAGCTCGATCGCAATCATTGGCGCGCACGCTGACACGGGCATGATCTCCGGCGGAGGATCGGCCCAGGTTGACGCGCCCGGCGCTCCGCCTCCCTTGATGATTCAGAAGGACGCCGCAACGGACGCTGTCTGGTTCCCGACCTCACCGCTCAAGCAAGTTGCCGCTTTGGCGCCAGGTGCGCGGACGCGGTTTGCGTCGGGACCTGACCTAGCCGCCGCCGCAGCCCTGGCAAAGGAGTCGCAGGTCGCCATCGTCTTCGCCAATCAGTGGACGGCCGAGGGCTTTGACCTGCCCAACCTGTCGCTGCCCGACAGGCAGAACGAGTTGATTGAGCAGGTGGCGGCTGCCAACCCAAACACGATTGTGGTGCTTGAAACCGGAACCGCGGTCACCATGCCCTGGGTGAGCCGGGTGAGCGGGATTCTGGAGGCGTGGTACGCAGGCAGCAAGGGAGCCGATGCCGTGGCCAATGTCCTTTTTGGCAAGGTCAACCCCAGCGCCAAGTTGCCGATTACTTTCCCGGTGAGCGAAGCCGACCTGCCGCACCCGCAACTGGCCGTTCCGCCGCCGGAAGGCAGCGGAGACAATCGCCGGTTCACGCTGACCTACGACGAAGGCCTCAAGGTCGGCTACAAGTGGTTCGACGCAGAAAACAAGCCGGTGCTGTTTCCGTTCGGCTTTGGCTTGTCGTATACGACGTTCAGCTATTCCGATTTGACAGTTGCGCCGGGAACTTCGGGGATTGGCGCCACGGTTACCTTCAAGGTCAAGAACACCGGTAGCCGTGCCGGAACTGAGATTGCCCAGGTTTATGCTGGGCTGCCGGAGAGCGCCGGCGAACCGCCCAAGCGGCTGGTGGGCTGGAGCCGCGTGCAACTGGAGCCCGGCCAGGCGAAAGACGTGAAGGTCACAGTGCAGGCAAAGTACTTGTCGGTATTCGACGAGCAGGCAAACGGCTGGAAGATCATCCCCGGCGAGTACGCCTTTCGCGTGGGCAGTTCCTCGCGCGACCTGCCGCTGATGACAAGTTTGGCTCTCCGCTAGCGTGACCACTTTCCACGGCGCGGCTGTTCGCGCGATACTTGAGTGACCGACTCCCCGATTCGGATGGGAACGGAAGGAGATTTCATGTTGATTGTGCCGCGCCCCAGGCAAGCGAATGAATCCCGTGCGGAACCCGCCGCCGAGCAGGATGAAGCCCTGAATTGGGTGGGATTTGCCGCCGGCAGTGCCCTCATTGCGGGCGGGTTGTTGCTGCTCAGCGGCCAGCGCCGTGCCGGCATGGTTGCGGCGTCAGCAGGTACTGCGTTGGCTCTGCTTGATCAGCAGGAGACGCTCCGCTCCTGGTGGAACGTTTTGCCCGCTTATCTGGATGATTTCCAGGCCACGCTCACCAAAGTGCAGAACACGGTGAAAGACGTATCGAACAAGCGCGAAACGCTGCACAGGATTCTGGCCCGCTAAGGCCTTCAGGATTCAGATTCCCAACTGCCGGCGGCCCGCCTCGCTGATGCGATGGGCCGTCCACTTGGGTTCCCATACCAGATTCACTTCAACCTTGCTGATGTCGGCAATGCCGGCCAGGCGGTTGTTTACCTGCTCGAAGATCAGCCCCGAGGCCGGACATTGCGGAGTGGTCAGGGTCATGGTCACCTTGACCCACTGGCGTGGCCATGCCGGGGTCGATTCGAGATCGGGACCGGTCGCGACGGAATAAATCAGGCCCAGGTCGACAAGATTCAGCTTGACCTCAGGGTCAAAGCAGTCGCGCAGAGCAGTGAGGATTTCAGCTTCGGAAAGCATGACCTAGTTTTTCCGCTCGACCAGGTAGCGGGCAACGGCCTTGAGCCCATCTGCCCGGCTGCCATAAGGCGCCAGGGCGGCAAAGGCCTCTTCAATCAACGCCGTGGCGTCGCGCTGGCTCTGCTCAATGCCAAAGACGGCCGGCCAGGTGGCTTTTTCCGTGGCCAGATCCTTGCCCGCCGTCTTGCCCAGTTGCTCGGAGTCGACAGTCATATCCAGCACGTCGTCCACAATCTGGAAGGCGAGGCCGGCCTTGCGTCCGAAAATATCCAGCCGGGCAACATCCTCGGCCTTGGCCCCGGCATAGACGCCGCCGGCCACCACGCTGACGCGGATGAGCGCACCGGTCTTGGCGCGGTGGATGGCGTTGACCAGCTCCGGTGTCGGCTTCTGGTGTTCGCCTTCAATGTCGAGGACCTGGCCGCCAATCATGCCTTCCACGGTGCCGACGGCGTTGGCGATCAGCCCGATGATCTGCACGGTTGCGGCGGGCGGCGAGTCGAGCCCGGCCAGCACTTCGAACGCTCGGGTTTGCAGCGCGTCGCCGGCCAGGATGGCAATGGCCTCGCCGAATACTACGTGGCAGGTGGGCTTGCCGCGGCGCAGATCGTCGTTGTCCAGCGCGGGCAGGTCGTCGTGGATAAGCGAATAGGTGTGGAGCATTTCCAGGGCTGCGCCCAGGTTGGCAATTCCTGGAGTGACTGCACCCGCGATGGTGGCGGCGGCCTGGTAAGCCAGCAGGGGGCGCAGCCGCTTGCCGCCGGCAAAGACACTGTGGCGCATGGCGCCGTGGATGGAGGTAGGCACCGTTTCCACACTGGGCAGCAACTCTTCCAACGCGCGGTCAGTCCGCTCCGTGGCTTCCTGTCGCAAAGCTTTCACATCGACTGGCATCGTTCTTATTTTAGACGAGGCCGGTTGAGCCTGCGTTCCAGCAAACATAGAGCTGTGAGCAGCAGCACGGCCAGGGCGCTCGACCAGCGGCCTGCCAGCACATCGGGGGTGGCGGTCCAGTCCACGGCCACCTCAACGCGGCCCTGCGGAACAGGAACGGCTACGAGCCCATCGTCGCGGGCGGACAGGTTGTTTGCCGGCTTGCCATTGACCGTCACCCGCCAGGCAGGATAGCTGCGCAGGCGCAAGACCAGGTAGCCAGCCTGGCTGGTTGCGGCGATGATGCGCAAGTGCTCCGGCGACGTGTTTTGAGGGGCGGCAACGGTGGCCTGGCAACTGCCCTGAGCAGGGCTCCAACCGGGGGGAGTGCCTTCGTCCTTCGGATCGGCCCGAACGCCGAGAAGAGTAGCCGGGTCGCGGACCAGGCAGGCAACGGGTAAACCGGTGGCCAGCAGGGAATTGTCGGCGTTGGGCGGGGCATACTCGTCGGCTCCGGGAAAGCCCACGCCGCTGCGGTAGGTGCTCACCAAGCCGGCCACATTGTCTTCGTCGTCCCAGCTTTGGAGGCAGCAGGAGATGGTGAAAAGAGCGGCCGCGATGAGGAAGACTGCACCGGAGGTAACGATGGTCCTGCGCTTCCAAGGGCGCGCAGCCTGAGTTGGCCATGTGGCAGCGCCAAACAGGATGGCCATGGGAGCTTCAAGAGCCACCAGCCATCGCCAGGGGAATTGCAGGAAGCGGAGCCGCGGCAGCAAACTCCAAACCGGCAGCGAGATGGGCAGCAGAAGAAAGAGAATTGCGAACGGAAATGCGGCAAGCAGAGTTCGCCAGCGGCGATTTGCCGGCAGCGCGCCTCGGCGCCAGGCAACCAGCAGAGCGACGAAGGCAACGAGCAACATGCCGGCGGCGATCCACGACACCTGCCGCAGCACCACATCGTGGTCAGCCAGCGCGGGGTCAGCGTGGTGCGCAAAGAGCCAGCTATTCCGGAACTCGTAGCTCGCCTCCCGGGTGGTCTCAACAAGATTGGCCCATTGCTGCTGGCTTGCGACTGGAATCAGGTAGACGGCGGTTAGTCCAAGCCCCAGTGCCGTGGCAAGAGCGGCGCGCAGGATAGGCGCCCAGGACCGGGAGAGCAGTGCAGTGGCCAGCGCAACGGCGGCCAGCACGTAGGCGGCCATCAAGCCGACGGGAACATTCGAGAGCCAGGCGCCGGAGACGACCAGCGCCAGGGGAACGGCGGAACCATCGAGGGCGCGGCGCCATGCCGGGCCCGTAGCGGGTCCCTCGCGCAAGGCAAAGAGCAGCAGGAGTGGCATCCAGAAGCCCCCGGTCAGCTCTCCGAAGGCGGTGCGCTCATAAGCGGTAAAGAGGGCATAGCCGGAAAGGAGCGCGGCGCAGCCGGCCAGCGTGGCAGCGCCTTCAGGCAGCATCTCCCGTGCCAGAGCGCGCGTGGCAAGTCCGGTCGCGGTCAGCAGCAGGAAAGTGAGCACAATCGAAACCGCGTACCAGGGAAGCACCGCGCCCAATGCCGCACCCAGCATCCACGTCAGCGGCGGATAGAAAACAAAGCGCGGATCCCCCGCGCCAAAGTTCGCGCTGGGCGCCCAATGCGGGTAGAAAATCCCGTGCCGCCATGCATTCAGGCAATCGAGCCAGGAGACAAAGTGGAAATTGAAGTCGTGACCGCAGGAGTTGCCCCAGACGATTTGCGGCAAGACGGCCACAGTGGCAGCCAGCAGGATAAACCCAGGCCCTCGCAGACCCTCCCAATGTGATTTCTTCTGGATCTTCAGGGATTGCCCTGAGACCAACGGGACACCCCCTGATCCCTGATCCCTGACCCCAATCCTCTGCTTTTTCATGGCAGCAGGCGCAGCGTGTGGCGCGTTTGCGCGGCTACGGCTGGCGCAGTGAAGGGAAGAGCAAACGTAGTTCCGGCGGAATAGTCCTTCCACTGGTCGCGAAAGTAGGGGCTGTACGAGTTGCCGCTCTCGCCGAGGAGGATGTTCTCGGTCGAGCCGTCCACATTGCTCCAGTCCATGGTGAACCGCTGCGAGGGAGCCAACCCCGGGCCTGCCTGCTTCACGGTGGTGGTGTCGCCACTCAGCGGCTGCGGTCCGGTTCCGGCCACGCGGCCAACCAGCGGCAGGAAGGCGGCCAGCGGATGCTCGATATCGAGAACATGCCAGTTGCCATACTTCCATCGAGCCACGTCGCCCGGAGCTTTGCCTGCTTTCATCCCGCGACGAACGGCCTCGGTCAGCAGCGCGTCCCAGTCCTTGTAGCCGTGGGGGAGCCAGTCAGGGTTGGCGTGCATCACAATCTCTTCCTCGGCAAAGTTGGACTCAGCCCACTGGTAGTCTTTGGCGTCTTTGCCAACTTTGGGTTCAAGAATGAGCGGCCAGAGAGCTTCCCGGGTCTGGGTCACGAGCGATGCGGCGGCGGAGTCGGTGGCCAGCTTGCCGTCCCAACTGCGCATCAGGTCGGCAGCCTGCTTCAGCCGCTCGCCGGTATCGGCTGCATGATCGATGGCATAGGCAAAGCGATGGCCAAGCTCCTGGTCCACTTCGCTGTAGACGTCGGTTTGCACGGCCAGCATGTCAGCTGGGGTGAGCTGGTCGCGGCCTTGCAGCGATTTGTAGATGCGTTCGATACGGTAAGGGTCGGCCCACTCGTCGGTGATGGGAGCGGGGAATTTGTCGCTGGTGACGCGGGAGTTGGCGGTTGCCAGAAAACCCGAGGGCGGATCGTATGCATTCGGCATTCGGTCGAAGGGGATGTAGGGAGAGTTAGTTTTGCCAAAGAAGAAATCGGCACTGCCCCACTCAAGGCGCAGGTTCATCGGGTCGTGGGGAAGGGGCTTGTCGGAATTCATCGCCCTGATCGGCACCCGGCCCACGGCATGGTAAGCAATATGGCCCTGATCGTCGCTGTAAACCACGTTCTGCGTGGGCCACGGCCAGGCGGCGAGCGCCGATGAAAACTCCTGCCAGTTGGAGGCGGTGTTCATCTGAAAAAGTGGCAGCGAGTTGAGCGTGGCATCGTATAGGGTCCACTTCAGTGCCATGGGGTGGACGGGCTTCTTGAAGAGTGGATTCAACAGCGGCCCGTGGTCGGTGAAGTGAACGTCCAGCAGCACGTCTTTTCCGGCGCGGACCTTAATCACCTCGTGGTCGACGCCTAGCCGCTTCCAGCTTAGGTTGCCGGCTTCGTAGTTGTTGCCTTGGAGCTTTTCGATGTAAATGTCCTGCACGTCGGCGTAGAGGGCGGTAAACCCCCAGGCCACGTGCTCATTGTGGCCCGCAACAACAAACGGCAGTCCGGGCAGCGTGACTCCGGCGGCATGAAAGCCGGGCGCCTTCAGGTCGGCCATGTACCAGATGTTGGGTTCGGTGGGCTCGAGGTGCATGTCATTGGCAAGCAGCGGCTTGCCGCTGGCGGTGTGCTTTCCCGCGATGACCCAGTTGTTTGAGCCGAGCGCGCAACCTGCGCAGGCGGGCAGGCCCAGTGCGGCGCGCAGATCGGCAAGGCCATCCAAATGCATGGGGCGCGTCGTGCCGGCCTGGGTGTTCTCATCTTCGTCGTCGGGGTCCTGGGTGGCCGGTTGCACCGGGTGGGGCTGGCTCAGGTCCAACTGGATGCCGGTAGGCGGATGGTCGCGCCACGATCCGACCGGATAGAGATCGGCTTCAAGTTCTGAATTGTTGAGATCGCCGGCGATCTCAACGCGGGCCAACTTCGTGTACCAGTGGGTGTCGAGCATCTCCACCATCATCATCACAATGCTGATCGAGTCCACGCCGCTCCAGGGCTGGGGCCGGTACATCAGCAGCTTGAATTCCGGCGGCAGCGTGTCCGCGTGCTGCGCAATGTACAGATTCACCCCGCGCGCATAGGCGTCGAGACGAGATCGGTCTTCGGCGGGCAAGTTCGCATAGATGCGCCGAGCCGTATTACGCAATTGAAGAACCCTCTGCGTCTTGTCGTGGCGCACCAGGGATGGGCCCAGAATCTCGGCCAGCTCGCCATTGGCATTGCGGCGGAAGGCGTCCATCTGCCAAAGCCTGTCCTGGGCCGTCACATAGCCCTGAGCCATGAACAAGTCTTGCTGCGTGGCTGCTTCGATGTGGGGAACGCCATGCGCGTCGCGGCGAACCATCACCGGGGCCGAGAGCCCGGCAAGATGCAGATCGCCATCCAGTACCGGCAGCGCCGCTTTGGCCGCCGCACGCAGCCAAAATACGCCAGTCACCGCGGCCAGCGCGAGAAAGGCTGCAAGGCCGCATGCAGACCAAAGAAGAATGCGGAGTCCACGCCGTTTGCGGTCGCTAGCGGGCGGTGCGGGGATGGGAGCGGGAGTTTTGGCTGCAGGGTTGGCTTTCGGCATCTGTCATCAACAGGATAATCCCGCTGCGGCACTGCTGCCATGCGCTGCGAAGCTCAGTCTTTCTAAACTGAGCTTCGCAGCACGGAACCCTAGCCAGCAGCCAATTCTGTAGCCGGCGCGGGCAATGCCGCGGCCTTTTTGCGGCCGTAGATTGCGATGAGGGCCACCAGCAGCAACAGAATCACGCCCAGCACCAGCACGCTGCCCTCGGGGCCGTCCGTCCCGCCGCTCCACAGTGGATTGCCCACTGGGTTGGTGGTCAGGTAGTGCCCAGTGGCAACGTTGCCACTGTCAATCGCGCCGTAGAAATAGGTCTCTGCCCAGTCCCACCCTGCGTGGCAGCCGATGGCCCACCAGGCCGAGCCAGTCACCCGGATGCTGACCACAAAGACAAAGCCGATGGCTCCAGCGGCGAAGATGCCGATCCAGTTTTCGCCGTTGTTACCGGTGTGGACAAAGCCGAAGAGCATTGAAGTGATCCAGGCTGCCTGCCAGAAGCCGGAGCTCTCAGCCTTCTTCAAATGCAGCCAGAGGCACGGAGCCAGGCCCAGCAGCACCATGATGTAGACGCCCCAGGCGCCGTTGCCCTTGTGGGTGAGCAACAGGAAGGTGCAAACCAATGCGGCGATGCCCAGAGCCCACCAGAAGTTGAGGCTGCGGGTGAGCGTGAACTGCAGGTAGCAGCGGAACATGCCCTCTTCCACGCAGCCCACCAGCAGAAAGGCGCCGCCCCAGAGCGCGCCCATCCTGAAGATCTCAGCACCGGTCAGGGCCACCGGGCCAAAGGTCATCCAGCCGCCCCAGGTCATGGCGCCCACCAGCGCAGAGAGGGCCAGGATGCCGGCCGCGATTCCGCTGAAGAAGTGGGTGGTGCGGCGCGGTCCAATCAAGTTAAAGGCCAGCAGATTGCCACGCCGGCGCTCGACAAGCGCCACAATGGCCGCCGCGCCCAGCATCCCCAGGAACTGCATCAGTTCGCCAAAGAACATGTTGCTGACCGCGAAATGGGCCTTGGGATCGATCAGATGGGCTTTGACAAATACAAACCCTACGCAACCCGCAATGAGCAGCATGAGGACAACAAAAAGCAGCACCGACCAACCGGCACGCAGGCCCTGGCTGCCCAGCAATACCCACTTGATAGCGCGCGTTTCCCAGGGTTCAGGGGCAATGGTAAAGGGTTTTGTTGCGAGTTCTGCTTCCGCAGGGTTCTCGACAGGCGTCAGTTCGGTCTGTGGCGGTTGGTTCTCCGGCTCCATTGAGCCTCCTTCAAATTGCATTGGATTTTCAGCTTGCTGAGTGTTCCTGATGGAAAGATACTCTACGGCTGCGATGGTTGGGGAGTTCCATCCAAAGAGGGGGCGCCGGCCTCCACCTGGTCAAGCTGGCTCAACGGGTCGGGCCAGGGCGCCTTGATTTGGCAAGACCGGGCATAAGCCACTGCCTGACCCATATGTTCGTGCGAGTGCACCAGGATTCTGAGCAGAACTCTGCGAACCGTCGACTTTTCGCCGAAAAACTCCCCAGTCCGTTCCAGATCGAGATCGCTGGCTGCCAGGACGGAATTCCTGACGATCTCAAATGAGTTCCTCAACAGTTCCATTGCCTGCTGCTTGTCCAGGGAGGTTTTCTCCAGAGCAAGGTTCCTGCGAATGGCCGCAACAAACCGGGCCTGGCGGTTGCCCTCCAATGATCCATAGGGGTCGAAGCTGCCGGGCATGAGGATGCCCGCAAGGCGCAAGAGAAGAAGGTTGCCGGCGGCCACGTGGACAAGGACCTGTGAGAACGATCGTGCATCCTCCGCGGGCCGGTAACCGTAGTTCTCCGCGGGAAGCGCATCGCCCAGGGCTAGAAGCTGAGCCTGGGCAATGTCGAGTTCCCACAGGAACTCTCCGCGAAAACCTGAGATCCTCGAGTTCACGGCCAACAATGTACTCCTTGTCCGGGGCAAGAACAAGTGGATCTTTATTCGTCCCGCAGTGCCGCCATCGGCTCAACGCGCGCCGCCCGCCTTGCCGGAATCCAGCTTGATCCAACCGCAACCGCGGCTATAGTTGCCGTGATGGCGGTAAAGACCGCGGGATCGTCGGGGCTGACGCCCGCCAGCAGGTTTGCGGCCATGCGGGCCAGGGCAAAGGCCATCACCAGGCCGCACCCAACGCCAGCCGCCGTGAGCCATGCCGCCCGGCGCAGGAACATCTCCAGCACGTCGCCACGCCGCGCGCCCATGGCCAGGCGCACGCCAATCTCGCGCGTACGCTCGGCCACTGAGTTCGCCATGACGGCAAAGATGCCGATGGCCGCCAGCAGCAAGGCAACCAACGCGTCGAAGCCAAGGCAGCCGGCCGCGTAGAGCAGGCCAGTCAGCGATTCATGCAGCAACTGGTCATAGCTCTGCACCGCATCCAGCGGCAATGCGGGATCGAGGCCGGCCAGTGCCTTGCGCGCTGCCGGAGCCAATGCCAGCGGATCGCCGTCGGTGATCAGGGTGAAGGTCTCGTTCAGCGGCGGGGTCTGCGCCACGTTCACATACACGGCCTCAGGCGGTGTCTGGTCCCACCATGAGTATTTCGTATCCTCCGCAACGCCGACGATAGTCATCCATGGGTCCGGGCTGTTGCGCGAAGTGCCCAGTCGAATTCGATGGCCGATCGGGTTCTGGCCGGGAAAATAACGCGCCACAAATTTGTGGCTCACCACAGCCACGGCCTGCGTCGTCAGCGAATCGCTTCGGCTGAAGCCGCGCCCGTCAACAATGGGAACATGCACCGCCGCAAAGTAGCCATCGCTCACCAGCAGGTGCAGTGCGCTCTGGGATTTCCCTGGCGCCACTGGCCGGTTCTCGATAGCCAAATCGTCCAGCCAGCCGCGGTCGCTATAGGGCAGCGCGCTTGCCACCTCGGCATGCCGCACGCCGGGCAAAGCGCGGAGTCTGTCCAGGCTGCTGCTGTACCAGGCAGCCGCCTTTTGCGGTGTGTCATACCTGGCCTCGGGCAGGGCAACATCGAACGTGAGTGCTTGTTTCGGTCCATAGGCATCGGCGAAATGCAGCATCGACCACATGCCCTTGGCCATCAGCGTAGCGCCAATCACCAGGGCCACGGCCAGCGCGATCTGCGCCACGGCGAAGAGGCTCCTGAGCCGGTGAGTGCGTCCTGAGCCGGTGGCCGAACGCGATCCAGCCTTGAGTTGATCCACAAGGTTCACGCGCAGCGCTTCCAGCGCCGGCATAAACCCTGAGACCAGGCCCGTGCCAAGCGCCAGCGCCAGCGAGAAAGCCATGGCGCGGCCGTTGAGTGAAACGTTGGCCCACCCCGGCATATACCGCGCCACGCGTTCCGGCATGGTGATGGCCGAAAAATGAAGATAGAGCTGCGCGAAGGCCATGCCGCCGATGGCTCCTGCCACTCCAAGCAAGAGGTTCTCCGTGAGCAATTGGCGCAGGATGCGCCAGCGGCCGGCCCCGAGAGCCGAACGCATGGCGATCTCAGGCCGCCGCGCGATGCCGCGCGCAAACTGAAGATTGGCTACATTGGCGCAGACCACCAGGAGCACAAAGACGGTCGCTCCCATGACCAGGCGGAAGTAAAGGCCGACGAGTGACCCATTCACGTGGTCAAGCAATGGCTCCACTCTCACCGTCAAGCCGGCATTGGTTGCCGGGTACGCGTCGGCCAGGCGGTCCGCCACAACCCGCATCTCCGCCCGGGCTTCTGGGAGAGTGCTGCCCTCCCGCAGCCGCCCGATCACCACATATTTGTGCGCGCTGCGGTCGGCAAGCTGCTGCTGCGTTGGCGAAAAGGGCAGAAACAGATCGACAGCCGCCGGATACTGCATGGTCTTGGGCAGTACGCCGATCACGGTGTACACCCGCTGGTCAAGCTCGATTTTGCGGCCAAGCACGTGCGAATCGCCGCCAAAGTGCCGTATCCAAAATCCGTAATTCAGCACCGCCACTGCGTCGCTTCCCAGCTGGCATTCGTTCGCGTTAAACACACGGCCCAGCAGGGGCTCAGCCCGCAGCACGTTGAAGAAGCTAGCCGAACTCAGCGCCGCCTGCACGTGTGCCGCATCGCCGGCCCCGGTCAGGGTCCTGTCGGCGTTGGCGCGCACCGCAAGTTCCTCAAACGATCGGCTCCGTTGGCTCCAATCCACATAGTTGGCCAGCGCCACCTGTTGATAGCCGCCACGTGCCTGCTGCTCGGCAACCGTCACCACCCGGTCCATATCGGGCACCGCCAGTGGGCGCAGCACAATCGCGTCCATCATGCTGAAAATGGCCGTGTTGGCGCCGATACCAATGGTCAGCGTGAGTACTGCGGCCAGGGTAAAGCCCGGCGACTTCAACAACTGGCGGAGAGCGTAACGCAGGTCCTGAAGCACGGTTTCCATGGCAACTCCCTGGTTTGTTGAGCAATCCGTTTCTGAGAATCCTCCCTATGAACCTGCATTCTTCAGGCCAAATAGAATAGAAGCTAATACGCTGATTCTAAATGAGTTAATATGCTGATTGGGCTGAGATTCCGCCCCTCCCTGTCCATGCCCGCTCACCGGTGTTCACAATCGGACACTCTCGTCTGCTTGGGGTCGGCGCGGCTAGCCGGTTGCAACTCTTCTGGCGCAATTCCGTTGCAACCCGTTGCAGCCCATGCCGAAACCCGGAAGGATGATGTAGTTTCGGCACATCGCCGTCCCATTTCAGAAGCTCTCAGCCTTGACACAAACGGCTCAGCCCTTGATGCTTAACAGTTCCGGTTTCTCAATTTTTTCACGCATGGGGATGGGAAGTTTTGCGGGTTTGCGTCTTCTACCACTACAAATGCTTTGACGGCGCCTGCTCGGCCTCGCTGTTTGCGCGCTTCCACAGGGAGTGCATCGCAGCCGATGCCGGCTATGAGTACCGCGGCCTGGTCCATCGCGCCGGTGCGCTTTTTGACGAGAGTGAGTTTACCGGCGACGAGAACGCCATTGTCGACTTCAAATACTCCGCCTCCCCCCGGATTACCTGGTGGTTCGACCATCACCAGTCAGCATTCCTCTCGCCCCAGGACCAGCAGCACTTTCTCGATTGCCAGAAAGACCCAGTCTGCGGCAGCCGCAAATTCTTTGACCCCGCATACACCTCCTGCACCAGCTTTCTCGCCCACATTGCCCAAACCCGCTACGGCTTTGACACGGCCCCTGTGGCTGAACTCATACACTGGGCCAACATTGTGGACGGCGCGCTCTATGAAAGCCCGGAGTCGGCCGTGGAAATGGCTGCCCCGGCCATGAAGCTGACGCTGATCATCGAGTCCACGCAGGACCCGGCCTTCATCCCGCGGCTCATCCCGCTGCTCACTGAGATGCCGCTCGCCGAGGTGCTCAGTCAGCCCTTTGTTGCCGGCTTGCTGCCACCGCTGCTGGAGCGCCACAAGGCGGCCATCGAGTTGATCCGCAACCGCGCCGAAGAGCGCGACGGCACCGTCTTCTTCGACGTCACTGACCAGCCACTCGAGGGCTACAACAAGTTCATCCCTTACTATCTGAATTCCCAGGCGACGTATTCCATCGGCCTGTCCAAGTCCAGCTTTCGCACCAAAGTCTCAGTGGGTTCGAACCCCTGGACCAAGGCAGACCCGGCCAAGATGGTGAACCTGGCCAAGGTCTGCGAGCGCTACGGCGGCGGCGGCCACGCCCGCGTGGGCGCCATCAGCTTCCCGCCCGATGAGGCAGACCAGGCGCGCGCTGCCGCGGCAGAGATTGTGGCGGAACTCAGGGCGAATAACCCGTTGGCGTGACGGCTGATCTGAGTAGCTCTGCTCGGAGGCGCCGATGTTCGACTCGAACTGGAGTGATGACGTCCTCGCGCAACTGGCGATAGGCATTGCGGCGATTGCAGGCATATCCGCCTATCTTGTCCGAGCTTTCCGAAATCGAGGCAGGAGGCCGTGGCCGGTCTTTTGGGTCGGAATCTACGATATCCTTCTGCTGAACTTCTACCTCTTTGCGGTAACGACGCAGGTGAGTTCGGAAGGGTTTGGTTCCTTTCCTCTCCTCGTACTCACAACGCCGTGGAGTTGGCTAGCAGTATGGTTGTTAAACCTTACTGGAGCCTTCGATACCACGGTTTTGGGAAGCGGAATTGGGCAGGCAATTTTGTTCAACCTAATGATCTTCGCTGTGCCGGGAGTGGCGAATAGCTGCATCCTCTATCTTCTTTTGAAGCGGCATGAAAGGAAGACGGCTGAGGACGAGGCGTGGGAGCAGGCTCGGTGCAATCGATAATCCATCAGATTCACTTTCATTGAGGGCGCAATGTGGGCTACAAATCAGCTCAGGAGCCCGCCATGCCCGCCAATGCAGTTGTCCGCGCCCGAATTGACGCACGTGTGAAGGAAGAGGCCACGGCAATCTATGCAGCCGCCGGTCTCACCCTCTCCGATGCCTTCCGCATGATGCTCATGAAGACGGTCGCCGAGCGAGCACTCCCCTTCGATCCACTGATGCCCAATGCTGAAACCGTTGAGGCCATGAAAGCCGCGCGCCGGGGCCAGCTGGTGAAGGTGGGCAGCATCCAGAACCTGATGGACGATCTTCATGCGGACAATTAGCCGCATCAGCCGCTTCAAGAAAGACTACAAGCGCGAAATAAAAGGCCAGCATCGCGAGACATTGGATGCCGATCTGGTCGCGGTCCTTTCCCATCTGATCGAAGACAAACCTCTGCCTGAAAAATTCCGCGATCATGCGTTCACCGGGGAGTGGAGCGACCATCGCGATTGCCACATCAAACCCGATCTTGTTCTGGTCTACCGCGTGCCGGATGAGGAATCGCTTGAGTTGGTAAGGCTCGGGTCACACAGCGAGTTGAGCTTGTAGATGCTCTCCCGGAAACAGTTACACCTTTGCCCTCATGCTCGGCCAGTCGGCGCGGCGGTGCTCCAGAAACGCTCTGACGCCTTCCTTGAAGTCATCGGTAGAGCGCTGCTGGGCGTTGATCAGGATGGCCTCTTCGAGTTCATCGTCGAGCCGCCGGCGGCCGTGCTTTGCCAGCAGCCGCTTGATGGACTGCATTGCCTGGGGGCTGTTCAGCAGCAATGTCTGGGCTAGCGCCTGGGCGGTTTGCAACAGTTCCTCAGCGGCCACAATCTGCGTGATCAGCCCCATCTGCAACGCTTCGTTCGCCTTCATCAGCCGGCCGGTCAGCAGCAGCTCGCGGGTGCGTTTTTCGCCCACCTGGCGCAGCAGGAATGAAGCCGCGATCGCGGGCACAAAACCCACCCGCACTTCGTTGTATCCAAACTTTGACTCAGGCGTGGCCAGCGTAAAGTCCGGGATGGTGGCCAGGCTCATGCCCCCCGCGATGGCTGGGCCGTTCACTGCGGCAATCACCGGCTTGGGAAACTCGTACAGCGTGCGTAAAACCCGCGCCATATTCTCCGAGTCACGGCGGTTTTCATCCGCAGTGCGGGCGTGCATGGTCTCAAGATTCTCCATGTCCAGCCCGGCGCAGAAGGCTGGGCCAGCCCCGGTAAGGATGACCACGTCGCAGGAGCAGGTTGCGGCCCCGTTGAACGCTTCGGTGAGCTCTTCAATCAGCAGCGGACACAACGCATTCCGCTTGTCCGGCCGGTTCATGGTGATGGTCTTAACGCCATTGGCAGACTCTGTGACGACATGATGGAAGCGGGCCATGGGTCCCTCCTTCAGAGCGGGTGACGGTGAGAGGCCTTCCGCGGCCAATCATAGCGCGGATTTCGGGTGGCTGCACGGTGACTCGGGTCACCGCTCCAGTTGGAGCTGGGCAGCCTGAGGCTCACTGGCCTTTTTGCGCCATCAGCCCCATCACAAGCAGGCACAAGGCATGAAGAAAGACCAGTTGTCCAATCGCTGCGCCGGGCTTGGAGCCGCGCCTGAGCCTGAATCCGGTCAGCAAGGCCTCCAGGGGGAACTGAAGATACAACATCAGTTGTGGTAGCGCTTGGGTAAGCTCGTTGCTGAAGCCGAGCTCACGCAGGGCTAAGATCTGCGAGAGAGGGAAGACAGCCCGCGTACCCCATGGCTCGTAAGGGGCTAGATGCGCGGTGATCTGCGGAACAACAAAGTCCAGCGCAACGCCTGCTATCAGCGGCCACCAGGCCGCCAGCCCTTTGGGGTGTGGGGCTTGCTTGCCACGCCTGCCTGCGGCAGCGCCGTGTTCAGCGCCGGCTTGGGGCTTGCGGCTGGAATGGATGCCAGGCAATTCTGCCATGAGATTGAGCAGCGCAAGGGGAGCGCTGCCTCATCCTCCTACCACTGCGCTGAGTGCGCAACGCAAAGCTGCAAGCTGGCGTCGCGGACCGGGTTAGAGCCCTATTTCAGTTGCCCGCTTCTTCATCGCCTCCAGGCAAAAGGCGATATGCGCGTCCAGATCTACGCGCAGTTCCGCGGCGCCCTGCACAATGTCTGCGCGGTTAATGGCACGGGCAAAGGCCTTGTCTTTCATCTTTTTGCGTACTGAGGCAACCTCAACCTCAGCGATGGTTCTGGTCGGCTTGACCAATGCACAAGCAGTCAGAAAGCCGGCCAACTCGTCGCACGCAAACAGGCATTTATCCAAGTGCGTGACCCGTGGCACGCCGGAGTATTGCGCATGTCCGAGGATGGCGGTGCGCAACTCCGCAGGCCAGCCCAGACGCTCCAACTCGCGGACGCCTACGAAAGGATGTTCTTCCGCCATGGGGTGGCGCTCGTAGTCAAAGTCGTGCAGCAGGGCTGTGGTCGAGTAGAGTTCAACGAACGCGGCGCGATCGGCGCCGGTCAGACCCAGCCTGTCAGCCTCCGCCTCGCCGCAAGCTATCACGCAAATCTCCACCGAGATCGCATGTTTGCGCAGGCTTTCGCCCTGGGTCCATTCAGTGAGCAGTTGCCAGGCCTGCTCGCGGCCGTAGGTTGAACCGGTGTTCGTTTCTTCGTGCACTGTAGGTTTCCCTTTGGTCAGAGATTGGAGGTCCCGCTCAGTCTCCGACACGAATTCCGCCTCCAAGGCGAGAATCCGCTGCGCAAGCTGGCCCGGACCGTTGATCAATCCTGATTCTAGAATGTTGCGTGGGCCGGCGGAATCTCCTCCAGCCGATCGCTTTCAAAGCCCCGCCGGCGCGCAACAATCCGGTAATCGAAGGCCACATTCGATTTGCCTTTGTTCAGTTCGCGAACCTCGAATCCGGTGGGCGTTTTTTCAACCACGTAGAGTCCACGGCAGTTGCCGCTGGGCGTGACAAAAACGTGATACTCCATGCCGGTATTCACGGTCTGCGCAAAGGTCGAATCAAGTTTGAGGGTGGCAACTCCGTGCTCGAGCGTCGCCGAACCAAAGTCCTCGAACCAGCTATCCGGCGACTCAAGAGCATTCAGAGCAACACTCCTGCCGTCGGGCAGTTTTTGCACCGCATGCTTGGATCCCCCGACATTCAGGGCGCCGGTCACATTCAGGGCTCCCGTTACCGTCACAGCGGTGTAAAACTGGGTGCCCGATGCGGAGTTCACGGTGAAGACAGGAGTCTGTCCGGACGAGCCGGTTGAGGTGTAAAGCACATATCCGCCCGCGGTGTTGATGAACTCTCCAGCTGTGCCGCCTGCGCTGTGGACCTCACCCACTACACCTGTTGTGCCGCCCGAAGTGGCTAACTCGACACCGTTCACGGCGGTTCCCTGAGTGCTGAGCGCTATCCCTACCACGCCATCTGACTTGCCGCTCGCGGTCGTATTCAATCCGACAACTCCTCCGACGGCCTCATTGGGAGCCGAGCTGATGCCCACCACGCCGGAAGCGTATCCGCTGGTGGTTGTGGCATTACCAAGAATCGCGGCCGGCGGCAGGCTGCTGGTGCTGCTGAATGTGCTGACCGATCCCTTTTGCGTGGCACTAAGAATGGCCGAGTTCAGTCCCGTTGTTGAGCCGGAGTAGGCTCCCCGCGCGGCGGTCAAATCGCCCAGCGTATCCACCTTGAAGACGTTCGCCGGAGAGGCGCCGGACTGTCCGTGAATCAAGAGATTGCTGGTGCTCCCAGCCAGCGAGGACTGCAACAGCAGGGCGTCTCCAGTGCCCTTCTGCTGGACCTCAACCAGCGCCGAAGGCGCCGTTGTCGTCCCCGTGAACAGCGTTTGGCTTTGCGTAATGACCTGTGGGCGCGCTTCCGGTGTGAAGGCAGCGGCGAGATTCTCGATTCCCTGCCGGTCTGCCGCTTCTTCGGCCGCAGACGATCTGGCCAACGCAAAGGCCGAGGCCGGCAGGCCGCCCAGTGTGTCGGAGTCTGAAGCTTTCAGGGCATACGGCACGGCCACCAGCAGAACGCGCGGCAACTCCTCGGAACTCGCCGATTGCGTCCGAACCCCCAGCCACAGCGCCTTGCCGCTTGCGAACAACTCGCGCGGCACGCCTGCCGCTGAACTGGAGCCAAGCAAAACCGTGTAATGGCCCAGTTCATCCAAGTGCACTTGCTTCGACTCGGACCACAGCGGCTCGCCACCCTCCTGCGATTCGTAAAGCGCGAAGTCGGCTGTAACTGTGTCTGGCAATGGGTAGCCGGCTCGATTCTGACCGCCCGGCTTCATCATCGCTCCAGTGAACGTGATGATCGAGGGAACGACGGTCGCTGAAGCGACGCCGGACTCCTGGCTTTTCAGTGTCGCTGTGGCTACGAATCCGAGGGCCAGAACGAGCGCCAATCCGACCGACCTGCTGCGAGTGAAACTCCTCACGAGGATCTCCTTTGCCGCGGAAATGTAATTTTCCTGCCGAATCCTACCCCGCGCTGACATTCGGCCCCGGTTGCGGGAGTGCAAAGAGAGATCTCCTGGGCCAAACCTGAACGTCCGTTGCGGACTAGCCCGGAGACACCTGTCAGGGTTTTGATACTACATCAGGCCTCATACGATGCACGATCAGAAATTCCTGTTTCCCGGGACAACGGCACAGATTCCCCCGAACCCAATATTTTTATGGCTCCTGTTGCTTCAATTGGTTCGTGATTCTTCGGGAATTTCAGGGTATGATAGGGCAATCTTAGGTTTGACCCTAAGTTTCTACTTGACAATTATGGTTCACTTCCGCGAAAGTAGCCAATATCGAGGTGCGACTACGCACCCCGGAGACCAAGCTCTGGCACTCCGCACACGGCCTATGGCTACCACCCTGGTGAGCGTGGATACACGCGAAGTAGTGCGCTGTGATTACTGCAAGCTGGTGCAGTATAGAACCGTCAACTCCCTTTGCAGAAAATGCCACAAGCCCCTCGATATCGAGGAGGTAGCCGCGGCGACTCCGGTCATCGTGGGCATTCACGCGGTTGAACCGTCCACAGAAGCCGGTTTGCAAGTTGCCGGCCAGGTGCGCGACATCCGCAAGGCCCGCCATCTGAGCCAGCGCCAACTGGCTGGGCGTATGCAGGTGCCCCGCACCTACATCTCCAAGATCGAAAACGGCAAAGCCATCCCAACTCTTGGCTCGCTTGAGCGGCTGGCTGCGGCTCTTGAGGTGGACATCTGCCAGTTGGTCCGGGACGCCCGCAGTTGCCGTGAAGGAGAGGTTGCTGCGATTCTCGGGGACCCGTTTCTGGCCGAGATTGCCGCCCTGCTGCCGCACCTGGATTCATTGCACAGAACGCTGGTCTCGAGCCAGATGCGCGACATGGCCATGGGCCGCCGCCGCACAGCCTAAGGTGTTCGGTCGAGCGGCTTCTCTTGCCCGGAGGTCGTGCGCAACCAGTTCCGCGCCCGCCCGCTTACCGCCGTTCATCCAGCGCTGTGGCTGCGATTGTCGAGCGATTGCGGCGCTTGGGCGCTTGTGCTACGGTCGATGGTGCAGGGCTTTTCGATGGCAGTCGAAGGGCGAGTGCTTGCAAGAATTGTGCAAGACGGCTCCGGCGCACGGTAGCTTGAGTTCTGATCTGGCTCCGCGAACAGGGCTCGCTGAGCTGCTTTGGGCTGAGAAAGTCCCCGAAATCTTCGGCTCCGGGGCTCCATTCCGGAATTCGGAGTCTAGAGGCTGTATGGGCGCAAAAAACAGGAAACTCACGAACTAGGTAGAGGCGAGTCCTTTGTATCCTTCTGGCACGCTGCGCATCCACGATTTGACCGCGGAAGAGCGCGCCGTTTATGCGACGCTGAAGCCGGAACGCCTGCCCGAACACGTGGCCATTATCATGGACGGCAATGGCCGCTGGGCAGGTCACCGCTCGCTCAAGCGCTTCCTGGGCCACCAGCAGGGAGCCAATGCCGTGCAGTTGGTCACTGAGACCGCCTCGCGCATCGGTCTGCCTTGGCTCACGCTCTACGCCTTCTCTCTTGAGAACAACCTGCGCCGTCCCCGCGCCGAGGTCAACTTTCTCATGCGCCTTCTCAGGACTTATCTCGACAGCAATCTTGAGCGCATGATGGACAACAACGTCCGCATGAAGTACATCGGGCGCACCCATGAACTGCCCCCTGAGGTGCAGGAAAAGATGCACTGGGCCGAGGAAGCCACTGCCGCCAACACCGGCACCACCCTCACCCTGGCCCTGAACTATGGCGGCCGGTCAGAATTGGTGGATGCCTTCCGCGGGCTTGCGACCGAGATGAAAAGCAAGCACCTCAGCCCCGATCGCATCACTGAAGAAGATATTCACCGCCACCTCTATACCGCGCACATGCCCGATCCCGACCTGCTGATCAGGACATCGGGCGAGATGCGCCTCTCCAACTACCTGCTCTGGCAGGTTGCCTACACTGAAATCTTTGTCACCGAGCGGCTATGGCCGGACTTCCGCGGCATCCACCTGCTTGAAGCCATTGCAGACTTCCAGCGCCGCGAACGCCGCTATGGGGGCTTGGGTGAAGGCTGCGGCGAGGTCGAAGAGAACCCGGAGAGAATCAAAATCGCCGCTGGCTGATTGCCTCTGATCCAGTTCCCGCACTGTGAGAGTCCATACCCACACAACCCCCGGCAGTGTATTCTCATCCCTGAATGAAACGTGTACTTACAGCCCTCATCCTGATCCCTTTGGTCTTGGCTTTGGTGTTTATGGGACCCAGGTGGCTATTCACGGCGGGCACCGCCGCGGTGGCGCTTCTGGCTGCCTGGGAGTTTATCTCTCTGGCCGAGCGCAGTGGGGCCAGGCCGCCCCGCGTTGCCATCCTTGTCGCCATTCTGGTGCTCTTTGCCGGCAGCTACATGTGGGTTGACCTCACCTTGATCCTCATCGGCGCGCTCAGCCTGGCATTACTGGCCTATTGCGCCTTTCGCAGTTCGGTTGAGCTGGTTCTGCCAGACGCCTGCACTTCGGTTCTTTGCCTGCTTTACGTCGGCTTCGCCCTGATTGCCTTGCCAATTCTGCGCGGTGAAGAAGATAGCAACGGCCCTTCGCTGGTGACGTTTCTGCTCTGCGTCGTGTGGGCGGGCGATATCGCGGCCCTTTACGTGGGCCGTGCCTGGGGCCGGCGCAAACTGGCGCCGACCCTCAGCCCCAACAAGACCTGGGAGGGCGCGCTGGGCTCTGTTGCCGGCAGCCTGCTCGCCACCGGCGCCCTGCTGGGCGTTGCATCCCTGTTTGAGATGGCGAACTCTGAGAGGCTCTCCTTCCACGCCGAAGCCTGGTACTACTGGCTGGGCCTCGCGGTGGTGGTCAATGTGGCCGCGCAGGTGGGCGACCTTGTTGAGTCCGCCATCAAGCGCTCGGTCGACGTGAAGGATTCGGGATCCCTTTTGCCCGGCCACGGCGGCGTTCTTGACCGCATTGATGCTCTGCTGCTGGCCGCTCCAGTGCTGTGGTACGCTCAGGTTATTCACCTGCGGTTCTGATGGATTTCGGAGCCCTTTGATTCGAACGGTCCCGCTTAACAAGCTCTTTTTTTCCTTGGATTCTAAAGAAAATACATTGAAACGACTCGCCATTCTCGGTTCCACAGGCTCCATCGGCCAAAGCACACTCTCCATCGTCGAGCAGTTCCCTGATCGCTACCAGGTGGCCGCACTGGCCGCGGGTCGCAACCTCGATGAGGCTTTTGCACAAGCCACGCGCTGGCGGCCGCAGTTGGTCTCACTGGCCACAGAAGAGTTGGCCGGCCAGCTCGCCAGTCGTCTCAAGAGCGCCGGAGTGACCGGCATTCAGGTTGTTCACGGCACGGCAGGCACAGTTGCCTGCGCCACGTTGTCCAGCGCGGATTTCGTCGTTTCGGCCATTGTCGGCGTCGCTGGCCTTGAGGCCACCCACGCCGCCATCCTGGCAGGCAAGCCGGTGGGCTTGGCCAACAAGGAATGCATGGTTGCGGCGGGCGAGATTCTTACTCGCGCAGCCCGCGACCGCAATGTGCACATTCTGCCCATTGACAGTGAACACAACGCCGTCCACCAGTGCATGCGCGTCGGCGCCCACGCCGAGGTCAAGACCATCTGGCTCACGGCCTCCGGCGGGCCCTTCCGCCAACTCCCACTCGACCAGTTCGCAACCATCACGCCCGAGCAGGCCCTCAAGCACCCCACCTGGGTCATGGGCCGCCGCATCACCATCGATTCAGCCACCATGCTCAACAAGGGCCTTGAGATCATTGAGGCCTGCCGCCTCTTCGAAGTGCCGGCAAGCCAGGTCAAAGTCACCGTCCACCCCCAGTCCACCGTCCATTCGCTGGTGGAGTATGTCGACGGCTCTATCCTGGCCCAGATCTCGGTCACTGACATGCGCCTGCCGATTCTCTATGCCCTGGCGTGGCCTGAGCGGCCCGCCTCCAAGCTTACCTTTGACCTAGCCGCCTTGCGTCACCTGGACTTCGAACCGCCCGACTTTGAGCGCTTTCCCTGCCTCCGCCTGGCCTATGAAGCCGCGGAAAAGGGCGGAAGCCATTGCATCGCCCTCAATGCGGCCGACGAAGTCGCCGTCGAGGCCTTTCTGGCCCGCAAAATCCCCTTCATGGGTATCCCGCGTACAATTGAAAGGGTGCTCGCATCCACGCCGGAGGCTCACCCCGCCACCATCGCGGAGGTGCTTGCCGCCGACCGGGAGGCGCGTGAGACGGCTGGTGCGCTGCTGGCATAAGCTCGTAAGCGCTCCCCTTCTGTTGCGCGCCATGTAAAGGGAAAAACCGAAAATCTATGCATGAATTCCTGGTTTCTGCCGCCGCCTTCATCGTCCTGGTCGGCGTCATGGTTGTGGTTCACGAGTTTGGCCACTTTGCGGTCGCAAAACTCTGCGGAGTGCGCGTCGAGGCATTCTCCTTTGGCTTTGGACCCCGCCTCTTCGGCTTCAAATACGGCGACACCGACTACAAGGTCTGCCTGCTTCCCTTGGGCGGCTTTGTCAAAATGACCGGCGAAAACTTCGCCGAGGTGGGCGACGCGGCCAGCGGCACGGCCAATCAGGCGCCAGCTGACGACCCCGGCGCGTTCACCTCCCACCCGCGCTGGCAGCGCATGCTCATCGGGCTGGCCGGCCCCTTCTCCAACTTCATCCTTGCCTTTGTGTTGATGCTCGTCTATTACGGCTTCATCAACGAGGTTCCCTCGGTCGAGGTAAAGGAGACAGCCATCGAGTGGGTGACTCCCGGTTCGCCCGCCGCCCAGGCTGGCCTTGAGCCCGGCGACATCATCACCCGCTTCGACAGTGCCGACACCCCCGGCTGGGAAAAGATTTACGAGCGCGCCAAGTTGAACGCCAACCAGAACGTCCCGGTCACGGTGGATCGCGGCGGAAAGTGGGTAGACCTCACGTTCCACGTGCCCTCCGGCGCCAAAGCCGACGACTTTGACCTGACGGAATCCGGAATTTTGCCCCAGTTTCTTCCCGGACCGATTGGCGTCCATGACGTGCAACCCGGTACTCCTGCTGATCAGGCTGGCCTTCGCGCCGGCGACGCCATCCAGTCCGTCGACGGGCACCCGTTCCACACCGTCTCTTCGCTGCTGGCCTACATGCAGGCCGGCCAGGGCAAGCCGCTCTCCCTGGTTGTGCTGCGCAATGGCGTGACATTGCCACCCATGGTGGCGCACCCGGCGAAACTCGACACCAACTGGAAGCTTGGCTTTGCCACCGTGCCCATCCCCTTCCGCAACGACCCGCTGCCCTTGGCCAAGGCGACCACAAAATCCATCGCCTTCTGCAAAGACAACTCGTTCCTCATTGTCGAGGTCTTGCAGCGGATCTTCACGCACCGCGTTTCGGTTTCGCAGCTTTCAGGCCCGGTGGGCATTGCCCGCATGGCAGGCGAAGCGGCAGAGATGAAGGGCTGGCTCCCCAAGTTCGGGCTGGCCGGCGAGATCAGTCTCAACCTGGGCATCCTCAACCTGTTGCCGTTCCCCATTCTCGATGGCGGCATGATCCTCTTGCTTCTGATTGAGAGCGTCCTCGGCCACGACATCGGCATCAACGTCAAAGAGCGCATCTACCAGGCTGCCTTTGTCGTCCTGATGGCGCTCTTCGCTTTCATCATCTTCAACGACGTGAGCAAACTGCCCATCTTCAGCCATTTGAAGCCGTAGAAGCGAGGGATCAGGGGTCAGAGTTCAGGGGTAGACACGGACGGCGGCTTGTGAACATCCAACTGAACCCTGATCCCTGATCCCTGAACCCTGGAGCAAGCCCCGTGTCAGTCACCACCGAAGTCCGCGTCCGCTACGCAGAAACTGACCAGATGGGCATTGTCTACTATGCCAACTACCTGGTCTGGTTTGAGATTGGCCGCGTGGAGCTGATGCGTTCTCTCGGCCTCGCCTATAGCCAACTGGAGATTGAGCACGAGTGCATTTTGCCGGTGGTTGAGGCCAGTTGCCGCTACCGTTCGCCGGCCCGCTACGACGACCGCATATTGATCGAAGCCCGGCCCGCCCTCGTGCGTGGATCAGTCATCAAGTTTGCCTATAGGATTTTTCGCAATCTGGACCAAGAGGCAAAAGAGCCGGAACTCCTCGCGGAGGGCGAGACGGTGCACATCGTCTGCGACGACAAGTTGAACAAGAAGCCGCTGCCTGAAGCTTATGCCGTCGCACTCAAGGCGGCGATGGCGGCGAAGTAGGGATTCCGCTATCCTATCGGCATGAACGCGCCTGAAAAGTCGTCGGCCGATCCGCAAGATTTTCGTGCAACCCGGCCGGAGTTCCAAGAAATCCTGGCCGAGCTAGAAGCCCATGAGCCCATCTTCCATCGTCCCGAGTTCGGGACGACGCGCGCCGATTTCGAGCGGATGACTTCGGAAGACTTTTGGGAGACCGGGTCGTCGGGTCGCCGTTACTCGCGCCAGATGGTGCTGGATGTGTTGGAGAAGCGCTACGCCGTCCCGCATGAAGATGTGTGGGAGACCAGCGAGTTCCAGTGCCGTCGCCTGGCCGGCGACACCTACCTGCTGACCTACACGCTAAAGAGTGGGGAGATCCCCCGGCTCTGCCGGGGTGGCAGTAGCAGTTTGACATTTAGGGGAGTCCATCCAAGAAACTCCAAACGTGAGCCGACCAAAGCACACGCAAAGGAGCAACTGGATGGAC
>Ga0302320_10002692_pt1 | contig 41583 bp, 38 predicted proteins | sample Bog_T0_3_FD_202130 | JGI IMG/M metagenome (GOLD analysis project Ga0302320, IMG submission 202130) | Peat permafrost microbial communities from Stordalen Mire near Abisko, Sweden - Bog_T0_3 | ecosystem: Environmental > Terrestrial > Soil > Wetlands > Peat | place: Sweden: Abisko, Stordalen Mire... | reverse complement strand
TCTTGTCGATGGTAAGGACCAGGCTCTCACCCGGCTCCGGCTGTTTCTCGATGTCGGAAAACCATTGCCGGCGGGCATCCACCGAGATGAACATCTTTCCGGCTCGCCCGCGCAGTTCATCGTCGAACGCGTGCTCGATGCCGCTCTGCCCCGAATCTTCCATCCCGACGGTTCCCACTACCTGCGCCGCCAGATCGCGCGCGGGATAGAAACGCTTGGGCTCTTTTTGAAAGTGAATGCCCTGCAGGTTCAGGGACTTGATGCGCTCGATGGTTTCATCATCCGCCTTGCGCGCCACCCAGCAAAAAGTCTTGTGATTGCGGCAGTCGGCGAGCACTACGTTATGATCTTCGCCGGTGATGCGTGTGATCAAGGAGACCGCCGTGGGCAGGTCCTTCACTTCGGTAGGCACAGCGAAGGCCGAATCCACCAGAACGGACATTGCCAGTTCGTGCCCAGCGCGGTCGTAAATCACGCCGCGCTTGGCGGAAAGCGGAATCTCGCGTTGCTGCTGGTGCTCGGCCTGCTTCGCAAAGCTGCCGTAACAGAAGATCTGCAGATAAACCAATCGACCGCAGATGGCCATGCACCAGAACAAGAGCATCGCGCCTAAGAGGTAAAGCCGCGCGTTCTTGCCGAGATTAGAGTAAGTGGCCATGAAAAGCCGTCGCTGGTCGTTAGTCGTTGGTCGTTAGTCGTTGACCAGACTAGACAAACATGGCGGACCACCATACCGGCGGACCGCCAAGTAAATTCGTGTGGGGCGGGTCTCTGACCCGTCCGCCGAGCGCAGCTCGGCTGTTGCCGTCGGCCCTACTGCCCCGCCAGCACCGTAACCGGCTCCGCCCTCGCTATCACCGGCGCGTTCGAGTCCACCGGTGCGCTGTCCATGCGGATCACCTGCCCTGGTTCGGGTGGCACCAGCCCCATCCGCCGCGCGATCACATCAATCCGCTCCGGATCGCGCAATGAGGCATCCTCCAATCGCAGCGCCCGGTTCATCTCGGTCAGGTTGCTGAGCGCCCGCTTCGACGATTCGATCTGATAACCGTATTCAATCGCCCGGAAGTGCTGCCAGGCATAGGTAAACACCAGCAGGAACAGGCACGCCAGCGCCGTGCCAAACTGCCTCATCTCGCGATTTCGCCCAGGATCTTCCACCTTCACCAGCCGCGAGTTGTCGATCGCCTTGGCAAAGTAGATTTCTGGCGTACCCGTGAAAAATGTATTCCGCCGCTCTACTGGGATTGCATTCCGAATTGCCGCTGCTGCTGCCATTTATGCCGCTCCTGCCAAGACGAGTTCAATCTGCGTAGGCGGAAGCTGCAACTCGAAAAGCCGCCGCAGTTCCATTTCATCGGCGAGGCGTTTCTGTCGAGCGCTTTGTTCAGCGCGCTCCACCGCCGCCATTAAATCCCTAATCAATGTTCCTGTGTACATTTCCCAACCTCAGACTTGGATTCCTACCACGGAACCCGTAAATCCCGCGGATCTTTGTCCGCTCTTTTCATAACCTGAACGCCCGGCACGCCTTCTACAGCCATGCCGGGGACTCCGGCAGGTTTTCCGGAGCCTAAATTCTTTCCGCTGCCCGCAACTTCGCGCTGCGTGCCCGCGGATTGCGATCGCTCTCTTCTTCTGTTGCTGTCAGCGGCTTCTTCGTCAGCAAACTGACGTAACCCTGCTTCACCGATTCCCGGAACGCATCCTTTACGATGCGATCCTCCAGCGAGTGAAAACTGATCACCACCACGCGTCCTTCTGGCTTCAGAATCCGGGGCGCCGCATTCACCAGCGCCCTCAGATCGTCTAGTTCGCGGTTTACGAAGATTCGGAGAGCTTGAAAAGTTCGGGTCGCCGGATGAATTCGCCTTGGTTCAGAATTCATTGGCCGGGCCGCGGCTGATATGACGTCCGCAAGATGTGCGGTAGATCGTATCGGCCGCGACCGGCAAATGGCTCTGGCGATTCTCCGCGACCTCCTTTCCTCTCCGAATTCGTAAATCACATCGGCAAGCTCGCGCTCGTCGAGGTGGTTTACCACTTGTTCGGCGGTACGCTCCGACCGCGGGTCCATCCGCATGTCGAGCGGTCCATCCGCCTGAAAACTGAATCCGCGCGCCGCATCGTTCAGCTGCAAGCTGCTCATACCGATGTCGGCCAAAATGCCGTCGATAGTCGCTGGGCGCTGGCCGCTCGCAATTTCTGCGAACGATCGATGCAGCAGCGTCACCTTCGGCCAATCCGCTTCGGCGAAGCCCGAAGCTCGAAGTCTGACACCCGCTATCTCCAGCGCTTTCGGATCCTTATCGAGCCCAATCAAATGTCCCGGTGCGCCGAGGCGTTTTGCGATTTCGTAACTGTGTCCGCCCAAGCCCACCGTGGCGTCGATATAAGTCCCGCCACGCCGCACGTTTAAAAAGTCGATCGCTTCTTTTAAAAGAACCGGAACATGGCTCGCTTTCCTTCCACCACCATGCCCAACCCCCTGAGGGGTGTCTGTTGAACCCTCGCCCACTAGATGCCCAATTCGTCGAGCGTCTTCTCATCGTCAGAAGTGAACTTTTCTTCCTCGACCTGCCTGCGGTACGACTCCAGGTTGCGCACGATCAAGTGCGTTAAGTTGCCCGTAACTGCAACCTCGCCTTTGATTTGCGCCGCTTCCCGCAGGAGCTGCGGCATCAGCAGCCGCCCCTGCCCATCCATTTCCACCATCTGCCCGTAATAATTCACCCGGTCCAAAAACTTCTTCTTCGTAGGATTGAAGGTGGAGAGCCCCGCCAACTTCTGCTCGATCCGCTCCCATTCCTCGAAGGGATACACTTGAGCAACCTTTCCATCCAGACTCGTGATGTAGAATTGCTGTCCGTACTTCTCGTCGATCACCCGCTTGAATTCCGCCGGGACCTTCAACCGTCCCTTTTCGTCGACGCGAGTTGGGTGATTGCCGCGAAACATGATTTGTCATCCTGAGGCGCCGTCCGTTGGCGCCGAAGGATCTCCGGACTATTGCTACTGCCACGAAGGAGGTAAAAGCGACGCAAAGTTGGGTCAAACTCGGGTGGTTCGGGCTGTTTGTCGTGCTTTTGGGTCGGTTTCCCACCGGCTCCTCTTTTTCTGCGTCCCGTTCCCACGACTTAAACTGTCTTGACCACTCTGTACCACTTTGTACCACATCTTACCCGTAAGTCCTTGATTGTCAACAACAAACTTCAAGGTAGGACTCCCACTTCGAGAGTGAATCGGCAAAATACGAGAGCTTGTGGTTAACCACGACGATGACCACAAGATGTTGGGTTTACGCTTCTGGTTCCTTCGCCATTTATTCGCTCATATTTTTCTTGCACTCCGCGCCCATGGCGGGTTTTCCTGTGGAAAACAGCAACAGCGCCAGGAACTTCATGCCTTTGCGCGCCGTCGCCCGACGGAGAGCAAGCCCTCCCAAAGGGCACCTTCGGTGGCGAATTCCACCCGAGCCTCTTACACTCCTTCAGCACGCCCGAGCAAACGCCTGAGCACCCACCTCCAATTCGACGACTGGGTTCCCTTCCCCGTGGCGCGTGTCTTCGCGTTCTTCTCCAACCCTGAGAACCTGCCGCGCATCATGCCGCCGGCTACCGAAACGAGACTTGACCAACTCCATCTCGTTTCTCCCAAGTCGTCGCAAGATCAGGATGCGATTGCTTTTCCCCAAGCAGCCGGCATCGGCACCATCATCGTGACTTCATTTCGATTGTTCCCCTTATTTCGCCTGCGCGCTCCGTGGATCGCCCGCATTACCGAATTCGAATGGAATCATCACTTCGCCGATGTGCAGGAGAGAGGCCCTTTCAAACGATGGCATCACCGTCACGAGTTCCGGGCACAGACCCGCAACGGCATCAGCGGGACGCTCGTCCGCGACGTGATCGAATATGAAGTTGGATTTGGTCCGCTGGGCACGGTCGCGAACTCACTCTTCGTCGCGCCCCAGATCCGACGCACCTTCGCGCAGCGTCAGCAGAAACTCCCGCAGCTTCTTTCGTAGCGCCGGCGCTGTGTATCTCTTTTCACTCCAACCGACAAGATGCCGACGCTAGATCCCTCAGTACACCACGTTACCCGCGCGGCTGGTGTGAATCTGTCCAGCCTCCACCGAGATCGAGTAAGCTGCTCCTCCGTCGCCACTCCATTCCCGGATGTCGAACGTTGCTCCAGTCGGCGCGTGGTAGACGGCAAAGTTGTGCAAAGTCAGGGGTTGGCCGGGCTTGCACACCTCCGGCGCGTCGGTGACCTGAAGAAAATAAGCGCCCATGCCCGTACCCACCACCTTGGCCCGGCCGTCCACTTCCACGAGCAACGCCGATTTTTCGTCCAACGCAACCTCGCGCGGGTTCTTCGACCATCCATCCGCCACGAGGCGCGCCAGAAATCCCAAACTTCGGCCCATGCGATCACGCGCCGCGAAGTGACTGTCGGTGAGAGTATTTTCCAATCCCGGCACTTTCAGAAAATCACGTTCGAGCGTCACCCGCTTGCTATAGGGATCCTGCAAGACTTCGCGTGAGCTGAGATCGGCATCGCTCGATTGATCTTCGGTTGCCCCATAGACAAACTCGCTCAGCACCGCCAGTCCAGCGCTGTTTCCTCCAATCGGCTTGCCGGCCAGCACATGCGCGTTAATCGCCTCCTGCACCGGAGTTCCCTTCCAGAAGCGCACATAGCGCGCCTGGTCGCCGCCGGCAATAAAAATGACGCTCGCCAGCCGAATAATGCGCGCTACTTTCACCTCCTGCGCCGCCTTGCGATCGGGAATAATCAGCGTCGCTACCGAGTTCATCTCGCATGTCTTGCTGACATACGAGTTGTAGTCATCATTGCCGTGGGCACGCAGAATCAGGAAGTCTCCGCCGTTGCCTTTTCCGCACAACCAGCGGAATGCCTCCTTCTGCTCGGCGCCACCACCCATCAGAGCGATGCCCGGCTCAATGTGCGTTTCCGCAGCAAGATCGCTACCCACGCGTTTGTATTTGTAGGAGACTGCATGGCTAACGCCAACGCAGCAGAACCCAAGGCTCAAAACGAAAAGGAAGATGTGCGCGAATTTCATGATCCGAAGACTATATCCCAGCAAGGCCACTATAAAACAGGCGGAAGCGTCGAGAGGGTAGTGTTGCTTCGACCCCACCACCGCGGCGAAGATCGGCCTCGTCTTCAACCCCGCCCAAATTGTCACCGTCAGATTGACCTTCGGGTGTACACTGCGTCCGTTTAGTCAGCGACGATTTGTGGAGGGACTTATGCATCTGAACCGAGGCAGGATCTGGCTGGGCGGTCTGGCGGGCGGCGTGGTGTGGACAGTCTGGAGTTTTGTGGTGGGCCATTTTGTCATCACGGATGCGCGCTACCTGGCCGCACAAAATGCCGGGTTCTTTTTGAAAACGCCGCGCTATCCCTTCTTCGTGGGTCAGTGGATTGCTCTTCTGTTCATTCTGTCGATCGCGGTGGCTCATCTGTACGCTTGGTCGCGTCAGGGCCTGGGACCCGGTCCGGGCACTGCGCTGAGGGTCGGCTTTCTGACCGGCTTCTTTACCGGCTTCCCGGAAAACTTCGCGCAGGCTACCTGGTTCGCTGGCGACCGCGGGCTTCCCTTCGGCTGGATGATCGAGATGTGGTTGGGTGCCATTCTGGCCGCGCTAGTCGCGGGCTGGGTGTACAAAGACTAGAGCTACTTCGACGGTTCTACGAACACCGCCGTCCCATAGGCCAGCACTTCGGTGACGCCCTGCATCACTTCCGTCGCATCGTAACGGGCGCCGACCACGGCATTACCGCCCAGTTCCGCGGCATGCTGCAGCATCAGATCGAAGGCTTCGGCACGCGTCTTCTCACACAAGTTGGTGAGCAGAGTGATGTTGCCGCCGACCAGCGTCTGCAATCCGGCGCCGATCGTGCCAAAGATCGAGCGCGAACGCACTACGATGCCGCGCACCACTCCCAGCGTGCGCGTTACGCGGAAGCCGTCCAGCTCGAACTGCGTCGTGACCATGTTGTGCGCCACCATCCGCCCACCGCCGGTGAAGCTGGGTGCCATCGTCATTCCTTTCTGAATCCGTACATGCGACCGTGACTGTACCGAGCCACCAACTATAACGCGGATGCTATCAGGAAAAAACCTTGGGGACGCAGCTTGCTCGTCGCCCGTCACGAATCGCTTCCAAACGCCCACTCACTCCAGCGCAGCCGTTATGGAGAATTCCTGCGACGCCCCATCGTACTCAACCCGCAGCACGTTGGCCTTGCAGCACACTTGGCAGTCTTCGACGTAGTTCTGACGCCGTCCGGCGGATTCATCGACGTTGGTCAGGTTCCATTCTCCGCATCCTGCGCATTGGAAACCCGCTTCCATAAAGCAATTATGCCGCACCTCCCTCGCGACCGGCGACCGGCTGCCGAGCGGAAATTTCAAAAGGCCCTATAATGGCGGGGCTCTAATTTCCGGAGGCCTCATGATTTCGCGGCGGCGCTTTCTCGAAGTGGGCAGTGTGGCAGGAGCAGTCGCCGCAGTATGTCATCCTCTGCTGGCATCTGGTGGAGCATCCAACGATAAGCCGGTCGACTCTTCCCTGCCCCCGTCTCTGGCGCGCTTAAAGTCGCGGAAGAGTGAAGCCGTTCCCATTACGCGCGAGGAACGCTACGAACGCCAGGAACAAGCCCGCAAGCTAATGAGCGAGAATGCACTCGACGCGATCGTCTTGATGGAAGGGACGTCGCTCAGATACTTCACCGGCATTCGCTGGTGGGGCGGCGAGCGCATGTTCGCCATGGTGCTGCCGGCGAAAGGCGCGGCGTTTTATGTTTGTCCGGCATTTGAAGAAGGCCGCGCCCGCGAACAGCTCACGAACGCGCCTGATGGCCAGACTCCTGATCTGCGCACGTGGCTAGAAGACGAGAGCCCGTATCAGCGTGTCGTCCAGGGACTCAAGGAACGCGGCATGTCCAACGGCAAGCTGGGAGTTGAAGAAACAGTGCGCTTCGTCTTTGCCGACGGAATTGCCAGGGCCGCTCCACAGGCCTCGCTTGTCAGCGCAACGCCCGTTACGGCAGGTTGCCGCATGATCAAGAGCGCTCACGAGATCGCACTGATGCGTTTGGCCTGTCAAGTAACACTGGCCGCGTACGAAGCGGTGTATCACGCGCTGCGCGAGGGCATGACACAGCAGCAGGTGGAGGACTTGATCGCAGCGGCCTATGGCCAGCTCGGCTTTCCCGGCGAGGCCAGCGTACAGGTCGGCGAGTACTCGGCGCTTCCGCACGGATCGAGCACGCCACAAGTGATTCGAGAAGGTTCAATCGTCATGATCGACGACGGCTGCACCGTGGAAGGATATCAATCCGACATCACACGCACATTCGTGCTGGGCAAGGCCTCAGAACAACTCGGGGACAAGATGAGGAAGGTGTTCGAGATCGTGCACCGCGCGCAGGCGACGGCGCTCGCGACGGCTCGTCCCGGAGTCGAATGCGGCGCGGTGGACGCGGCGGCACGCAAAGTGATTACCGACGCCGGCTACGGACCCGACTACAAATACTTTACCCACCGCCTGGGCCACGGAATGGGCATGGACGGTCACGAATGGCCTTATCTGGTTCGCGGCAACACAACCAAACTTCAGCCCAATATGACCTTCAGCGATGAACCCGGCATCTACATTCCCGGCGAATTCGGCATTCGCCTCGAAGACGATATGCACATCACCGAAAATGGCGCCGAACTGTTCACACCGCAAAGCCCATCGCTCGAGGACCCGTTCGAGAAAGCGTGAGGATTCGCTACTTCGACGGGACCACCTGCAAATTGTTGGTCACCGAGAAGATTCCGGGGACGCCATTGGCGCGAAGGCCAGCCAAGTTCTTGTCGGAGTCGTTATCCACAACTCCTTCCAAGGTGACGTGGCCATTCTTGACGATGATGCGAATCGGCTTCTGCACACCCAGGGCGTATTTCTCCAGCGCCGCGTACCCGTAGATTGCACGATATAAGCGCCGGCGCAAGCCGTCATCCATGGACGAGGGGGGAAGCACTTCGATCTGGTTATCCACCTTCTCGACGCCTTCGATGTGCTTCACCACGTTCTCCGCATCGGATTTTAGAGAAGGCCGCGCGACTTGCCCGAGCAGCGTGACAGTGTAGCCATCCACTTTATAAGCGATGTTGTCGAACACGCCGAAATAAGGAAGCATAAGAAGTTCGTGGCGAACTTCGCGGGTAATGCGTTCTTGAGCTTTGGCCGAGGGTTGTTCGCGATCCTGCGCAAAGCCCAATGTGGCGAGCGAAAAAAGAGTGACGACTGCAACCAACAAGTTACGCTTCATGGCAGTTTCTCCTTGCTCGGGAAGTTTCCCAGGGATTGTGACAGTGTACTCCCCGGCAAGCCTCTGAGGTCCTGCAGGGTTTGCGGCGGACCGCGATTTGTGTCACAAATGAATGAGAGCCTGTAAGCCATTCAGGAACATCTGCTACCGGAGGGTTGCGGACGGTCCGTCCTTGCATCAGCTCTCAGAAGAGGTTTGGCCATGCAACATTTGAGTCCGCATGACGTGATGACAATGTTCATGGCGCTAGCCACGCTGCTGGGCTGCGCCAGGCTGACCGCGGAGTTGATGCAGAAGATCGGGCGGCCATCGATCCTGGGAGAAATTTATGTCGGAATTTTTCTGGGACCGACGGTTCTCGGCCAGCTCTGCGTTGAGTATTGATCGTGCCGGTGTTGCTATTTGATAATCAGCGTCAGTGAATGCGACCACAGCGTACCGGAAGTCAAGGCGTCAGGCTTCAACGAATCGTTCGTCCGAACGTGGGCGCTGCTCATAATTCGAGGGCTGCCGGCAGTCCCAAAATGCCAACTGTAACGGGGCCCGCGCCTATGCTTCCGCGAAATATATTTCCCCATGATGGGGAAGATGGTGTGGCTAAAGGTTGTCGCTCAAAACCGCCAAACCATTCTTGGATTGGTAAGAGAAGCCGTCTTTGGCTGCCGACCGCGACCAGCGAATCCGCACACGCAAGATGCGTATGGAGCTGTGGCGACACGGAGGTTTCCGGCGGAGTGAACGCATAATTCCGTGTCGCAAGGGGTGCGAGCCGGTGCAGTACTATCTGCCCCGTCGGACCCGTTTATGCGATTGTTCCGAATAGGGCCCCGACTCCTGCGGTCAGCGCCATAGCCAGTGCACCCCAGAACGTTACGCGTATTGCTCCCACCGTTACGCGTGCGCCGCCCGCGCGCGCGGCCACACCACCCAGAAGCGCTAGGAACACCAGTGAAGTTCCAGAGACAAGGGGAATCAGCCCCGCCTCCGGAGTTGTGGCAGTGACCAAGAGCGGCAGCGCTGCGCCGACAGCGAAGCTGCCAGCCGATGCCGTCGCAGCCTGAATCGGACGCGCCCGAAGGGTCTCAGAGATCCCGAGTTCGTCGCGGGCATGCGCGCCTAGCGCGTCATGGGCCATCAATTCTTCGGCAACCTTTTTCGCGAGCGCAGGGTCGAGCCCGCGAGCGACGTAGATGGCCATCAGTTCCTTGTGCTCGCCCTTGTCGTCTGCCTGGAGTTCCGCACGTTCAAGCGCGAGGTCGGCCTGTTCGGTGTCTGCTTGTGAGTGTACCGACACATATTCCCCAGCAGCCATCGACATAGCCCCAGCCACCAGACCTGCGACTCCCGCGACCAATACGTTGCGGTGAGTCGCATGCGCGGCTGCGACACCGAGTACCAAACTCGATGTTGAGAGGATGCCATCGTTCGCGCCCAGTACCGCCGCTCGTAGCCAGCCGGTCCGTCCCGCGCGATGTCGTTCAGTGTCCCCTGCAGTCATGCTTGAGCACTCCTTAATCTGAGAACCGCTAGACGGCGGCCGCGCGCTCCAATCTAGACGGCCAGTGATAGGTTTCAGGCTGTCGGCTTTAACGCCGTAAGAGTAGAACCTTCGTAAACGGTCAGCCGAGATGTTAGAAAAAAACTGAGAATCTCCGCCAGTCGGAGAACTGCCCCGCAAATGCAATTTGAGCATCGTCCCCTTGTTCGTTCTTGCTACGCCGCTTGGAGCACGCTTACTGGCAGCAACAGAGTTACAACAGCACCGCCTCCCGGACGGTCGGAGACCCGTGCACCGCCCCCATGCGCCTGGGCAACTGCATCCACAAAGGCAAGTCCGAGCCCATGACCGGGAGAATTCTTTCCCTTTACGAATCGTTTGAAACCCTGGTTGCCGATATCGGGCGGGAATCCCGGACCATTATCTTCAAACACTAGTTCCGCCGACCCTTGTTGCGAGCGGAGCCGGACATTGACTTTGGATCCCGCAGGCAAATGAGTCAATTCGTTCTCAAGCAAATTACTTACCACACGATTCATCAAGTTCAGGTCGGCATCCACCACCACATGCTGTTCGAGGTCAGTCGTCACTTCGTGATGATGCTCAGCCATCGCCGGTTGGTAAATATCGACTAATTGTCGCACGACATCGGAAAAGTCAACCGGGCGGCGATCGATGTGAAGAGCACCCGCTTCCGCTTCAGCAAGGTCCAGCGTCGTGTTCAGCAACTGCAAGAGCCTATCCAGGTCTTCGATCGCCTCACCAACCGAGTCACGCCACTTGTCATTTCCTTCATTACATAATGCGGATTCCAATGTTCCACGAATCAACGTCACGGGGCTTTTGAGGTCGTGCGCGATACCGCCAGTAACCGTGCGAAGCTGATTCACCGAAGATTGGAGCCGGTCCAACATGTGATTAAAAGTCTTCGCCAATCGTGAAATTTCGTCCGAATTCACCGGTTCGGGCAGACGTTCTTCTAGGTCTTCGGTGCCAATTCGCGCTACGGTTTCCGTAATTCGTTCAACGCGATGCAGGGTACGACGTGCGCTCCAGTAGGAGATGACAAAACCGAGCAGGAACATACCGCCCCAGACCGTAAGAAAACGAAGGGCCAAGGTGTGCAGCATATGCTTGGCCCCACGATCCGAGAGTCCCAGGTAAACAGTCCTTCCGTTTTGCGCTTTCACAACGACTCGAAACGTTTGTCGATATCCTTCCACGGTGATGGACTTCGGAGGTCCCGGAACCAGCCTTGTTTGTTGAATCGCCGTAGCGAAAGCATCTTTCGAGCCAGGACCTACCCACAACGGACCCTCGGTGCTATTGGGGCTCGTTGCCAAGAAGAAGACGGAATTCAGTCTTTCGCCGCGGGCATTGCGCTCATCCGGCACCTCCTGCGTGGCCAGTTCAGCCACCTCTCGAACGATCCGCTTATATAGGTGATCGCTCGGAGTATCGACCGAGACCTGAGCAAGAACCTCAGCTTCGCCGCTAAGCCAAGTATCGCTCCGCTCCCGGAGACCCTGAGCCACAAGGAAATAAACAATGGAAAAAGCCACGGCGGTTCCGAGCGCGAACGCCAGCGTTGTCCAGATCGAAATCCGCCAAGCGGCGGTCGTACGTAAATTCCTAGGCATGTTTGAGAACGTAGCCGACGCCACGAATTGTGTGAATCAGCGGTCGCTGAGTGTCCTGATCCACTTTGCTACGCAGACGATAAATGTGAACATCGACGACGTTGGTTGCGGGGTCAATCCTCATTTTCCAGACATGGTCCAGAATCATGGTCCGGGTCACCACGCGACCTTCATTGCGGCAAAGGTATTCCAGGAGAGAAAACTCCTGTGGAGTCAGTTGCAGCAGATGATCACCGCGTCGTGCTTCCCGACTCACCAGGTCAAGTTGCAAATCAGCCGCTTGCAGGCGAACCGATTCACTCTGTGGGACCCCGGACCTACGCAGGAGATTTCTCAGCCTTGCCAGCAGTTCGGGAAGGGCAAACGGTTTGGTGAGGTAGTCCTCTCCGCCCTGCTCCAGGCCTCGAACCCGTTCGTCTACGGAACGCCGGGCAGACAGAATTAAAACTGGAGCCGAACTACCTTGGGCGCGGCAACGCGCGATCAGGTCCAATCCATCCATGTCCGGAAGCCCAAGATCGATGATGAAGGCATCGTGAATTCCTTCCAAGGCCATGCCTTCCGCCGCTTTTGCGGTACTGGCCGCATCCACCTGGTATCCCGCCTCTGCCAGCGCCCGTTTCAGGAACTGCTGAATGGATACGTCATCTTCTACCAACAGCAATCGCATAGGAGCTTCCCGCCAGTCCAAAACTTTACACCTCAAGATGGGATGCAGGAAATAGGACGCAGGAAACCCCCTTGCTGACAACGCCGCCATTCACTGCTGATGCCAGGTCATGTCCACCCGCACTGGAATGTCGTTCTTAACTGGCATCGTCAAGAGGGATGGCGGATCGATCTTGAAATCAGTTAGGGTGGCCGGAATGTTCCCCGTGATGTGAGTCTCGCCGCCTTGTGTCTCGACTTTGAAGGGAACCTGCTTATATTGGGCCGTCTGGCCGGCAAACTGGATCTCCAGATCAGCATTGATGGTCGCCGATGCGGCAACCGATTCGGCTAGGCGAGTGCGGACGGTTACCAGCGGAAACTCCGCGCCGCGCGTAACCTGAACCATATGAAGGTCGCGGTTGCTGTCTCCAGAATCAAACGACTTCACGGCTACCGCGATCAAAAAATCGCACTGTCCGTCGTGGCAAACGCCCTTGCCTCGCGCCGCATGGCTCACACCCTCGGACTCATGCAGTTTGTGCGACACATGGTAAGTGAGCGTGCTTTGTTTGAGGACCCATTGGCTGTCGGCAGCAAACGTGGGGAGGGCCACGAGCAAGAACGCGATCAATATTATTTTGTTTTTCATAAACTGTACTCAGAACTTCACCGATACCGACAGAAGAGCTGCACCAAATGCCCCGGCCGTCACGATAGCTACAGGTCCGTGCGCGGAGGCGATGCCGTGAACCTTCTCCCCATTGTTCTTTTGATCGAAGGCTATAATCCCAAGAATCGGCGTCAGAATCATTCCGGGGCCGTGTATCCAAGCCATCGCCTCGTGAAATTTTATTGGACCGCGCTTTTTGGTTCCGGGTACCCTGGGCGCGCGAATTGCATAGTAAGCGGTAATGCCATACAAATCGCCGGTCAGGCCGCCTAGCGCCACGTGTAAATCGCGAGCAGCCGTGCCTTCACTTTTGCCGCCAGCGCCAGGACCGAGGAGCACCGTCGCAACGAGCGGTATCGTCGTGATCAAACCCATCCGTTGATGGATCTTCAGCATGTGTGTCCGCTTGTCCAGCAACGCTTGCTCACGGGCGTTGCCCTGCGTCTGCTCCGGAGAAAGGCCTAGATCCGCGAGCGTGGGCTCTGTCTTGCTGCTGGATGGCGCATTCGGCGAATTGTCCTGTTGCGCGGTCGCTGGCTTTGAAGAGACTGACTCGCCCGCCTCCAGTTTTGCGTCGGGAACCGTCATCTCGGTCCCATCGACCGTTGTTGAAGGAATCTCCGACGTCTTCAAACCGGCGGCTTCAAACTTTAGTCGGTAACTGCCTGGCGGCAGCCCTTCAAACTTATAAAAGCCATCCGTACCCGAGGTCGCGCTTCGCACCTGGCCATCGTCTATGCTCGTCGCTGTCACGGTTGCATTCGCAACTGCTTTACCGGAAGCATCGACAATCCTGCCTGTCAACGCTCCCATTCCAGCCGTCTGGGCCATCAGAGACGGAGCGATTGCAACGGACAGACAAACAAGAAAAACGAGGCCAGGCACGCCATTAGGTCGGTTGCCAAAGATATTTCTCAACATCCTCCACCTCACCCTTCCGCTAGTGCCATGACCTCCGTGGTATGTGAGCCACCAGAACACGATATGTCCCCAACATTACGGCGCCTTTTCCGGAAGATGACAATTTGTTCATCCAAGGACTAATCTCCCCATTCCACGCGTAGCCTACCTACATTCGCAGGCCTTTGGCACAAAGGCGATCGCCTTTCCACTAGTGCATGGGAACGTTTCGGACGGCAATGAGCGAAACCTGCTCCAAGTCAGGATAGTGTTCCTCTTTGTCGGCGCTGCGGTCCGCTGGCGCGATCTGCTGGAGGGTCGTTTGCGCAGGCAGTTTACCCTTGAAATATTTCCCGTACACTTCGTCAAACGCAGGTATGTCCGCTAAGTTGTCGAGGTAAACAACCGTCGACACGACCTGCTCGAAATCCATACCGGCTTCTTCAAGGTTGTCCATCTGGTTGCGCATTGTCTGACGGAGCTGGAGGGCAGTGGTTGAACTATAAACTCCTTCGTTCGGTCCGGGGATAAAGCCGCTCTTCGCGGAACAATACAACGTATCTCCGGCAAAGACGCAGGGGCTCGCCGTAGGACTTGGCGGCATGTTCTTGGGACGCACGGCCCGCCGTTCCTTCAGGTCGCGAACCGCAACGCCTGTATATTCGATTTGTGCGCCGTTGGGCAGGCTCGAAACTTCGATTGTGGCCCGTGCTGGCGTATTGCCGAACTCGAAGCGACGCGCATAGCGCTCGTTCATCACCCGCATCGGGATCTGCGCAGTCAAGTAGGGATTGACGAAAACCATGTAGCCGAGCTTCAGCCCAGCTGCTTCCACTACTGCTTTCATTCGGTCAAGCGCGAAGTCCACCTGAGTGGCATTGTCTGCCACTTTGCCACCAGATGGGACGGGACCAGGCATGGCAGACACGAACAAACGATCATGAGTGAGAATGCCCGGCGAAAAAGGTTCGTCCGATTTGTAGTTCGGCGGATAGACGGCTCGCCTGTCGGAAAGATTGCGTACCGCAACCGCATTGATCTGAATCGGCGGCTCAGGAAGTGCGGCAACACCGAGAACAGCGCGCGCCGGCGGAACCTTCCCGAAGAACTCGCCGAAAGCACGGTTCATTTCCGCATATTGGCTGATATCGGTAAGATACACGGTGGTGTAGAGGACGTGATCCATCGTCAAGCCAGCGGTCTCGACAACCCCTTTCAAGTTATTGAGGGCCTGCCGCACCTGGGCCGCAAAAGTCGCCGGTAACGCACCGTCCGCGCCGCGCGGCCCCTGGGCGGAAATATAGATGTAGTCTCCCGCATCCACGCTGGACGGGGTGGCGCCGCGAACCTTGAGAGACTCCTGAGGCGGTGGAGTCGCGGCTGGCTGCGCTTGTGCGCCGACAGCGGAACACAGCAGCAATACAACGAGGAATGATTTCATTCGATTCCCTCACCGTATGAAAAGGGGTAATGGCAGTTTGATCCAAACAGCTTTTGCGCTTAGGGAGATCCCTCGTCCCGCTGGTGAAAACGCGGGACATCGGGATGACGCCAAGCGGATAAGATCGCTAACTTGCCCGGCTTCCTTTTTGTGCGGCTCCCAGGATGCTGCGCAATCTTTGTCCCACAATGATTTCTTCGCCGGGTTGGATGGTCATCGAAACCAGTTCGATGTGGTCGGCCTCCGGCCGCTCTTTGCTGGTCGGATTGGGCCTGCCCTCGCGAACCGCTTTCACCAAGCTCGGATTATCCGCACCGAGCACTTCGATGACCGGGTCGCCGTCCCGCAAAGCCTGCACGCAGTCAGCGATGGTAAATCCCCACGCCCGCTGATCCCATGAGACGTTCAGCGTGGGATAGCGGTTCCCATCGTCTGGAATGTATGTCTTCGTCTGTACTCCCGGTACTGTCTCCACCAGCTTCCTGATGTTATCCACACGATCGTTCCACTCGCGGTAAAGTTTCTTGTCATCCAGCTTCAGCCAGGTCTCAAGAGCGGTAAGGCAGCCGATCATTTCTTCTTTTCCAACCTTCATGGGACGGCACACGGCTCCCTCGCGCGGACTGGAGTTCATAACAGCCGCGTCGATCAGATCCTTGCGGCCGAGAAGCACTCCGCTGCACTGCGGCCCACGCAGGCCTTTCCCCCCGGAAAAGGTGTAGAGATCAATTCCCATGCGGGCGTATAGCTTGGCATTATCAGCCGGAGGAATGCCCGCTGCGTCGTCGAGAAGCAGCGGCACCTTATGAGCTTTCGCAATCGCGAGTTCTTTCTGCAGTTCATCACCGAGGTGCGTGGTGTAGATCATTACGGTGTTTTGGTTGATGGCATTGGCAAGTTCTTCCGGTGAATAGGCGAGCACCAATTTCGCTCCGGTCAGTCGGATCGCACTGTCAAAAGCGCTCCTGCCGCCGGACATGATCACTTCGTTCTTGAGACCGGTGGTATCGGGGAGTTGCCAGATGAGTTTGTCATCGGTGCCTGCCATACATCCGGCGGTTGCGACCGCCAAGGCACCCGCGGCGCCTGAGGTGATCATTCCAGATTCGGCGCCGGTGAGTTCCGCCAAGCGTCGCCCGATGGCGCGTTGCAAATCAAGCACATTTACGAAATACTGCGAGGCCTCGATCTGGGCTTCGCGTACTTCAGGAAACTGCAGAGAGCCACTGAGGTAGGTCCAGGTGCCTCGGCAATTGATGACCGTCTTAACCCCCAGGCGGCTGTAAACATTTTGTCGAGGGTCTTTGCCTACTACGGTGGCAGCCTTGGCGTAGAGGTCAGCTACGGCAATTTGGCTCAACAGCGGAGCCGCCACTGCCCATTTCATGAATGACCGTCTATTGGAATTCAGAACCTGCATTGCGCCACCTCCAGCACGAAGATGAATAGTCTCACCTCGACGCCTCCTCAATGTAAGCGATCACATCATCAAGTTCAGTGCGGCTGAGCCGCCTTCCATAGTCGACAGGCATGGGATCTCCTATTTTCCGCTGGACAGAGACCAGGCTGGACTTCATGAGCAGGTAGAACCGTCCATCGCCATCCTGCAATTGCAGAGAGGCGTTATCTTCATTTCGAATCATGCCGGAAAACTTTCGGCCATCCCGCGCCACTGCGGTAGCGGTCTCTTGCGGCCCTTCGGCCGGCTTGAGAATCGCGTCGCGAATTTCGTCCGCCGGATGATCTCGTGCAAGCCCTGCGAGGTCGCCAGCAACGAACTGCCCTCGGCCCCCCATTTGGTGGCAGGCTGAACATCCGGCCTTTCCGAAGAACAGATCGTGACCCCGTGCTGGGTTGCCCGGCATGGAGTTCCGCGCGGACCTGCCTTGCAGAAAGCGCAGATAAGCAACCATGGCATGAGCATCTTCTCCGCCAATATTGGCGAACCCTGGCATCCCTCCTTCCGGAATCCCGTCGTGAATCACGTCGAGCAATGCCTCGTCCGAGAGCGACTTCACGCCGCTCCGGCCAATGATATCGGGCGCATGTTCACCACCGAACCCGTCGAGTCCGTGGCAAGTAGCGCACTTCGCCTCGAAAACGCTCTTTCCCCAGAGGTCAACTTTCAAACCGGAGGCGGACTGTTCGCGGTTAGGGTTCTGGCAGAGGACATTGCCAGCCGCGCCGAGAGAAATCAGCACCAACCCAAACTTGAGAACGATTTGCCAGGTCACGCCGCGCTTCTCGGCTTCCGTACTTCCCAGGGAGATTTGCCCAGGAAGTCGCAACATTCCGCTCAGTGAAAACAGATTCTTAGGAATCGGTGACATCAGACGGTGAACCTGATATACCACAGAATCTGCTTGACGCAAATCGAATTGTTTCGTTTCATTGGGTTTTGTTTCGTCTAGTGAAAGTGTGCAGTACATTAAAGCGGCTGCCCAGGAATATGCCTATGAGTGAATTAGAGATTCGATCGTTCGTGGCAGACATAGCAGGACAGCGCTTGTCCAGGAAGAGGGTCCGATGCGGCGCTATGTAGTGGTTTTATTTATTTGTTGGATGAACCTGAATGTTTCGTACGCCCAGGCTAAGGCTGAGCTGGGCCAGCCGAGCTTGTCGTGTCACGTTGAGGCCACGAATTACAAGGGTTGGAGCGCAGAACAGCTTTCCAACCACTGGGTCAAGCTAATCGTCGTACCGCAAAATGGCGGACGGCTGATGCAAGTCATTTTTGCTGGGCATGCTTACCTCTTCGTCAATCCTAAGTACGAAGGAAAATACCTGCCTCCCGATCCATCCCAGTGGTTTAACTACGGCGGTGACAAGCTCTGGCTGTTGCCAGAGGGAAATGACGATGAACAACATTGGGTGGGCAATTCCGATTTGCTCGACGACGGCCCATACGCCTTTCGAAAGGTTTCGGAAGGGCAGGAATGCGAGATCGAGCTGACAGGCCCCGCCGATCCGCAAACTGGGATTCAGATCCGGCGCACGATTCACCTGGACGCCGATTCTCCGCGAATTCGTTTTCACGCAACCATGCAGAACAAGAGCGAACATGTAATCGAGTGGTCGATGCAATCGGTTTCGCAATACGATACCGCGGACCACTCGGTTCCCTCGCGAAGCAACCGCAACTTCTGGACGTTTACCCCCGCAAATCCAGCCAGCAGCTATCTCAACCGCTACCATGTGCGCTTTGGTCCAGCAGAAAATCCGGCGGTCACCGTCAGGGACGACGGCCTCTTCGCGCTGCACTACACGCACCTCGCCGCCGAACTGTGGCTGGACTCGACTCCAGGCTGGCTGGCCGTGGTGGACGGCGACAGCCATTACGCCATGGTTGAGCGCTTCCGCTACGAAAAGAACGAAACCTATCCCGGCAAGGCGTCGGTTATTTTTTGGACGAATGGCCCCGAACTGAGGTTGAATTCTGAAGGGGAACCTTCGCTGACCTCCGGAGGCGACGGAGCTCCTTATTATCTGGAAGCCGAGATCAACAGTCCCCTGGTCCAACTGCGGCGGGGCGAGACGCGAGATCTCGACACGGAGTGGTTCCCCACTCGCTCGGGTAGCGAATTCCACGGAGTAGAGGATGCAGGCATCGTGGTACATCCTCTTCAGGCCACACGTTTGCAGACCGGCCACATACGGCTCTCGGGTTCCTTCGGAGTATTTTTCGCGGGACGTTTGGTGGCACACCTTTACGACGAACACGGCATCAGCGTGGGAACGATTCCTCTGACTCAGGTCGACCCGGCGGATCTCGTCGTACTGAAGACGGAGTTGACGCCGCCGGCAAAGCCCTCCCGCATCTCGCTTCATCTCGAAGATGCAAATGGGCTGGACCGTGGTTCTCTTCATGAGGTTCAAGTCGAGGAAGTTCAAGTCGGCGCGGCAGAAAACCACTGACATGAAATCAATCAGAAAAGTCTTAGCCGGGGCAGCGATGGCCGTGTTTAGTCTGTTCACGTTTTCAGCGGCAGGCCAACAGGGGCGGGCTCCGGTTGTTGCCGACGTGAATGTGAGCGCGGAAGACCTGCTCAAGCAGCCTCCCGGCGCCAACTGGACGTCCTATAACGGCGACTACACCGGACGCCGCTATAGCGCCCTGCACGAAATCACCGCGGCAAATGTCACACAGCTTCGCCCGTCGTGGATCTTCCATCCTTCCAATTCCGAGCGGCTGGAAGTGACCCCTTTGGTCGTCAATGGAGTAATGTATGTCACCTCGGCCAACGATGTATTTGCGCTCGATGCACGAACCGGCCGGGTTCTTTGGCATCACCAACGGCCGGTGAGCGCGGGGTTGCTCGATGATGCAGCGGCTCATAAGAACCGTGGAGTTGGCGTCTGGCGAAACTTCGTCTACATGGAAACTGATGACGCTCACTTGCTTTGTCTCGACGCTCGCTCCGGACACCTGCAATGGGATGTGACCTACGCGGACAAGGCAAAACAATATGGTGCAACCAGCGCTCCGCTCATTGTGAAAGACGAAGTGATCGTTGGTACGTCCGGAGGCGACTCCGGCGTACGCGGTTTCGTCGCCGCTTACGATGCCGTTACCGGCAACCTGAAATGGCGTTTCTGGACTATTCCCGGGCCGGGTGAGTTCGGCTCCTCCAGTTGGCCAGGGGATTCCTATCTTCATGGCGGGGGCACGACGTGGATGCCCGGCACCTACGACGCTAAACTGGATACTTTGTACTGGACGACCAGCAACGCCGCGCCCGATTTCGTAGGCGAATCCCGCCCCGGAGACGATCTATACACCGCCTGCGTCGTGGCACTGAACCCCACAACAGGTACGTTGAAATGGTATTTCCAGTTCACTCCGCACGACCTGTACGACTACGACGCCAACGAAACCCCAGTGCTATTGAGTGCTGAAGTGAATGGCCGAATGCGTGACTTGCTGGTGCAAGCCAGCCGTAATGGGTTTCTTTATATTCTCGACCGGACCGACGGAAAGTTCCTCAAGGCGGCGCCGTTTGTTGAGAAGCTGAACTGGGCCAAAGGAATCGACGCCTCGGGCCGTCCCGTACTGTCGGGAAGAATACCGAGCGCGGAGGGCACGCAGATCTGCCCCAGCATCGATGGAGCCACAAACTGGTTTTCGCCTTCTTACAATCCTGACAGCGGATTCTTCTACGTGATGGCGCTGGAGAGTTGCAGCGTCTTTTTCGCTCACCCGCAATCATTTACCCAAGGCCAGACCTTCTACGCTACGGGTACGAAGCTTGCGCACGATGATCACGCTCAGAAGATCCTGCTGGCGTACTCGCTGATCGAGGGAACGATCGTCTGGCGCTATCCCCAGGCCGGCCAAGGCAATTCTTGGGGTGGGACGCTGACTACGGCGGGTGAGTTGGTGTTCTTCGGGAACGATACCGGGGCACTGGAAGCGGTGGAAGCACGGACCGGCCACGCGCTCTGGCAATTCACCACCGGCCAGAGCATTCACGCTTCACCGATGAGTTATGCGGTCGATGGGGTTCAGTATGTGGCTGTTGCTGCGGGCGGCGATGTTATCAGCTTTTCGCTCCCTCACAAGTGAACTGTCGCAATCGTGCTTGTGGGAGCAGTTCGCTCGCTTACGGCATGAGGCCCTTGCCCGATTTATGGCGCGGTTAAACACTTTTATCCAGTGAAACCTGCCGCAGCGTTTTGGAAGTTCGACGCACGATGGTTGAGAACGTGCATCTCAGCGCGGTAGGCATGTCAAACAAGTTTTTATATTCACTAGATCAGGGCGCAAACAGGCAACTCCGCTCGCGGCGCGACATTTATCGGGCGGCAAGCCGAGGATGCCTGATTCGCTAAAGAGCGAGCTACTTCTGTTTCACCGCGATCGCCGAGATCTCAATTCGGGCGTTGTTGACTAACGCCGCGGCCTGGATCGTAGCGCGCGCCGGCTTGGGGTCAGGCATAACACTCTTGTAAGTCTTGTTCATGTCGGGGAACTCATGAATGTCGGCGAGGTAGACTGTCACACTAACAACGTCCTTCAGTTCGAAGCCGGCGGCCTTCAGAACTCGCTGGATATTGACGAGAGCCGCGCTTGTCTCGGGGCCGATTCCTCCAGCGACCAGCTTGTCGGACTCGTCGGTACCTTCCTGACCGGCGATGTAAAGAGTATTTCCCGCCACGACGCCGTCGCTAAAAGGAAGTCCCCTGGCGGGAGACAGATTCACGGCTTTGCGTTCCTGGCTGTCGCCCTGCTGCACCGAAACGCCTAAGGATAATGCGATCGCGAAGATCCACAGAAGCGCGCGGGCAGTTTTGCTCGTCGTCGTCATTTTCATTTCCTCTCGGAGAAATGGATTGGCTCTTCCACCGAACGACAAACAGTGTTAGAGTCCGCGCACATATATACATCGAGGAGGAGGAAATGAACAAGTTTCTGGGCTTTGCGAAATCGCACAGAATCGCGGCATCGCTGGTATCCATGGGCCTTTTGTCTGCTACGTTGTGCGGAGCCAGATTCTTGCGGGCACAATCAGTCGCCGGAGCAAATTCATCGCAGACCGACAACGCCTTGATCGCAGACTTTCGCCGGGTGGAGGTGGCGTCGGTCTCCGATGCACTGGAGCAGTTGACCGGTAAGCGGATGTATATGAGTCACCGCATGCATCCAATCTTGACTGCAAAGTTTGCCGGCTTTGCGCGTACCGCGCTGCTCAAGAAGGACGAAGGCAACAGCGATCCCGCTGCGCTGAACGGAATGCTGGCGGCCATTGACGAGGGCTCCACGGATTCTGTCTACGTCATGGTGGTCGAGGACGGAGAGGACATCGCGGGAATGGGCGGATTGATGGGCACCGCCATGGCTGCGCGGGGCTACGCGGGAGCAGTGATCGATGGAGGAGTGCGCGATGTGGCCTATCTGCGCAAGATTGGGTTTCCGGTGTATGCGACCGGCACTGTGCCCTCGACTTCGGTGCATCATTATCGATTCGGAGGATCCCAGATTCCAGTGAAGTGCGACGGGGTGACGGTGAATGCCGGCGACATCGTCGCGGCGGATAGCGATGGCGTGGTGGTTGTGCCCAGGGCAAAGGCTCTGGAAGTTCTAACTCTCGCCCAACAAATGGACTTTAAAGAGCATTCGATGTATGCCGTGATTGAACAGATGAAGTCGATTGTGGAGGCGGTGAAGAAGTTCGGAAGGCTGTAGGCGATAAATCGTCGATCTCGAGAGACCAAATTGGAAGGAGAACGAATATGAATTTGACTTTCACACGAAGGGTGTTCGCGGCGCGGTTCGCTTCCGTGCTTTCCGCGTTGGGAGTTACCGCCGCCGTTTTGCCTAATCGTGCCTTGGCTCGGAGTGCCGCCGCCCAAGATGCGGGCGAAATCCGCAAGTTGAATAGCGAAGGCAAACCGGGCAGCGAGAAAGACATCATCATGCCCGTGATTGTTCACCGTGGGTTGATTTACGTCGCAGGGCAGGGCGCCCACGATACACGCGATTCCAAGGAATGGACGATCGAATCGCACACCAGCATGGTCATGGACAAGATCAAGAAGCACGTGGAAATTGGCGGAGGAACCATGGACAGCATTCTTACGTTGAATGTTTTCTTGGTGAAGATCGAACACTGGGACGGAATGCATAAAGTGTTCTCGACATATTTTCCCCATGGCGGCCCGGCGCGCACAACCGTTGCCGTGGCTGCACTGCCGGGAGACTCGTTGGTGGAAATCAACTGCATCGCCGCAGTCGCCGGCAAGTGAGCGGCAAGAGAGCTTTATTCATGCGACTTAACTCAAAGCGGCTAGCCGTGAACTCGTTCATGCTGCAACCTGGCGAAGACAAGATCGTTACCGAGCAACTCTCTCGTCTCCTGCGCGAACACGCGGCGTAAATGAGGAAAACCTGGCGATGAACAGTGCGAGAACGAGCCATGTCCGCTGGTTTCTGGTGTTCTGGCTGTTCATCCTCAGCGCTGTCTCTTATCTCGATCGCGTTAACATTTCCATTGCAGGTGGGTCCATCGCCGAGGCCTATCATCTCAGCGATGTACAACTGGGCCAAGTGTTCAGCGCCATGCTGGTCGGGTACGCACTCTTCCAGACCATCGGCGGGAGACTGGCTGATCGCTTCGGACCGCGCCGTGTGCTGGCCGCAGGCGTCGCCTGGTGGGGAATCTTCACCGCCCTGACCGCGATGGTCCCCGCGAACATTGCAGGCGCGCTGCTCATCTTCGTGGCGGTCCGTTTTCTCCTCGGCGCCGGGGAGGCCGTGATCTACCCCTCCGCCAATCAATTCGTCGCACGCTGGATTCCGACCACGGAACGCGGTATTGCAAATGGCTGGATCTTCGCCGGAGTGGGAGCGGGAGCTGGCCTTACGCCGTTGATCGTGACTTATATTATGGTTCATTACGGTTGGAGATCGTCGTTTTGGGTGTGCTCCATCATCGGATTCGCGGTCGGTGTGGTGTGGTTTTTTATCGCACGCGACACACCCGCTGAGCATCCCGGCGTTGCTGCCTCGGAGTTGGCGTTGATTCGTTCTGGACTGACGCAACCGGAGTCAAAGAATGATCTGAAAACGCTGGTGCCCTGGAGTCGCGTAATACAAAGCAAAGAAGTCCTGGCCGTCACGCTCAGCTATTTCTGCTACGGATACGTGGCATGGATCTTCTTCAGTTGGTTCTATCGCTATCTCGCTAAGGTGCGCGGCCTGGATTTGAAGGCGAGCGCGTTCTACACCATGTTGCCATTTCTCGCCATGTTAGTTTGCTGCCTTTTGGGAGGAACCATCAACGACCGGCTCACCAAGCGGCTTGGACCGCGCGTCGGGCGCTGTGGCCTCGCGGCATTTGCGATTTCGGCGGCGGGAATATTCATCGCTCTCGGATCCCAGGTTCAAAGCGCGCGACTGGCCAGCGTTGTGCTCGCGGGTGGAGCAGGTGCGCTGTATTTGTCTCAGAGTTCTTTCTGGTCGGTGACGGCCGACATCGCAGGCGCGTCTGCGGGCTCGGTATCGGGCTTCATGAATATGGGAAACCAGATTGGCGCCGCACTCACGGCTTCTCTCACCCCCTGGATCGCGGCCCGGTTTGGTTGGACCACCTCATTTCTAGTGGCGGCTGCGCTGTGCCTGGTGGGGGCGTTGAGCTGGCTGGTAGTGGATCCCTCGCGACAACTCAAAGCTTCTCCCGCTGATGCTGGCACGGCGCAGATTCAGAGTGCTAAATATATGTCTGATCACCAGCTAAGAATAAGGATCTGATCAGTTTGCTTACGCTGTGCGCGACGCCTCCAACGGCCTCCAACGGGCCTTTGACGCTATCACCATTACTTCGGTGATTACACCCGCCAGAGCCTGGACGTAGTGCCAATCGCTATAATTAAGAAAGCGTACTTTGGGGAAATGTTGCAAAGTTAAGGCCGAATCGAAGGCTGCCTAAGGTCATCAAAAAGACATGACGAGAGCCCACCAACATCCTTTGGAGAAGATCCTCGAGAGTCGAATTGCCATCATCGATGGAGCGATGGGCACGACCATCCGCACCTACGGCATGACGGAGACGGATATCCGAGGGGAGCGTTTCAAGGGCTCGACGAAGAGCCTGCTGAACAACGGTGACCTCTTCTCGCTGACCAAGCCGGAAATGATCGGCGATATTCATCGCCGATTTCTCGAGGCAGGGGCGGACATCATCGAGACGAATACGTTCGGGGCAACCAGCATCACCCAGAGCGAATTCTTTGTCGAAGATCCGCGGGAGCGCGGCGGCCGGAAAGATCCCGCGTTCTACCAAAAGATCGTCGAAGATCCGTTTCTGGGCAGCCTGGCTTGGGATATCAACGAGCAATCCGCACGGCAGTGCCGCGAATGGGCCGATCGTGTTGGGACCGCAAGCTCGCGTCAACGGTTTGTGGCTGGGGCCATCGGGCCGCTGACCGTGTCTCTTTCGAACTCGCCCGATGCCGATGATCCGGGCTTTCGGGTGGTCACCTTCGATCAGGTCAAAGCGGCTTACACGCAGCAGGTGCGTGCACTCATCGCCGGCGGCGCAGACTTGCTACTGGTCGAGACGATCTTCGACTCGCTGAACGCCAAGGCAGCCCTTGTCGCCATCCGTGAGGTGTTCGACGAGGACGACAAGCAACTGCCGGTGATGATTTCAGCGGCGGTGGGGCGGGGCGGCGAGACCATGATATCGGCGCAGACAACTGAGGCGTTCTGGAACGCGGTGCGGCACGTAAAGCCTCTGTCGGTGGGACTCAACTGCTCTCTCGGTCCCGATCTGATGTATCCGTTCCTGGAGGAACTCTCGGAAAAGGCGGATGTGGCGATCTCGTGCTACCCGAATGCCGGTTTGCCGAATCCGCTGTCGGAGACGGGTTTCGATCTGGGGCCGCAAGACATGGCCCGTTATCTAGGCGACTTCGCACGGGGAGGACTGATTAATATTGCCGGCGGTTGTTGCGGCAACACCCCCGAGCACATCGCGGCGATCGCCAAGGCGCTCGAAGGCCAGCCTCCGCGCAAGTACGGGACTCAGCCTCCGGCCGACTCCTACGCCCTCCAAAGCGAGAGCAAAGCGTGAGCGTTCCCTCTAGCACAACTATGCCCGAGGCGGAGACGAAGCCTCTTCGTCTCTCGGGTTCACAGCCATTCACCCAGCAGCCCGGTGTCTACATCATGATCGGTGAGCGGACCAACGTGGCCGGTTCGCCCAAGTTCGCCAAGCTGATCAAGGATGGCAAATATGAGCAAGCGGTAAGCGTAGCCCGGCAGCAAGTCGAGAACGGGGCGAATGTCCTCGACATCTGCATGGATGAGGGCATGATCGACGGTGTCACGGCAATGACACGCTTTCTACAGTTGCTGGGGAGCGAGCCCGAAGTCGCCAAGGTGCCGTTTATGGTGGACTCCTCGAAATGGGAGGTCATTGAGGCGGGGCTGAAATGTCTACAGGGCAAGGGCATCGTCAATTCGATATCGCTGAAGGAAGGCGAAGACAAGTTTCGCCAGAATGCCGCTACCGTTCTGAAATATGGTGCGGCTGTGGTGGTGATGGCCTTCGACGAGCAGGGTCAGGCCGCGACATACGAGGACAAGATCCGCGTCTGCGAGCGGGCCTACAGAATACTCGTCGACCAGGTCGATTTTCCGCCCGAGGACATTATTTTCGACCCAAATATCCTCACCGTTGCCACGGGCATGGAGGAGCACAACAACTACGCGGTTGACTTCATTCGCGCTACGCGCTGGATCAAGGCCAACCTGCCGCACGCCAAGGTCAGCGGTGGCGTCTCCAACATCTCGTTCAGCTTTCGAGGCAACAACAAGGTGCGCGAAGCCATGCACTCCGCATTTCTTTATCACGCTATCACGGCGGGCATGGACATGGGCATCGTGAATGCCGGAATGCTTGAGGTCTACGAGGAAATCGAGCCTGAGCTTAGGGAGTTGGTGGAGGACGTACTGCTAAACCGACGTCCTGACGCGACCGAGCGACTGGTGGATTACGGCGAAAAGCTGAAGGGAGTCGGCAAGGCGGTCAATGAAAAGAAGTCTGAGGAATGGCGCAACGGCACGGTCGAGGAGCGTCTTTCTCACGCGCTGGTCAAGGGGATCGACGCATATATCGAAATCGACGCCGAGGAGGCGCGCGTCAAACTCGGCCGCCCTCTCTTAGTGATCGAAGGCCCTCTGATGGCCGGCATGAGTGTGGTCGGAGATCTGTTCGGAGCCGGGAAGATGTTCTTGCCCCAGGTAGTCAAGTCCGCCCGCGTGATGAAGAAGGCAGTGGCGCACCTAACGCCGTTCATGGAGGCCGAGAAAGTTGCCATGGCTGCGTCTGGCCAAGTGGTCAAGGCGCAAGGAAAAATCGTACTCGCGACGGTCAAGGGTGACGTTCACGATATTGGCAAGAACATTGTCGGCGTGGTGCTCGCCTGCAATAACTATGAAGTGATCGACATGGGGGTGATGGTCCCCTGCGAGAAGATCCTCGAACGGGCGAAAACGGAAAAGGCGGACATGATCGGCCTCAGCGGGCTGATCACGCCGTCTCTTGATGAAATGGTGCATGTGGCCCGCGAGATGGAGCGTCAGGGCTTCAGATTGCCGCTGCTGATCGGCGGAGCGACGACGAGCCGGGCGCACACGGCCGTCAAGATTGCGCCGCACTACAGCGAACCGGTGGTCCACGTGCTCGATGCCAGCCGGGCGGTGCCGGTGACGACCAGCCTTCTCAGTGATGAGGGCAAGCCGGCGTTCGTGAGACAACATCGCGCCGACTACGAGGCGCTTCGCAAGGCCTACTCCGCGCCCCGCCAAACGGGCATCTCGATCGAGGCCGCTCGCGCGAGGCGGACTCCGATTCAATGGCGTTCCGAAGACCTGCCCAAGCCCGCGTTTACCGGTGTGCGTGTCCTGGATGATTTTCCGCTGGCGACACTGCGCGACTTCATCGACTGGACACCGTTCTTTCACACCTGGGGTTTGAAGGGCGTTTATCCCCGCATTCTCGAGCATGAGGGACAAGGTGCACAGGCGCGCCAGATCTTTGCCGAAGCCAATGCTCTCCTGGATACCATCATCGAGAAGAACCTGATCACCGCGCGCGGTGTGTATGGCTTGTTTCCCGCCAGCGCCGTAGGCGACGATGTCGAACTGTATACCGACGGCGCACGCGAAAAGGTGCTCGAGCGATTTCACTTTCTCCGTCAGCAGTCGAATAAGGAAGGCGGCGAGCCGTGCCGGTCTCTGGCTGACTTCATCGCGCCCAGGGAAACCGGGCTGCCCGATCACATCGGCGCTTTCGCCGTGACCAGCGGGATCGGCCTGAAGGAGCTATGCGATCGGTTCAGGTCTCAGAACGACGATTACAACGCGATCATGGCGGAGGCCATTGCCGACCGCCTCGCAGAAGCTTTTGCCGAATGCCTGCACAAACGAGTGCGGGATGAATGGGGTTACGGTTGTGATGAAGGCCTGAGCAACGCGGATCTCATCCAGGAGAAGTACCGGGGAATCAGGCCGGCTGCGGGTTATCCGGCGTGTCCGGATCACACGGAGAAGGGTCCGCTTTGGCGTTTGCTCGATGTGCAGGCGAACACCGGAATGCTGATCACCGAGTCGTTTGCGATGTGGCCCGGTTCAAGCGTGAGTGGACTCTACTTCGCCCACCCGGAATCACGATATTTCAGCCTCGGCAAGATCGACCGTGATCAGGTCGCCGACTACAGTAAACGCAAGGGGATGAGCGTGGCAGAGATCGAGCGATGGCTCGGGCAAAACCTGAACTACGATCCCGCGGAATAACATGTGGGCTGCGGCTGCTAACGGATATCTGAACTAACTCGCGGCGACTCGCTCCAAGTATTAGAGCGGCGTTTGCGGGACGCGTATTCGCCGTTTTTCGAGATGGTATTTGGCGCGCCTTGCGTTGCCGAGTGTGCTTCGTGATATAACCCTACGAAGGTAGCGCGTGCCCGCATTCTCTTATTCGGTAGTCACAAAACTCGGACGCAGTCGGGTCTGGAGTTTGCTCACTGACATCACGAACTGGCCAAAGTTTTCCGACATGTATTCCGGTCTCCGCTGGGACGGCGCGCCGTGGGCGGAAGGAAGTGCGCTCGTCGGTCAGCTTAACTACCCAATAGTGGTGTCTGGTCGATATGTGATTAGGAAGTGCGACCCGCCCGTGCTGATTCGTTACCTGTCGCAGACACGAGACGCTGGATTTGCGACCGAAAGGACGATCACACTGGAACAGCTAACGGAGGGAACCCTCATTCAGGCTGATGCATACGTCGTAGGGACGCCCGAGATGCCGGGGGGCGCGTCGGAATTTCTGAAGAGTCTCACTACGCGGTGGTTCGATGAGTTCGCGCGCTTCTGTGACAGCCAAACCCTGTCCGGCTCTGATTCTCATTGAGCAAAGGACGATCGTCTCGGTCTTGGGTGTGCCGACCGGTCAGTTCTGGTTAGTACTGAGAGTCCGAATGTATCTGACCAGATCGCGAATCTGTTGTTCCGTCAGTCCTGTGTGCAAGAAAGCATGGGGGTAGGACTTGTGGCCCTTTCCCTGAGCCGTGGCAGCGTAGAGGTCGTCATCGCTCATCTGCTTCACCTGCTTCGACCGCAAGTCTGGCACCGTCATCTTGGTGGCCGCAGTCGTATGCCCACTGCCATCAGCCGCGTGACAGCGAGCGCACTTCTCCGAATACAAGCCATTTTGAGCGGTGGCCACTCCGGAGAGCAGTGTGCCGAAAGCCACAAGGACAATGATCTTAACCATACTCACCAAGTTCCCCCTGCCGTTGTGGTTGGCTCACATTGGGCCGCCCGATTATATTCCCCGGTGGAAGAAGGAAACAAACTGCACCGAAGCCGACGATCACGACGAGTTGAGCTTCGGTTGTTCGGGGTCGGGCCTCGCAGAATCGACCGGTCGATCAGCTACGGACCGAGAGATCACTCGGAAATCGGTTGGCCCACGAAAGTGCGATCCTAGCCACTTTCGAATTTGCCCGAGCCATCTCGTCGGTGACGAACGTCGCCACTGCGTCTTGAGGAGAACCTCTTGCAACGTGGCCGTCGCCATTGTCCCCCCGTCGGTCACAATCAATCGATGGCGGCCGGACATTCGCCTTGTAGCACGCTTGGGCCACGTCCCCCCAGATCGTGCCATTGCCATAGCGCGGTCACGGGCTGAGGATATTGGTGCCTGGTGATCGGCACTCTTGGTAGAGGGCTATTTCGCGGCGTGACCACCGGCGCGGATTGAAAGACACGAAATGCTGGAGCTGAATCCAAGAATCGAGCATGCAGGGCCTCAAGCGGGTCTCGCAACCCAGCAACTTCGCCGGTTGCAGGTCGCACTCGTTCTTCTGCTGGTTGCCCTGGCCGTTGTCCTGGTGAAGGACCGCGAATTCTGGTTCGGCTCGGACGAAGTGATGGAATCCGACGCTGCTAGCTCGGAAAGCGTTCCGAGAGCGCACTCGGGGGCTGTACCTGCCGGAGCCCGCCAGGTATCCTCGGCAAAAGCCGCGACCGCAAAGAATCACCTTACTCCAAAGACGTCCGCCGCATCCGCCACAGATCCGTCGCACAGCGAAGCTCCTAAGCCGGACTCTGTGAACCCAGACTCTGTGAACCCAGACTCGCCGGTGGTCGCGACCACTCGGGCCGTCCTTCCTCCGATGGATGTCGAAGTGGTTGCAGGCGACACACACCGCATCGTTCGTCCCGGAAGCAATGTCGCGAGAGTGCAGATACTCGGCGATTCAAACCGCATCTCGGAAGACGCCACATCATTGGTGAGCTTGCCGACGAACGCGGCCGATCGCGAGCGTGTTTCTCCCGCAAGCATTACAGCACGGCAGCAGACTGTCGATGCGACGTATCCCTTGCTCGGACAGCACACGAGGGTTCAGGGTTCGGTAGTATTGCAGGCCGTGGTCGGCGCCGACGGCACCATCGAAGACCTGCGGGTGATCAGCGGCCCCTCCGTCCTGACCACGGCGGCGCAGCAAGCAGTGCGCCAGTGGCGCTTCAAGCCCTACCTTCAGAACGGACAGCCGGTCGAGACCAAAGCCAGAATCACCGTCAACTTCTCGATTCGAATCTCCGACAACCCACCTAAGACGAGCTAACTTACCAATCGAAGTTTGTCCAAGCTCCCCGATCAGAAACGGCTCCGGTCAAAAATGGAAAATCAGGTCGCTCGCCACTGTAACCTGATTATGCTCCCGCCCGTTGTCGTAAGCTTTCTGATCCCAGGCACGCTCAAAACGCAATTCCGGACGCAACTGCACGGTTGAGCCGATCCAATGACACCACATGATCGTGTTCTCTGAGTATCTGGTGGCGTAGCCCGTACGCTGGCCTTTCTTGTCGTCGAGAAAATCGCTGCGAAACGACAGGAAGTTATGCACTGAGAGTTCCTTCTGCAGGAAGTTGACTATGGCGTATTCGGGAGCGGTGCAACGTTGTTCTCCGCTCGGGCAATACGCGGCGTTCGCACCTGTTTCCGGCTGAATATCGCCTCCCAGAGCGGGCACGTCGCGCTCATACATGTACCAGGACTCAGTTGCCATGTGCACCGTCTTCGAAAACTTGTGATACCAGGTGGCGTCATACTGTTGCAGATTATTGTAAGCATACTTGCCGTTGTTGATCCCGTTGGCGCAGACGTAGAAATTGTCATTCACCGATTTGGTCGTATAACTCAGGCAGGCCGTGCCGGAAGGTTTCGCATCCGGTGTCCACGGGGCAACGTCATGGCCAACGGTAATCCCGAGTTGCACCAGCCACTGGTCGTTCAGCTTAACCGTCGCAATTAAACCGGTGTCGGTAAACGGGTCAATCGCATAAAGCAGGGAGTGGCTGAAGATGTAGTTGTTCGGCGCCAATTGGGCCTCGATGCCGGGCACGGAGATGAAGCGGCCCAGCCTCAGATTCATGCCCTGCGCAACCTGGGGAATGTAGACATCGACATACTCAAGAGTGGGATCGAAGCCGTATTGACGATGATCGTTCAGCAACTGGCCGCTCAGGTAGCCCTTCCCGGTGGTGTAGCGATAATCGGTGCCGAAGAGGGCAGTGAGGTGGTAGCCCCAGTCGATGTGATCGCGTTGCACGGAATCGGGCAACTGCTCGGCGTAGAGGACGAACTGGTTCAGCTCAAAGCGATTCGAGTAGACGTCGTTCGCTTCGGGTGCATTGCTATGGGAGGAGTTGCTGAAGTTCAGCGTCGGATCAACCCATCCGTAAATCTTGGTACGGCTGCGGGCCTGGTTGATGGCGGTCATCAGCGGATAGCTGTTCGTGTCCGGCTCGCCAATCACGGGTGAACCGCCATACGACCAATCTGAGTTGGGAAACGGTGGCGAATCCAGCGGCGAGGGAAGGCCGCGGCGAGCCGGGGCTGGCGAGGAAGCCGGTGTCCCCCACCAGTCCTGGTGGTAAAACTCCGCCCAGCGGACAAAGAAGCCTTTTGCCTCGGTGATGCTCGATTTCGGGGCGTCGGGTATCGGAGAGGTCCTTCCATCCGCCTGTTGTGCGAGAGATTGAACACACAATAAGAGCACGAAGCATACGAGCAGGAAGAAGAACGTGTTGAAAACGGCGTCAGTTATTCTTTGGCCGAATAGAAATGGCATGCCACCTCAGTCTACAAGTTTTGCGCTGCGGTCCTTGCTTGCTGGTGCCGCAGTGGCAAACGGGACATGAAGTCTGACTAAGCGTGTCGCCTTGGCAGGGTCATTCCGATTTGTGGGGCTTGCTGGACAGCAGGAATTGAAGCCCGAAATAACCCAGGAAATAGGACTGATTGCTGCGGGCGGGTTCAAGGCTGCGTCCGGCCATAACGAGGAGAATAACTGAAGGGCGGATTTTGTAGCGGCCACCGAAGTCTATCGTGGGCTGGCTTTCGGAAGGACGGAACGTTCCTTGGGCGTAGAGTTCTATGTCCCCTTCGAGCTTTGGCGTGAAATCGTGGCCGACTACGAGGCCGGTGAGCCAGCCGTCCGGTCCCTTGTGGACAAACTGGTAGCCAATTTCGTAGTCCACATCGACGGGACCAACTTTCTTGGAGAACTCGACGGGCAGCAGGAACGTATCGCTAGCCGGAGTGATGCCCCGGCGGACGGCGTCGTCGGGATTGTTGAGGAAAAGCTGGGGAAAGACCGAGATGTTAAGGCCGGACTCTCCCGCGTCGTAAAAACGCCATTTCACGCCCGGATTGGACTGACCTGCACCAAACTCTGTCGGGGCCGAAGGATTGTGAACGCGCAACCAGGCATTTTCATACGTAAGTTGAATGCGCTCGCCAACGCCGAAATTGATATCGAGGTCGGGAGTGTGTGAGACGGATTGGTTGCTATACAAGAAGGGCATGTAGCCGACATTGATTTCCCAATTGAGGTGGCCGGGCGTGCCAGGATCGTTCGTGTAATAAGGTGGACCACCTTGGGCGAACGCGAAGGAAGCAGTAGCGAAGACGCCTAGGCACAAAACGAGGAGCCGAGACATAGGTTAAGCCAGGCGTTCTCCGGGGTCATAGATAGCTTCGGCGAGGTCGTTGAGGAACATGGCGGCGCGGGCGCCGTCGGCGGCGCGGTGATCGCAGGATAGAGTCAGCGTTATTATCGGCCGGACGACGGGCTTGCCATCTACGGCAACGACACGGTTCGCAATGCTGCCCACTGCGAGAATTGCCGCCTGCGGCGGGGTGATGATCGCGCTGAACTGGTCTACGTGATACATGCCGAGGTTGCTGATAGTGAACGTGGCGTCGGCAATGTCGGCGGGGCGCAGCTTTCCTGCGCGAGCGCGCTCGGCCACGTCGCGACGCTGCGTGGCAATTTCCGCCAGGGTCGCGACGTGAGCGTTGGGGATTACGGCCGCGACCACGCCATCGTTCACTGCAATGGCCACGCCCATGTTCACGTGGTCGTGAAGTCGAATGCCTTCCGCGGTCCAACTCGAATTCAATCGAGGGTGCTTGAGCAAAACGCGCGCCGCCAGTGCAACCAGCAGATCGGTATGCGTAATGCGGATGTTGTGCGTGCGCTCGATCTCGGCCACCAGCTTTTCCCGATATTCGTTCAGCGCACTGGCATCGATTTCACGCGTAACGAAGAAGTGGGGAACGGTGGTCCAGCTTTGCGTGGTGCGCTCAGCCATTAAGCGGCCAAGAGTGCTGGGGATTTCGATGCTACCTGATTGCTTAGCACCAGCCGCGCCGGGCGCGGCTGCAGCCTGCACGTCGGACGCAAGAATCTCGCCGCCGGGGCCAGAACCACGCACGGTGGCAATCTCCACGCCCAACTCTTTCGCGAGACGCCGCGCCTTCGGGGAAATCCTTGCGCCTTGAACGGAAGAAGGCTCGGCCTTGGCGGCAGCAACCGGCGCAGCATGCGATTCCGTTTTTCCTCGAGCCGCAGGAGCGGTAGTAGCAGATTCACTTTCCGTGGGAGGCTTTTCGCCGGGGGCCACAATCCACGCGATGGTCTGCCCTACGGGAATATCGGCGCCAGCCTGCGCCGTGATTCCGGCGAGGATGCCGTCAGCGGGCGCTTCCACTTCAAGTACGGCTTTATCGGTTTCTACTTCGAGGAGCGGTTCGCCTTTGGTGACGCGATCGCCTTCTTGCTTCCGCCAAGCAATGAGCTTGCCGGTTTCCTGCGCCATCTCGAGGGCGGGCATAACAACGCTGAAGGCCATAGTCTTTTATGGGGGAAGGGCTCTGCTATGGCCTTCAGCCCGAAACTCCTACCCGCTCAGTTTTCGCGCTGGCTTCGATCATATCCAGCACATGCTCGCTGGGCGGAGCTTCAGTCTCCCGAACGGTGGGTAACGGCCCGTTCACGGTGACATAGTGCGATCCCGCCACCAGAAGTTCTTCCGCCGGGAAGCGGGTGATCACTTCGTGTCCGGTCGGGGTGACGACAATTTCTTCTTCAATGCGAGCCGCGCTCCAGCCGTCGGTCGAGGGCCAGAAGGTTTCGAGGGCAAAAACCATGCCCGGCTCGATGGTGACCGGATGTTCGAACGAAACCAAACGGCTGATCACCGGCTTCTCCCAGATGGCGAGGCCGATGCCGTGGCCGTATTGCAGCGCGAATGCGTCTTCTTCATTCTTAAAGCCGAAATCCTGCGCCTTCGGCCAGACCGCTGCTATTTCCGCGGTGGTGCGGCCCGGACGCACCAGTTCAATGGCGGCGTCGAGATATTCGCGGCAACGCTTGTAGGCATCGACCATGGCGCGCGAAGCGTAGCCCACGGTGAAGCAGCGGTAGTAGCAGGTGCGGTATCCCATGTAGGAATGCAAAATGTCGTAGTAGACGGGATCGCCGGGACGCAGCACGCGGTCGGAGAACACGTGCGGATGCGGATTGCAGCGCTCGCCCGAAATTGCATTCACCGCTTCGACATATTCCGAGCCGAGATCGTAAAGAACCTTGCTGACCAAGCCGACCGCTTCATTCTCGCGCATTCCGGGTTTCATGGCGCGATACAACTCGTCGTAGGCGGCGTCAACCATCATCGCGGAAGTGTTGAGCAGAGAGATTTCGTCCTGCGTCTTTATGACACGGGCTTCCGACATAAGCGCCTGGCCGTCGATTACCGTGATGCCCTCGCGTTGCAGCGCGAAGAGAACAGGCAGTTCAATGATGTCGATGCCGACCGGTTCTTTGTGCAGGCCGCGCATTTCGAGTTCGATGCGAATCTTCTTGGCGACATCTTCGGCGCGTCCCATCTGCGGCGTCATGGCGCCGCGCAGCATGGAAATTCCAGAGTGCGAGCGGCCGTCGAGCCACGGGCAATTCAATTGATGATGCTTGGCGGCGGAGCCGAAATCCCACAGGATGGGCTCGTCATTCTGCGGCAACAGCGTGAAGCGGTTGGCTTTGTCCTGCGCCCAGGTGCCGATGTGCGTAGAGGTGAGGTAGCGCACGTTGTTCATGTCGAAACAAAGCAACGCGCCCATCTCGGACTTCGCGAGCAGGGCCTTGGCCTTCGCCAGACGCTCGCGGCGCAGGCGATCGAAGTCAATGCGCTGTTCCCAATCGACTGCCATGGTTCCGTGAGTTTTTAATCCCATAAAAACCTCCTGTAGAGACGTTGCTTGCAACGCCTCTCTCGCCAACATTCGGAACGCTGAGCGCAAAGACGCAGCTAGCTACGTCTCTACGACGCGTTCTAGTCGATTTCGCTCAAGCTTTTCCGCAAAGCTGTCTTGCCGCATCAAATACCGTTTGCTCCGTCGGCACCGTCACGTCCTCAAGCGGTGGAGAAAAGGGAATGGGGACGTGCATTGCGCCCATTCGCTTCACCGGTGCGTCCAGATCGTAGAATGCACCTTCGGCGATCACGGCCGCAAGCTCCGCAGTGACCCCATAACGTCCGTAACCCTCATCCAGCACGATCACCCGCGAGGTCTTTTTCGCCGAGTCGATCAGCGTTTTTTCATCCAGCGGCCATGTCGTCCGCGGATCGACCACCTCCGCGCTGATTCCTTCTTTCTCCAGCAGAATCGCCGCCCCCAACGCGACTTGCACCATGCTGCTGGTGGCGACCAGCGTGATGTCGTCACCGGCGCGCTTCACATCGGCCACGCCCAGTGGGATGGTGTAGTCCTCTTCCGGAACCGGCCCCTTCAGCTTGTACATCATCTTGTCTTCAAAAAAGATCACCGGGTTCTCGTCGCGGATGGCCGTCTTCAAGAGGCCTTTCGCATCATAAGGCGTCGAGGGCAAAACCACTTTCAACCCCGGCACATGGCTGAACCAGGCGTGGAGCGACTGTGAATGCTGCGCGGCAGATCGCCGCGTCGCGCCCAGGGTGGTGCGCATCACCATCGGGACTCGCCAGTGCCCGCCCGACATGTAATGCACTTTCGCCGCCTGGTTGACCATTTGATCCATGGTGAGCGTGATGAAGTCGCCGAACATGATGTCGACAACGGGACGCATTCCCGTCATGGCAGCGCCCACGGCTACGCCCGTGAATCCGGCTTCAGAGATCGGAGTATCGACCACACGCTTGGCGCCGAACTCTTCGACTAATCCAGAGAGAACCTTAAACGGCGTGCCGGCCTCGGCGACATCTTCGCCGAAGATGCAGACGTGGGAGTCGCGGCGCATTTCCTCGGCCAGGGCCTCGCGCACCGCTTGCGCAAATGTGATTTCGCGTTCAGGCATAGACGTGCTTCTCCACTTCGTCCACACCAGGATAAGGCGCGGCAATGGCGAACTTCACAGCTGCTTCCATCAGGGCACGAACTTCGGAAGTAATTCCATCGAGAGCTGCGGCGTCAGCATAGCCTTGCTCGAGCAACCATTTCGATAAAACCTTGATGGGATCGCGGTCGGTCCTCCAGTGCTGCTCTTCCTGCTTGGAACGGTAGTATTCGCGATTGATGTCGCCGACGTGATGCCCACTGTAACGGTAAGTATCGCACTGCAGGAATGCCGGTCCAGCTCCGGAGCGCGCGCGTTTTACCAGCCGCGTCGCAACTTCATTCACAGCGCGCACATCTTGCCCGTCGACGCTCGCAGCTTCCAGTCCGAAGGCGGTGGCGCGGCCGAGAATGCTGCCGGCGGTGGTTTCCGTGTAGTGCGTGTACTCGTTGTAGAGATTGTTTTCGCAGACATAGATCACGGGCAGCTTCCACAACTGCGCCAGGTTCATCGCCTCGTAGAGCGACCCCTGGCCCAGCGCGCCTTCTCCAAAAAAACAAACTGCGACGCGGTCCGTGCCCAGGGCTCTGGCGGAGAACGCCGCCCCGGTGGCGATGCCCACGCTGCCGCCGACGATGGCGTTGGCGCCGAGGTTGCCGGTCGCGGGATCAGCGATGTGCATCGATCCGCCCTTGCCGCGGCAATAGCCCGCTTCTTTTCCCAGCAATTCGGCGAACATGCGATCTGGCGACGCCCCTTTGGCCAGGCAGTGTCCATGGCCGCGGTGCGTGCTGGTGATGTAGTCGTCGATGCGCAGTGCTTCGCAGATCCCCACCGCGACGGCTTCTTCACCGCTGTACAAGTGGGCAAGTCCCGGCATGAGCGCCCGGGTATAGACCTCGTTTACCTGCTCTTCAAAGAGGCGGATGCTCACCATTTGGCGATAGGCGCGAAGCCACTTTTCCTTTTCGGTGGCGGCTGCGCTGCTAGTTTCGGGGTTGGAAGTGGCAGTTGTCATTTCTTCTTCGCTCCGGCGGTGACCGGCGTCGTCACGCCTGACATGGCGGCCAGCACATCAAACATGCAGGCAAAGTCGTATTTCGTCCAGCCCATGCCGCGCGCTGCGGTGAGAATCTCATTGCTTACGGCGGTCGAAGGCAAGGGCACGTCGAGCTGACGTCCTAAATCCATGGCGAGGACCATATCCTTCTGCATCATGTTGACGTCGAACCACGCCTCTTCCGGTTGCTGCAGCACGAAGGGTCCGCGGTACTGAATCATGGGCGATGCGATTGCGCTGTGAGTGAGGACGTCGACGGCGGTTTCGCGTGCGATGCCGCTCTTCTCCGCCAGCAAAACTCCTTCCGAAAACGCCAGCATCTGCACCGCAAGACTGAGGTTCACCGCGATCTTCATGGCCAGCGCCAGACCATTGTCCCCCACGTGCGTAACTTTCGGTCCAATATCGAGCAGCAACGGCTTGATCTTTTCGAAGGTTTCGCGCCGCCCGCCCACCATCACGGATAGCTTACCTTCCTGCAACGTGATCACGCTGCCGGAGACCGGCGAGTCGACCATGTCCGCGCCTTTTTCCCGCACCTTTGCGGCCAGCGCGCGGCTCACGGTGGGACTCACCGTACTCATATCAATGAAAGTCTTGCCCGCGCTTAAGCCTGCCAGCATTCCGTCGGGACCCTCAGTGATGGAAGCGATGGCCGCGGCGTTAGTAACCATGGCGAAGGTGAAGTCGGAGGCGGTCGCAACCGCGCGCGGTGAGTCGGCCCACTGCATCCCTTTTTCAACCAGCCACTGCGCCTTGGAGCGGGTGCGGTTGTAACCGATGACGGTGTGACCTTTGCTCAGCAGCCGGTTGACCATCTGGCTGCCCATGACTCCCAAACCGATAAACCCGAGTTTCGCCATCCCTACCGAACCTCCGAATCTGGTTGCGCAGTGACGCTAGGCAGTAGAGCTATGCGGTGATCTACGCACGGACTTAGTCACGCAGTAATCCTGGAACCGGCCGGCGCGTGTTTTCCGGAAGATCTGCCGGCGGAAGAAACCTGTGAATCCTGGCGTACTTGCTCGAGATGGGCATGCATCGCGCTGCGAGCCATCTCGGGATCGTGCCGCTCCATGGCCTCGAGAATGCGTTTGTGATGGAGTTGCCCGCGCTGCGGTCCGCCTTCGACGTTAAAGATCTTTATGCGTTGCTCCCGCAGCAGTCCGACAATGGAATCAATCAGCGAAAGAATCAGCGGATTGGCGGCCGCTTCGGCGAGCGCGAGGTGGAAGTCCAAGTCGGCTTCAATGTAGGCTCCGGGATCTTTCTGCGCCCGATCCATCACGGCGACGGTCTCCCGCAAGGCCACGAGTTCCGGTTCTTCAATCCGCGCCGCAGCCAAGGCGGCAATTCCTGGTTCCAGGATCAAGCGTAGCTCCGCCAGATGCGGCGCACCTTCCTGCTGGCCGATCTTCACCATGAGGTCGAACGATTGGCGCGCTGCCTGCGAGGTTCCGTCAGTAATGAAGGTGCCGCGGCCGGAATAGGCTTCGACCAAACCCTTTTCGCGGAGCGCCTTCACTGCTTCACGCACGGCAGTGCGGCTGACGCCGAGACGTTGCGCCAAGTCCCGTTCGGCGGGAAGCTGGTCACCGGGTTTCAGCGAGCCATTGAGAACCGAGTCTTCAATCTGCTGGACGATCTGCTCGTACAGACGCGAGGTTCGCACAACTTTGTACACAGGGTTTTCTCCCGCACGAGCCAGTTTGGGGGAACTAGCGATGGTCTGGCTACTATACCGCAGGTCCAAAGGCTGCGGATTTGTTTCTGCGGTCTTGGAGTGGGAGGCGAGCATGCACGGTCTCTTGGTATGGTGGTATGACAGCTAGGACGATACTCTTCAGGCTCGGGGAATGCAAGTCCTTCTCAAAAAGCCGATTTCACCAGCTTGGTTATGGGTGAAGTATTCTCCTGCGGACTTTACCAATCAAGTTCCTGTGGGGCGTGGGGAGGGGCGATCCGGGAGAATTCCCTTGACTTCATTCGCGCGGCAATGGTATGGCTGTCGGACCAGACAAACGGAGGAGTTCCGATGACATTTCGCACCGCCCTGTCCGCGGGTCACAAGACGACTTTAACCAACCCTGTTGTTATTGCTCTTCTTGTTCTCGCCCTGGGTCTCATGGGTCTGCCTGCGCGGGCGCAATCCACCGCTGGACGCGTGCTGGGCAGCATTACCGACCAGAGTGGCGCCTCCGTTGCCGGCGCAACCGTGGTAGTCACCGACACGCAGCGCGGCACTTCGCGAACCCTCACCACCGACGCGTCCGGAGACTATGTGGCTGCCGACTTGACGCCGGGAACTTACAAGATCCATGTCGAAGCCAAGGGATTCAAGTCGACGGAGCGGCCCAACCTCGGCATTGAGGTCGCGACCGACGTTCGTGTGGATTTCACTCTGCAGCCCGGCCAGGTTTCAGAAATCGTCGTCGTGCAGGAAGACGTCCCCTTAGTCAACACCACTTCCTCCACCTTGGGAGGAACGTTGAGCAACCAGGAAATCAACGACCTGCCCTTGAACGGGCGTAACTACGAGAACCTGCTGCAGCTTCGTCCCGGCGTGATGCGCTATCCCGGCGGCGGATTTTCCACCACCAGCACGAACGGCCTGCGTGCGGAAGACAACGCCTACTTCGTCGAAGGCCTATTCAACAGCGAGCCGTTTTCGGGGCAAGGCATCATTAACGGCGCCGGCATCGCGGGAGATTCCGCGACCATCCTGCCCATCGATGCGATCCAGGAGTTTAACGTTCAGGAGAATCCGCCGGCTGAATACGGGTGGAAGCCGGGCGCGATCATCAATGTGGGATTGAAGTCGGGAACGAATTCGATCCACGGCACAGCATTCGCCTTCGGGCGCGATGGCGCGATGGACGCGCGCAACTACTTCAACGCTTCTCCGGCGGCGAAGACTTCCCGGACCTTGGAACAGTTTGGTGGCAGTCTCGGCGGCGCGATTATCAAAGACAAAGCATTCTTCTTCGGTGCCTACGAAGGCCAGCGCTACGACGTTGGAAACTCGTACAGCGTCACCACGCCATCGATGGCGTCGTTTCCTACACCGCCAACGCCGACTTGCACTTCCGTGGCCGGCGACTGTGCAAACAGCATTCCGAATGCGATTGACGATCTATTGGCAAACAACGTTCCGATTAGTGCAGCCAGCCAGTTGATTTCGGGCTGCAGCGTTACCGGTACTGGCGCTACCGCCGCAGTGAGTTGCAACGGCTCAGGCTTCCCCACGAACAACACGCAAAGCATCAACGTCGTGCAGGGATTTCCCAACAATGTTGGCGTTGATAACGCGATCGGCAAGGTGGACTACAACCTGAATGAACGCAACAGCGTGAGCGGCTTTTACTTTTACGGCAACGACACTGGAACGGTGGAGGATTTTCCGGAGCTGCAATCCAAATGGCGGTCCGACATCCATACTCGCGCTCAGGTGTTGGGAGGAAACTGGATTTGGACGCCTAACGCCAACTGGGTGAATGAAGCGCGGGTCGGTTACAACCGGCTCTACCAGCCCACCTTGCCGGGCGACTTGAACACGCCCGCGTCGGCGTATGACCTGAACACAGGGGTGAGCGGACCCTTCACGGGGGGATTGCCGCGCATTGGCTTTGCCGGAGCGTTCGTGCCCGGTCTCGGTGCCTTCAAGTGGCCTAAATTCCAGGGGCCGGATTCCATCACTCAGAT